>Ga0056108_1000622_pt1 | contig 10484 bp, 6 predicted proteins | sample WorMetG1BERMUDA1_FD_83875 | JGI IMG/M metagenome (GOLD analysis project Ga0056108, IMG submission 83875) | Marine gutless worms symbiont microbial communities from Max Planck institute for Marine Microbiology, Germany - Inanidrilus... ... | reverse complement strand
GGATGTCAACGGATGGCTAGGGTACCAAATACCGTAGAAATATTGCCGAAAATTTGAACCGCCTGAGTAGGGCGCACGAACGTTACAGACGACAGACAGACAGACAGACGACAGACGACAGACAGACGGACGGGCGATAGCATATAGCGAACGTGAACGTGAGTTCACGTTCGCTAAAAACTACATCAGTCTTTCCATATTCTAAACTCAATCAAAATGTACTAAATTAAGACAACATTGATCTTTCCCTATTCTGACCTTACTCAAATCAGTTCTCCCTAAAAATCTTTTTAAACATGTTAGTGAAGAAAAGTCGGCAGGCGTAGCAGGCAGACTATTCAGGCCTACCTCCATACCAAGTGGTATCTTGATCGGGCAGCCATTTGGCCACAACAGGTATGGGCAGAAAATTGGGCGGGGGGCTGTTCCCCTTTGGGGAGGGGGAGCTAGGTCCCCATGTAACATAATGTGTCTTGGGCCGAGGCCTACCTGCATGCAACGTTTTATCTTGATCCATCTAAGCGTTTGGCCACAGTGCACGAACGTCACAGACAGACAGACAGGACAACGGCCCGATAGCATAGGGCGAACCGTTTTACAAACGGTCGCACAAAAAAGAGTGCGCTATAAACTGAATTTCGTGCTGCATCGTATCGTTCTGTTCCCGCCAAAGGAAATATCCTTGATTAGTTAGTTGTTCTATTTTTATTCGGTATTTTGGAGTGTTTAACGTCAAGTATTCGTTTTATGATATCCATAGTGCAGTTGCTGCTGGTTCCGAATAGAGTCCGAACTCACTGCTAGTTGCATGAATATGTTATTTTTTAAAACACTTTTTGGTTTCCACCAGTGTTCCTAAGAAGGACTCCGCTCTCAAGACCAGGATTACTGTAAAACGTATTTTAAAAGTAATTAAGCAGTGGCCCCCGCGGGAGAAAATGGCGTGCGGAGGAGCGACCGGAGTACAGTTTCTAGCGAGAGACGACTACGGAGGCAGCAGCAGCGTGATCACGTGGCGTGAAGTCCCACGGGATGCTGCAGGCCCGCCCGGGGATGACTAGCGACCGAGGACGATTGGTCGGGCGGACGCAGTGTCTGGTCGAGTCACGCTCCATCGACTCGTCCAACCAGTCGCAGCACAGCACGAAGAACAGTTCTCTACTCGGCCAGTCTCGTAGACCGTCAGTTTGCTCGTTCGTCGCGCACCGCACGCACTACAGGCGAACGGTATGTAAGCTTACAACTTCTAATCATATCATCGCTTTAGTTCTTCCAAATCGTGGATATTTTGGACTGTTGTGTGGTCACAAAGTAACGAATGCCTACATAAAATTATAAACTATTTATATCGATTAAAAAATTGATATGTATAATCCTAACAGCGTTACTGATTTACTGATTGTATTTAATATCTGCATGTTTTTATTGTCTTGCAATTGCGTTCTGACAGTTGTTAAATACACGGATATGTTATGTTATTTAACAAAGTCGATGTCTGTACAGCCAGAAAAAGATGAACAATTTGAGCCATTTGGGCAAAAATGCCCGTCCTGTTGATAGTGTCGTGCTCTCGAAATCTTACGCTCCTTTTTCATTTCCAAACAGGTCTGAGGCGACAAATGATCTGATCTATCTTGCGCATTGTAGCCTTGGCATTAATGTGATGGATGTCACGTTTGACAGCTAGTAACCATTGTAGATAACATTTTATTAATATTACTAATTAGTACTAGAATGTGGGCCAATGTCCAACGTGATGGCCGCCCTGCCGAATATAGGTGGCGCCCTCTGTTCAATGCCGCGAAGTTTCGCTGACGTCCACTACTAGAGTGCCGTGCAGTAACGCTGCCAAGACACGAAACCCGTTGAAATTAGCACGGGTGCCCCAAACTAACGAAACGATCTCAGCCGCTAGCAGGCCGAAGTTCACTATATTGTAAGGACATGTGAGGGAGACATTGTGTTTGACAATTTTTTTCCGATTGTCGATACATGCCTTAGTTGCGAAGATATAGCCTGACAAAGTTGTGCGATGGTGCCCAGATGGCGAATTTTTGGCGATTTTTGCGTCTTGTAATTTCACCGAGCCGCGTGTAGCACGTTTCAGACCTGCATCCGAAATTCGCACTAGAGCCACACAATGTGTGGAAATATGGTATACATCCAATCTGCGACGGTTGAGATGAGGCGAGGAAAAAAGGAAGAAGAAAGAAGAAGAAACCACAGGGCAAAATATAATGGCTTGTCGTGTTCCACAGGGCTTCCATAATTACTAACTACAGCAGTGTTCAAATGGAATATGTGACCTTATTTGTTAGCTCGGCGTTGGTTTTGGTCAAACAGTTTTGGTCTAATCGTGGCTCTTCATGTTCGTCTGGCTGCAGACGACGACTACGCCGACGCGTCGTCAATGTGTTGCTAGGCAGTAGGCAGGTGCGCTGCAGCGGCACAGCATGACGTCAGAGCGTCGTAGTGCTCGACGCCAGCGCAGTCACTTCACCAGTGTTCAGCTGCGCCAGCTCGAGACCGCCTTCCAACACGGCGAACGGTACCCGGACGCCGTCACCAGGCAACGCATCGCCGCCTGGACAGACCTGTCTGAAGTCCGAGTCCGGGTTAGTATTGCTACACTGTGTCTCAGACAAAATGCCACTACTTTGTCTGCCGTTCTCTTGCAAAACGGATTCAAACGTCGCTAATGGCTGACGCCTGCGAGATTTTCAGCCACGCCTCGCTGCCTATCAATAATGCAACATGCGCCACGTTTGCTGCTGATCAAATAGGGCCTAGACCGTGGACGGCCTCTTATCTTCCCGTCTTTCGATATGCTGCTACTGTCGATTTTATTCAGCATCCTGGGTTCAGGCTGGTTCTCTTGTCTTTAGCGTTTTATGCTGAAATTTCCGTAGTCGTTTAAAGCGAAATCCGCGGGTTGCTTTGCCCAGGTGGCGCCACTTTGCGTTATAGATTTGAGCAGGTTTAGAGTGAATAGTTGTGTTCAGAACAAAACTGTTTACGTATATATATGCCAAGTATTGGTTCAGGCGTGTTGAATATGTGAGCAGTCATAGGCTATGTAGTGGCCTCGGGTAGTGGCTTCGCTTCTGGTCCATCATGTACATGTGCACCATTTCTCAAATTTTGCCACTCGAGTAATGTAACCACGATTGGCCTTCAAGTCGAATACGACAGTTGAAATAGTGGTTCACGCGTTACTTTCTATTGTTGTTAATAATTTTGTACCGGCACGTAATATGTTCTGTATTTTATGAAATACTGATCATGGAGAAGTTCCAGTAAATAATGTCACCAACTCTTAGTATTTAAATCACAGACCCAATTCCTATTAGCGTAGTGATTAGGCTACGTCAACATCTTCTATCGTTCCAAGACAAAGCGAGATGCTATTAGTCAAAGTTGCTGATTTTTACACATGCTGTGTTTATCGCACCTGCTGGCGGTGTCGCCAACAGAATTTCACCGCGATTTTAGTACGAGATATAACTACACTGTATGTAGAACGGTGGCGCTAGCGGGTAAAGCCGACAAAACGTTTGGTAGGGCTCGCGAATTATCGGAATTACAACACCGAGCAAAACGGCGCGCATTACGGCCTTGTAAATGCGTCGCGCGTAAAAATCAAGGCGAGAATGTACTTGGCAACACTAAGCAGTCACAGCCTGAGGATAACGGGGACCGATGCCCCACCTGTAAATCTGGGGATAATCCCCACTTTCACTTTGAGGCTCAACGACGTGCATAAATCATTCGATAATGTAGCAGGAAAAGCCATCTAGAGCACCGTACGAAAACTGTTGGGCGGCCGGGGCTCGCTGCCAAGAATCTCACGCCTGCTTCGGCCCTTTGGGCCTCAGGCTACGGCCCTTGCTAATCCCTCTCCAATTATCTGCCACTTTAACCTACCCTCCTACGCCGCTGGTCACAGCACGGCTTGCACGTGTACAGGTTTGGTTTAAGAACAGACGTGCCAAGCTGCGTAAGATCGAGGAGACGCGCCGACAGCAGATCAGCAGCGGGTGGCTGGTCGACGACAGCTGGCAGCACACGTCCACCTCACTGCCGTCACACACGTGGCAGGGAACCAGCTGCTTGTTTCCTTCAGCAGCCGCCGCATCCGGTGACGTCACTGCTCGGCCGTGGCCGGTGATGACGTCAAGTTGCCACACGGCGCCGTGTGACGTCAGTCCGTGCTCAGTGTACGGCCTGATGACCAGCGCGGCATCAGCACGACCGAACTGTGACTGTAAACCAACGCAGCCGGCCGCCGACCATCACTACTACTATCATCACCGTCATCAGCAGCAGCAACTGTCTACACCACAAAACAGCTGCACGCTAGAACCAGCGATAAACTGCAGTTCCACAATTCCGTCTGACTGCGGAGGTTATTTCTAACCGAAGCCGTCGATCACAGTCACACACAGACTCAGTCTGTACGCGACTGAGTTGATTTAAGTCGATTTTGAACACTAAACGCGTTGTCACTATATTTATTAAACGCGGTAAGGTGTCGGTACGTACGTGACCGCTACTGAGCAGGCCACGCCTACTGTTACAGACGTGCCGTACGCCTGTAACGGCGGGCGTGGACAGCTCAGTAGCGAATGACGTCACAGTAAGAATGACATCATAATAAGAACGGGGGTTGCGAGCGCCGTAGGCGCGAGACGTCATAATGAGAATGACGTCATAGTGAGAACGGGGGCTGCGAGCGCCGCGAGCTCCCTAGGCGCGTCAAAATGAAAATGACGTCACAATGACAATAGCTGGCTTATGGAGATATAACGATTGGTGACATGTGGCCACGGGTTGCACCGCTCTAGTAACAAATGAAAACTGTACCGCTGTATGGTGACGCTGACACAATAACAGGAAGCAATCATGTTAATCCATATAACATTCATCCAGTCTGATGGCTACCGGTGCAGTAAGGGACAAGGTCTTTCCCCCCTCCCGCCGGTAAGGTTTTTATAGGATATGGCGATCTGTAAGTATAATGTGCACTGTGCATGTATTTGGCAAGAAGCAACCGTTGTTTGTCCTCCGTTTTGACTGCAGCATACGAGAAGCCGGCAGAGTACTGTGTTCGTACACTCTGGGATATCAGCAGCAGACTTTGCCCATGGTCATCTAGTTGTAGGGCGGTTTACTAACGAGCCATACAGTCGTCAGATGTTGTTGCTCAACAAATGCATTTTATTATCGACGCTGATGGAAGTTTTTCCTCCAGATTTCCACTGCGCACTCACCCACTGAGGCTGTTGCACTTTATTCATTTGCTCTATCAGGGTGGCCTCAAAGCAGTAGAAAAAAATTCCCCGAGTTTTCCAGGCTTTTTCCAGAGCCGTAATTTTTTCCAGAGGTTATCGCAGCAAAATTAAAAGTACCGCTTCATTGCAGTCTCCATAAAAATGTCTCGAACTACATCACTGATGATATCTGACAACAAAATTTTACCCATCAACAGTTGTTTTACACAAATATTTGATCGTACTATGTGATTTTACCACTTTATTTGCTATAATTTTTCCCTGAGGTTGCACAGAATTCCGAGAATTTCATGAGTTTTCCATGTTCAGAGAAATTCCTGAGTATTCCGGGTTTTCCAGGTTTGTGGCTGTCTCTACAGCTTTTGTCCAGTTCCGAGAAAATCATGATATGCATATGTAAATAAATTTAAATTACAGTAAATAAACTATTTTCTCCTCGTTTTACTATAACTTAAAACTGCCGTTATACTGCATACGCCTCAGAACGTTGGATTATGTAATTCAGAGAACAGTGCACTGACACAGCATCTTGTGACAGTAATTATATTATCAACACCAACAGACCCAAAGGTCGAATGCCATAAGCGGGAGTAACACTGAAGTCCAAAGTAGATTTTAATTGCAACTCAGTGCAGAAAAAGCTTGCATAAAAACACATTCACAGTACAGAAAACACCCGTTATTTTAAGTAACAAGAATGAAATACAACTGCTGAATTACACAATAAGCTACAATGTCACAGAACATGCAGCCAATCTATAGCTGACTAGTGCTGCTAACCGTGGACTGACAGCATACATATACACAGGGTGAAGTGATGTCACAATAATCTGTGGTCACAATATGATCTCTGTTGTGGGGCAACACGGCGTACTGTGTGAAGTTAAGTGGTGAACAAGATTTATTGCATTATTCAAATAAAATTAAATCAGTTGGTTTAAGAAAATGTCCGAATAAGCACTATCTTACTAAGAAAGTGACGTTAGAATAACAAACATTTCACAGAGCGTGCCCCACATCATGGAGGAAAAGACAGTATAGATACGTCACTGTCACTCTATGTATACAAATGTGATGGGCATAGACAGTGACTTTTATCTATGGGTCCAAATTCAGGTGATTAGGGCGAGATTTTCTACCAAGACTTAAGCACGAAACTACAGCCATCGTGAGGACATACCCACTGCTGCAGAACTTTCTCAGCGGCTTTGTGGAAATCTCACAGGTCAGTCTGGAGAATGTTGGGGGTCTGGAGTCTGGAACCCGGACTTCCCTGGCCCGCTGCGCCCTGACGTGGGAACCAAAGAATGACTGCAGGTCACGAGAGTTCAGTTGTATCACACAGATTCTGGCTATCAAAAAATTGTCAAAAGACGTGGAATAATATCAGTCTGTACGCATTTGATATTTAAAATGTAGTAGCCAGTGTAACTGAGGTGTATTGTGTAATTAAGTTAATGAATTAAACAGAAATGTCTTGTGTCTTGTGTGAATGGCAGACGTTTCATTAGAACGACAATGGAAATACACAATTTGGAACACAACCGAATCTTGGGACTGCATCTACAAATCTTGGACCTCACAGCGCATCTAAGAAGACTGACAACCTCCAATACCATGCCTCAGTAAGGACTATTCAACCGGAGAAGCAATAGGTTTGTCATTCCAATCTGAAATACATAAGTTCAACGACTTGCAACAGTTTTTACAGATCTGGAACCAATGATCAACTGAACGCATCTCTGCACACACACTCAGTACATCAAACTTTGAAATATTCAAACAGTTTGCCATATCAGTTCCCACAGTGTGCAGTGCTAAGCATATGCACAGTGCATACAAATTGGTGCAGAACAGCCAAGAAGCTGCCAACGGAGTATAAATATGCAAGTGCATAGTCCAACGGTGACCGAACTCATTATCTGCATACAGTGTACGTCACAGCCCATACAATGATGTGGCTGTGCTGAAGCTTAGTAAGCAACTTAACAAAATAAATAAATATAACAACTCTGTGCTACGACAACTACACCTCAATATTAAAAATGTAAGCATAATGCTCAGAACTTACGACTATGCACAGCTAAAATCTTTACTGCATCTGCAGTCAATCAGTAATTCACGCATTCACAGGAATAATAATCAAATCTTGTCCACATATATACACACATGACACAATGTTATTTTGTTATATAACCAGATAAAATAGGAAAGATATAAAATGCTAAAAATTGCCACTGCTCACTACATGTCCTAAAACTATCTCAAGAAAACGATGAAATAACTGACGCAGTGAATCATATCTAGCTACGACAACGTTCCAGAAAATCTTGACGTGACAGCATGCAATGGTAAAAAATCAACAACATTTGTCAATTTCTTTTAGCAAATGACAGCTTTCTAATCTGAACACTACAAACGACAGTAACTACAGACCTAAGATAGTTAATAAAAGCGACTTATAAAATATACGTAATCTAACAAAGCAGATGACTAATACATAATTGATAATTACGTAACTGGTAAACAAATCTATTCTCGTGCATCACTAATGCTGTACAATGGAATGTCAGCATGAAGCTGAAGACTGAATTCATTTGGCTATCAAATCACAATGCCACATTCTTCCCACATCAGGACTCATCGGCACTAGGTGGAACTGCTGAGGTTCACGGACATCTAAGAACTAACATGTGCTGTTAGCAGTAATATCATCAGCAGTAACAGCAGCGACATTACTAACAGTGACAGCTATATAGCACTCACAGAGTGCAAATCTCTCCCTCCTGGGTAGGTCTGAGACCATTTCTGGTTTTATTCTTGCCCACTTCTAAAACTATCACGAAATTAATACTGCCGGTAGACAGACAAACAAACCAAGGAAAAACATAACCTCTTTGATGACAGTAATGCACGACCAAGTTACCATAATGTTAATTGCATTGAATATTACAAGCATGTGTGGACCAAAAATGTATGATTATTGCATCAGAAAAGTAAATTAGCACACTGACTTTTGGTCCAACAAAACGATATGTTTTGTGTGCATTGCACAATGTGCCCAACATTAAAAAAAAACAGAAAAACAGGCAGCATATATCTCTCTTAATCACGATCCTTAAAACTCTGACAAATAACTAAATACATATACACTGTGTCGCAGAAAAGAGGAAGTAAAGTCGCCAAATATTGTCCAATTTTCAAAATTTTCACCTGCTGACTCAGGAGTAATTTCGTATTAAAGAAGTTGTTAAAGAGCCCACTGCACCTGACGTTGCTACACTACCTTGTGAAATATTAATGTCAGAAAACTAACAACAACCTGAAACAGGTACTGTGATGAACGATAAATCACAAGGTAGTGTGGAGATACATTTAAGTGTGGTGGGATTTATCTATCAAATTATTATAAACTGCAGCTGAATGTACATTGAAAAAAATTAGTAAAGCGCTCAACATCTGACCAAGTATTGTGCAAGAAGGTTGACTGCCTGATAGTCCTGTGCATCATTGCAACGTTCTGCTAAGAGACGAAGAACTCGCCCCGCAATATGGCACGTGACAGACAGCCACTGTTGTAACTGCAGCGAATTACGATGCTACACTGATCTTGACTATGGGATGATAAATATCAAACAGGCTTAGACAAATCACCAACTGACACCGTAAGTGAATGACTGAACGTTCTTTGCGCACAAAGGCATTTTGACTCCACATCTTTCTACTTGACTGCTTCAGCTGCATACTGTTGGTGAAAATCTTGCTGTCAGAGAACCAAATGATAATAGAACTACTGGACGAATATTTTGCAGCAACTGAGTTTTGAGCGACTGAGTTCTTATACAGTGATTCAATTCACTTAGTGCTTGAACACGGCAATTTTTACGCAAAAATATTTCACAAGGCAGTGTAGTAACATACTTAAGGTGTGGTGGGATCTATAATAATCAACTTACTATATTTAGAAATAGCCACGCCCACTCGCCACCCTTTTTCAGGCCATGGCTGCAGTGGTCTTCTGTCGTGCAGAAGCTTGTTTGCTGCCTAGCTGTGACGTCATCTGCTGCACATCTTACCGTTAAGATGCTCTCCAGACAGTACGTCTTAATGGTAAGACACACCGTCTGGTGTGCACTTAACGGTAAAATGCACAGGAGATGACGTCACAGAGCTAGGCAGCCAACAAGCCTCTGTGCGACAGAAGACCACTGCAGGTGTGGCCTAAAAAGGCACGGCGTGTGGGCGTGGCTATCGCTAATGCAAATATAAATGTAAATATTAAACGACGTGTGGACTAATAAAATGGGCTAAAAATGTGCAAAATATGGCGACGAAACAGACATATAGAACAAACTTACACATGGTGTAAACAGTGAAATAATGGCATGCAGAGAAACTTACTGATTCCGGTAAACAGCGTTCTCCACGAGCGGACACCGCTCGCAAAACAACTGTCTTGTAAGCCGAATTTGTGTCGCGCTTAATAATTCAACGTCAAGTAGACACAAACATCTTCAAAGTCCGATATTTTGTGGTTATTACTAAATAAATTAGTAAACGGCAGCCGGTTGTCTTCGCGCGACGCGTTCACTCATCTCGCTGCTGCAGTCAGGTGTGGCCGCCAGGTAGTCTATATCCGGCGTTCCCCGAACTCAGTGCAGTCGCAGGCCGCTGGCTAAATTAGCTCTTGGCCTCCGGCCTCGAGCCAATTTAGCTAGTGGCCTGCGACTCCACTGGGCTTGGCCAACGCCGGCTATAGACTACCTGGCAGCCACACCTGACTGCAGCAGCTTAATGAGTGGACTTGTCGTGCTGCCGTTTACTAACCTATATATGTACTGATGAGTCTACATGTGAATTAATTTTGAAAATCGGTTAAGATGACTTTGGTGTCTTCGATTTCTAAAACATGGCATATAACTATTATGATGGCCATTTTCAGGTTTACATGGGTTAACTGCCTGCACCTTAAAAGATTTGAAATGCAATTTTTACCTGTTAAAATGCTCAAGCAATAAAAAGGTAAAAAGGTAAAGGCTTTCCCATACTCGATACTGAGCGTTGGGCCCAGAGCTGATCCCGGTGTACAGGCAGTCAGCCTGCAGGTGACCGTTAAGTCATCCACCCGGCGGTAGGCTGCCATTACTTTCCACCAGGCCTGCAGTTACCTCCCCAGCCACAGAGCATCACCGC
>Ga0056108_1000620_pt1 | contig 10499 bp, 7 predicted proteins | sample WorMetG1BERMUDA1_FD_83875 | JGI IMG/M metagenome (GOLD analysis project Ga0056108, IMG submission 83875) | Marine gutless worms symbiont microbial communities from Max Planck institute for Marine Microbiology, Germany - Inanidrilus... ... | reverse complement strand
GCAAAATGTTGACATTTTCAATTTGCACGGTGTTAATCTTTGCACTTATTTTCATGACATTTGGCAGACATCTGTTGGATATATGATAAAAAGTAGCATATGAAATGTTTTACGTGCGTGAGAAGTGCAAATTTCTGATTTTTAAGTTTTGCAAGGTAATGCAGCAACACACTTAAGGTGTGGTGGGTAACATAATACTAGTTTTGTTGGAAATTTACTGCTCTTTGCAACAGCGAAAGAAGTTTGCAAATTGACAAGAATTGACAAAGTTATAGCCATGGTTAGGGTGGCACCCTTTTTGACTCACGGTGTAGTTCTCTAAAGACCCATATCACAGTGCCAGCTGGTGTTTCCTGCACCTCAGAACTGCTACTACTACACCGTGTCTCAAAAAAGTTCCCACCTTTTAGTTGTCTGTAACTTTGTCAAATCTTAGCTGATTTTAAAAATTTTTGCACTGCTGGAAAGCGTATGAAATTTGCTACAAAACCCAGTTTTGATCATCTGCCGTATGACAATACCCACCTCATCTTTGGCACGTTGCTACACTACCTTGGGAAATTAAAAGTTCAAATTTTCTGCAGATGTTCAAGAAAACGCAAACAGATTGCATTTTTCAATCCCTCTTTGTTGGCCATCCACAAATTTTGATACTTTTGATGTTTAAAGTAGCGAGTCTTACTCCATACTGATTGTAAATAAAATTTTCCGTGTCACTATTCTTTTACTTATTTACTTTTACCATCAATTCTGCCCGTACTGAAGAAAATGTTGAGACAGTTAATGATTTAGTCCTGAGTCAAGAGGACAAGCCACAGACCCGCAGGACTGTCCATGAGATATCACGGGAGACGGGTATTCATCGGTCGTCTGTGTCCCAGATTATTTGTAAAGACTTGCATCTGAAATGTTTCAAGAGGTGCCATGGACAGGAGCTGACAGACGCGAACTGCGCTGCTCGCATGAAGCGCGCTAAGCTTCTGCTTCAGAAGTTCCGCAGTATGCCACTGACTTTGTTTTCTTTACAGGTGAAAAGGTGTTCTCGGTCACTTCACCTGACAATCGGCAGAACAAAGTCAGTGGCAGACTGCGGGAACTTCTGAAGAACAAGCTTAGCGTTTTCTTCGGTGCAGGTACTGCGCGGTCTGCCGCTGCTTGGCCGCCTGTCAACTGTGCATGTGTCCCACAACTTTTGAACAGCTTATTAACACCAAGCTTTGTCCAACTTTTCTCAGGAAATTCGTCTGTCAACCTCTTTGCTGTGTACTCCTTTAAATACAAACTTTTTATCAAAATCTTGTCCTCGTCGCAAACACTGCAGTGATGTCTGCTGTGACGAATTTCCGATGCCACAAATTGATCACAAAAGTAAATAAGTAAAACAACAGTGACATGGAATATTTTATTTGCATCAGTACAGATAAAGATTGGTTATTTTAAACACCGAAAATATCAAAATTTGAGGATGAATAACAAAGTTAGATGCATGTAAAGTGCAATTTGTTTGCGTTTTCTTCCACATTTGCAGAAAATTGGGATGTGTGATTTCCCAAGGTAGTGGAGCAACATGCCTAAGGTGAGGTGGGTAATGTCATATGGGTTTTGTAGCCAATTTCGTAGGCTTTCCAGCAGTGCAAAAATGTTGAAATTCGATTAAGATTTGACAAAGTTACAGACAGCTACAAGGTGGGAACTTTTTTTGAGTCACAATGTACATCCGTTTAACGGTCTTTTTCCAAGACAACCTAGTTAAGCCGCCACCAGAAAGGTAAACCATTCTGGATTTTACTGGAGCAAGAGATGATGGGGCAGCAGTGTATGCAAATCATTTGCACCTCACTCCAGACACACAACCATGCCAGTACCTTACCACTGTTTTTACAGGCCGGATGCACTTCCTGCCGCCCAACCAACAGCGTCAAAGCACCTCAGGACATATGACTAAAAATGCGTGATCGAATTCCGCTACTTTGCACATGTTGAGATGATGCGGGCTGCCCCACCAGGACGTGGTTCTTTGGAGAGCACGTTGATGGTGTCATTACAAACATCTGTGTACTGTAGCCAAACTGCTTTGCCAGATGACATCTATCACTGTCCACAACGGTCATACATGTTCTTCCTTGACTGGACCTCGCAATGGCCATCTCGGTCTGATCAGCTGCGTGACCGACGGCCAGATATTCACGATATTCCACCCCAGCAGTTTGGAATACATCACTCCGAGGGTAAACAACAGAGTGAACGTTACGGACCGCTCCGTAGCAACACGGAGAAACAACATACGAAGCAGATGCAGTGATGCACTTAGCGAGCACGAGGTCCGTAGCAACGCCGCAGCCGTGCAGACATATTCCAATGCTGAACGGCGCATGGAATCGGCCGACGTTACACTGTACAACCATGATATTGTTGACACTGGAGCTAGCAATCCGCTCTGTCGCTCTGCGTACTGATTCCTCCTTGTTCTCCACCAGTATCACCTGTCCATTGTACACAATCTCAGCAGTCAATTATATTACATAACGTACTACTGCTCATGTTTAACTCTAGTTATTCCAGACAAGGACAGCTGCCCTAATAGGTCTCACAAAGGGGAACTTTTGCTGACTGCTGGAGTAGATTTTCTGCAGCATGGGTGTCCTTCCCGTCACACAACCAACTACATCATTATGTAACTCATTACCAGTACTTATGACTCAACTAATTGTGGATTAATCACAAATTACTCGTTGACATTTGATGACAGAAAATTGTCAATAATTACAGACAATACCAGTAACTAAATTTTAATGGCTCAGCACTAGGCTGATTCTATGCTTTTACTTGAAGCCAAACAAACCGTTCTCTTTATCTAGTCGTCATTCGTCAATGTCACTGTCAGTTGTAAATTAATATAGTCCATACTTGTGAAGCCTTTGATGTACTGTAACTGCAAAACTGGCCATTTAACTTCAACAAAAGCTAAGAGTAGTACTAGTAAGCCGTTTAACTGATATTACTCTTCTATTCATTCATTCATTCGTTTGAATCAAACCACAAGGGTCCATAAACTAACACTACTAACAGAGCTCATACAATATGAACGTCCACTAAGACAAGAAAAATAGAAGATACTCACCTTACAGTGTGAAAACAGGTAAGCCAATAAGATTCCAACGTGACCACTGCCAGAACAAAAATCAACGATTACATGTGCTTCTGAATCAGAGAATCTTTCAGACAAAAGTTGTTTCACAGCAGCAGCAATGTTCTCTAGTTGCTGAAGTTTTCTTATTGCTCTCTTCTCTGGCACACCACCAACACCATATGGCACAACCCAGCTTGGATACTGTTCCCATGGCAACTGTAAACAACTACCGTTACCAAGAGGCAACACGTCCATCAGCAATCCCATTTTTGTTACCTTTGTAATGGCTGCATTGACTAACCCCTGAGAAGCCCGGAACTTGGTTTTCTCTGTGTTCTGAATGCAGCTTTGATCACCTGCTGTAGGTTCTGCATGCACAGAATCTGAAGCTGACTTACAACCATCAGAAGTGTAGGAAAATCCATGTTTGTCTTCAACTGACGTCGCAGTTTTGTCAGGAATGGATGCAGTAAACAACAGTGGAGAAGGGTGGCTGACTACACTGCCTTGAGCTATACATTCCAACAAGCCTGTAGAGATAAGTGCATTGTTGACTCTAGGAATTGCAGCCATGCGTTGATACCAGGCTACAAGCCTCGGCAGATGTATACACCATTGTTCAGTGTTTTTTATATCAAACAGCAGTCGAATGCAAATAAATAACACTAGGTCGGTAAGCTGAACATTATTTCCTTCAACAAACGGTCTTTGGCAAATTTCTTCTGCATTGTTGGCAATCTGAAGATTATCGAACCTCTCCAATATGTTCTTGCACTTGCCGTGTCTCAAATTTTCAGAAAGCAAATCCTCACTTCTGCTTTCAACTGCGCTTTCCTTAGTAGCAACTGGAGTGGCTGACGGCAGCCCAGTATTGGACTGTTTCTGATTTCTGTGCCAGTTTGGCTCAACAGGAAGCTTAGCCAGTTGATTCTCCAACTGTAGTAGTTCTGCAGGTGGATCAGGTCCAATAATATCGGAGCTGTTGACAAGTCTTTCTAGCAGCTGCGGCAATGTCACCTCTGTGTATAAAGTCCACTCAGAAACTTCAGCACAAGCTCTCAGACAGTTCTGTCGTAATCCAAGCAGATTCTTCAGACAGTTGGCCAAATCAGAGGAATCTATGCACTCTACAGCCCGCTGGGCGGTGTGAACTACGTGTCTGAGGACAGAACAAAGCCCCGATATAAGCAACTTCTCTTCACTGCAGACGATGACTGGCAGCTCACAGCTTTGCACCAAATTTGGTAATTCTTCACAAGTCATCAAGCCAGTATTGCAGCTCAGCTTTACAAAAAACCTTTCTGACGACGGAAACTGAAACCACACAAAATACACTGTGTCCAAAAAATGTAACCCATTTTATTTTTTTAATAACTCAGGCTCAGTCAAAAACAAACCAAATAACACACAAGTCAGAGTAAACCATGCCACTTCAGCATCAGTCATAATTTCCATGAAAATAAAAAATAAATGCTGCATAAAAATGATTATCATATGTATTTTTTTCATGGCCATTTTGTTAGCACCTGTAGACACCTAATACACATTAACACAACAGACGTCAATATGACTTAGACCGGTCACGCCTGTGACGAAGTGGCGTGACTGAGGCACAACCCTTGTTGCGCATCAAAGTCCCAAATGTGACAGGGCGTCGCACGTTGTGTCATGGCACGTTGCAATCGCGTGACTCATTTTCGGAATCGAGCGTTGCTCTATTCTATGCCTCTTTGATGCGCATCAGAGTTGCACGTCACAGACGCGTGACAAAATCGCACGTGTCATCTTCATCATCTTTTATTCGTTAAAAACAGTTGTCAAACGCAACTTGTGACATTGGTCTTACGAAAGTATATCTTTAGCTACAGACACCGCGTTTTACAATGTGTGAAAATACCTTGACATCAAGGGTATGTAGTTCTCCTAAATGACCAACAAACCCCATCAAATCAACCAATTACTGAAATTTGGTGTTTTGTTCCCCTACAGTACTGTCGGATTTTTTTACCTGTATTAAAAAAGACAAAGGTGCAAAAGAGCATGCGTACCGTCACGAAGTGGGGCGTTAAGTGTTGATCTGCCTCACAGAACTTAAACACAAACAATGTTACTGCGCTATCTACTGACATGAGCCAACAATCGTCGTCAGTTTCCTTGTTAATATCAAGGTACAAATCACCCATCTCACAGCTTGTTCTTATATTTTGTTCTAAAAAAACGTCCACAAACAAACAACTACTCGGCTAGCCGGATATACTATTGAAAATGGGTTGTAAATTTGTTTTTAATGTACAAATCGTAAGCATCGCCGCGTTGATGCAAGACCGGCAGGATACCACAATCCATTTTTTTTTAAATTTGGATGCTCCCAGTTCCCATACTCATACCCCCTCACTCAGTCACTGACTTGGACCAAATTTGATGTGCGAAAGTGAACCAAATGGCGTATTCTGCTATGCCAAATTTTAGGTTCATAAGGTACGTTGCCCACGGGGTGCAAAAAACGCAAATGTGACCAAGTTTTTTTAGTGTGGTGGCTCCAATACCTACACCATTCAATGCTCGTGGTCTAGTTTGGCAACGTAAGTGAATCTGTGGCGTGTTCTTTTGTGCCAAATTTCATCTTCATTAGTATTAGGCCTATAAATGAGTGGGTTAATCTCAACAAAGTAGGAGTAAAGAGGGAACTGTTAGACACTGTCGAAGTAAGGAAACTAGCATACTATGGTGACGGTCACACCATGAGGAAACAAGGGAATTGCCTGGAGAAAGAAATAATGCAAGGAACAATGCCAGGTGCACGCACGCGAGGAAGACCACGCACGGCCTGGACAGACAACATCAAGTCATGGACAGGACTCTCTGTGGAAGAGTCAGTCAGAATGACAGAGGACAGAGATAAATGGAGAAAGTACGTCCATGGTGTGGCCAACCCTCGGATCGAGGAAGGCTAAGGAACAGAACAGAACAGGTAGGCCTATATTATAAAGTCGCATTGGGAGAAAAACGCAAATTTGACAATGAGTTAGTGAGCTCCTATACCCACCCTGTCTGTCTGTAACGTTGGTGTATTGTGGCCAAACGGTTGCATGGATCAAGATGAAACTTAACACGGAGGTAGCCTCGGCCCTGGCTACATTGTGTCAGATGGGGACCAAGCTCATCCTCCCCAAAGGCGCGCACAGCCCTCTCCTCCAATTTTCGGTTCGTGTCTGTTCTGGCCAAACGGCTGGACGGATCAAGATGCCACTTGGTAGGGAGGTATAGGCCTCGGCCCAGGCGACATTGTGCTAGATGGGAACCCAGCTCCCCCTCCACAAAAAGGGGCACAACAGCCCCCACTTTTCGGCCCATGTCTGTTGTGGCCAAACGTCTCGATGGATCAAGATGGCACTTGGTATATGGAGGTAGGCCTTGGAACAGACCATACTGTGCTAGATGGGGACCCAGCTCCCCCCCCCCAAAAAAGGGGGGGAGGGGCGGCAAAGCGGCACACCCCCAATTTTCGGCCCATGTCTGTTGTGACCAAACGGCTGGATGGATCAATGCCACTTGGTACGGAGGCAGGCCTCGGCCCATGCGACATTGTGCTAGACGGGGGACCCAGCTTCCCTAAAAAGGGGCACACAACCCACTTTTCGACCCATATGTATTGTGGCCAAACGGCTGAATGGATCAAGATGCCACTTGGTACGAAGGGATGCCTCGGCCCAGGCCACATTGTTAGATGGGGACCCAGCTCCTCCCCCCCCCCAAAAAAAAGGGGGGGGGGCACAGCCCTCCACTTTTAATTCGGCTCATGTCTATTGTGGCCAAACGGTCGCCCACCTCACTTACTGCTGAGCACTTGTTCATGTTTGCTAACAGTGTGTGCTTTTATTCCTTAATTTCTTCAGTAAAATACAGGGCCTATACTTTAATGCCTAATTCACACCGCCGTGCAGGCATGACAAAACTGTCGTGTTTCGTTGCGTCAGGCAGTTTTAATTGAATCGGCGACAGTCCGCAGAAATCTTGAAGAGACTGAACAATAGAGTAACAAGTAAAAAAAATCTTTCCTACCCTCTCCGCCTGGCACACAAAATGATTTTGCGTGTCGTGACGTCATCGAGCGACTTCTACGGCTACAGAACTCATGGAAACTGTCGCTAACCGTTGTCGCAGACTTAATTTACACTGTTGACGCGACAAAAATCGACGTTTTCGTCGCATCATCTTCCGCAACGTGAACATTGATGTCAGACCCGACAAAACTCTCTTCAACTGTTCTGAACGTGTTCAGTTTCCAAATTTTACGTCGGCGACAGTCTCGGGTTGTCGCGAATTCATTTCACACCGACGACGCCGACGCAACGAAAGTTGGCGGTGTCGTCGCGTTGGCATTGCCGGTGTGAATTAGGCATGAAAATTACGTCTGGAAATTTGAAGATGTTAATCGTCTTCATCATAATCAGGTAGCATGCCGCTTCAGAGAGCATAATTTGTCTCCAGTATACTTCAGATCCATCGTTAAAGTTTCTTTTAAAATGAGAATAATTGTTTAACGCTTGATGTGCATTTCGTGAGTTATGATTGTCTTTATAGCTATAATAAAATTATATAATGCATAAAAATACTAGACAGTTCGATCGCCCAATGTCGAACGCGACGGCTGCCTTGTCGCGGGAATATACCACGCCGCAAAGTTTGGCTGCCGCGCAGTAACGCTGTCAATAAAGGATATAACGCGAGACTTGGACGCAAAGTGAATTTTGCACGTGGCAGAATTCCGTTAGGGGACAACAGCCCCCAAAAAATTTATATGTAGTGTACCAGCCCAGGAGACGGCCATCGTGCAAAGCTTGGTTGACGTCCGTTGAGCGACGTCGGTGCAGCAACGAAGCCAAGACGCGAAGCCCGTTGAAATTTGCTGGGGTGCCCAAAACTCGCAAACCGCTCTCAGCCGTTAGTGGGCCATCGTTCATCATATTGTGCGGACATATGGAGATAAAATTATTGCTGTCTCACAATTTTTCAGACTGTTGATAGGCCTACATGCCTTAGTTGCGAAGATATAGCCTGACAGAGTTGTGCGATGGTGCGCAGATGTCCATTTTTGCGCAATTTTTGCGTCCCGTATTTTCAGACAGCCGCGAGTAGCAGGTTTCAGACCTGCATTCTAAATTCGCGCTAAAACCATATTATGTGCGGATGTATGGTAGACATGCAATCTGCGACCGCTGAGAATATGCGAGGAAAAAAGAGAAAAAAGAGAAACCACATGGATAAAACAGAATGTCCGCATCTGCTATACGCAGGGCGGCCATTCATTTATAAAACACGAGTGATGCCGCGTGAGTGCGTGCCACAGTTATTGTTTAATTATTACCGCTATTTTAATTAAGAGATGGACTACGTGTAACATCGACACCCAGTCGATCCGGCTCTATAGGGCATGATCTATGGCCATCGTCAGGCACTGTTGCTTGGCTTGCTTCCAGACGCGAGTATTGAGTCAGACATACATGCTGCGCAGAATACTCAAACCACTGTGCATGGCATTTCTAACACGAGGCTCCGCTATCGCAGAGGGACCGCGCGACGCGCTGTGTCAATTGAAGTCTTGTCAGCTGCTGTGCAACTGTACCAAAAAATCTAATTTGATTATTATTATGCGAATGACCTTGACGGTCGCTGAAGGTCATCGGAATTTCCGCTATTCGATAACTCATATATCACTTCCTATTAGTAACAGCGTCTCTATCTTGCACTGTTTCCGAGATATTACCACTTTATTCCCCCTATAGTGTACGTGACGTGACTGCCTGTGGCCTTGAGAAGTCATTCATTTCTGATAAGATACTTGAAATTACAAGCAACGTGCGCTTTTCGATTCATGTGTAAACATGTCGCAGTTAACAGGTGCTATATTTCCCAATTCCCCAACAGTATTTGTCACGCGAATTTCACCAACGTCTAATAATTGGTACCAGAGTCCCTGGGCAATCGTGTGACGTTATTTGCGTGATTCTAACTTCAGCCGTTTTCGTATAACACCGACTTGTGACAGACGGACGGACAGACAGACACGGGCCACAGCTACAGAACCGCGTTAGCAAAGCATCGCACAGTAAAAATTCATTTTTTTATAAATAATGTTGCAGTTAGTAGACGTTGAATCAGACTAATCGATTAGAGTAAATGATTCTATACGGGTGATAGCCCATCACTTACAGATTTCAATGACACAGCTACCCGACCTAGCTAGGTCTACAGCTGTTAATCGAAGACATTGATCATTGTTTGCTATGAGTCTGTAGGCCTATAGATACAGTCCGTCGAGTGATCGCAGAACAACAGAAAACTACACTGTATCTGGTTAATTCTCATCACAGAACAGGAGCAGTCTGTGAGTTACAACGTTGGGGTACTGCTTTGTAAAATTAATTAATTACAACTAGTACTTACTAGCTGCCAAAAATACTCAGGTCTAAAAAATACAAAGGAAAAATCGATGTCTTCTGCGGAGACGGTTACAGCCGTTTCCGACTAACGAGAGCGGAGATCTCTCTCCACACCCTACTTCCCTTGTGGCCTCACCCCTCCACTTCGCCTATTACCCACTTCACTTTTCAGGCTGCATCGCAGTACTACGTACGTAGATGCGACCTGTTGTTACCGACTGAGTAGCGTGGTCTGTCCGTCTGTCGGTTGGTCTCGGTTGGTCGGTCTGTCGGTCTGTCTGTCACACTTATGAGCCATGCAAAAACAGCTGAAGCATCGAGATTGCGTTTGGGTTGAGGACTCGGGTGGGTCCAATGAACCATGTATTAAATGGGAGTTCAGATCCCCCGTAAGAAAGGGGAATTATTCTGAGGGGGTGGCGGGGAAATGGGCGTCCCATTCTAAAGTATAGAGACATTCTAGGGTCATCTGTGCAAAAACGGCTGAACCGATCGAGATGCCGTTTGGGTTGTGGGCTCAGATGGGCCCAAGGAATCACGTGTTAGATGGGAGTCCAGATCGCCGTACGAACGGGCAATTTTGGGGGATAGGGGCGCCCATTGTAAAGTATAGGGACTTTCTGCCGTGAGCTGTGCGAAAACGGCTGAACCGATCGATTTGCCGTTTGGGTTGTGGACAGGGGTGGGCCCAAGGAAGCACAGGTTGAATCGTATTCGCAAGGTGGCGTCAGTGTGCCCTCATGGGAGAGCACCTTGGCGCCACCTGGCAAATACGACCGAGTTACCGTGTATCTGGAGCGATGCCAAATCGAAGCTATCCAAAGAAGAGCTCTTAGGATCATCTACAGTTACACTAATGATATGCCTTATATTAATGCATTATACTGCGCCAGCATTCCCAGCCTTGTCGACCGTCGTGAACAGCT
>Ga0056108_1000619_pt1 | contig 10501 bp, 7 predicted proteins | sample WorMetG1BERMUDA1_FD_83875 | JGI IMG/M metagenome (GOLD analysis project Ga0056108, IMG submission 83875) | Marine gutless worms symbiont microbial communities from Max Planck institute for Marine Microbiology, Germany - Inanidrilus... ... | reverse complement strand
GTATAATGATGTAGTATTAGAAATACTTGGCAAACATCATTGAATTTTTTTACTGTAGCACATATTTGTACATTGTGTGCAAAAAATTTGTGGAAATTTAACGTAAAGATGGTATTTTATTACATGTTTTGCAATTACTCGTTCAAAACGCAAGTTTCCGTGACAACACAGACTCATGCACGTTCACAGTTATCTCCAATGAAGCACTGTGATTATTCATCAATTGTCGTAACCTTTTTCTTGACAAAGAACTTTAATTAAAACAAGATCTTCGGTACTAAACACCATTTTGTCTGTTTTTGTTTTGCCAATACGACAATTATGTCGATGCTGACGTCAGTTAACTCCATGGGCCGTAAGTAAGAAAGCACGCTTCTGGAAACGGTAAACTTTTAACACCATTTATTAAATGTCAATATTTCAATGACGGTAGGACAGATTTTCACTAAAATTGGCAGTTTTAGTGAAAATAGACAGATATTCATGCTGTTAAACTGTAACTATGCAAAGCTTGCTAATTTTAGAGATTTTAAAACATGCTTAGGGGGGCCGTTTTTTGTGGACACAGTGTATATAGTACTGGACATGTGAAAACCCTGATATCGCCATCTCTGTATTTACTGAATGTAGTGAGAATTTTGTATTTTTAGATGAAATTCACAATGCAGAAACTGCTAAAACAGCTCTTGTAACTAAAATTAGTGCTTTAGAAGGTTTGTTTGTTATTTATTAGTCTGTTTTGTTTTTAGTTTATATGTAAGTACGGAGACGGTGCAGGTAATACCGTTGAGGAGAACTCTAGCATCTTCTCCCTAATCCGAATGTGCTAGTTGCCTTAGTGCTTTGACGCTGTTGGTTGGGCGGCAGGAAGGGCATCCAGCCTGTAAAAAATATAGGGATGTTTGGTGGAGGTGGGCACTAGTTAGTCCAGATGGAGTGGTGCCCAGCCAGATGGTCATTGTGTCCGCCTCTGTTAATCTTCCCTTTGCACCATAAAGTCCAGAAGTTCTCTTCTGGCACCGGCTCACCGTGTGGTCCCGGAAAAAGGGACGTAAAACGGTTGTGGTGTGGTGTTTTTAGTTTATATGTCTTGTAAGTTGTTAATATATATTATGGTTTATGTATTAACTTGTGGCCCCTTTTGTCAGTTTGATATTAAGATTTTTTATTTATAGAATGAACTGTAGAATAAAACATATTAGTGACGAAATATTTGTTCACAAGTATGCATACATTAAGCATATGATTCATGTTATATTGAGATGGAACAACATACTGGTTGTTTTGCTGTTATTTCATTTTGTTCCGCAGTTTGTGATGACTTGCTACACTGCGATGGTGTGATGATGTTCTGTTCTATTTGACGTGCTTGTATACTGTGTAGAAGAGCTCCATAATTCTGAGTTGGAAAAGTCTTGCCAGGCTGCTAAGATACAGACTCTGGAAGGTATTTGTTTTGCATACTTGTAGACCCTCTTATATCGCATGCATGTTGACGTATATGATGTTGTATGTTGCACAGTAGTAGACATGACTGGTGAAGAAGAAAACTGAAATGGTACCACACTGTGCCAGGATGGCAGTGCTTGGATGTGTAAAACATAGTGTAAACAAATTCATTGAATCAACTTCTGTTTGCTGCACTTGTGAGCGTCCGCATGATGAATATTCACTTCTGCTCTAGTATGCAGACCCCTTGCAGATTTTAATGAAGCAAGAGATGATTTGGTGGCAGTAGCATCAGCTGGACCATATGCAAGTCATTTCTTTGTCTCTCCAGATAGATAACTGGCACCTCAAGAGCATCTGGTATTGCTGTAATGCTGTAGAAAAGGTTTCAGCCGTCTCCAAACCATCAAATGTGAAGTGCATGTAGTTGATGTAATGTTGGGCAGTAATTCTCTCATATTCGTTTAACTTACCTCTCCTAAATGTGTTGTTGTTGCTGGTGTTAACGATGGCAATAAAATTTTCTTGTTTTTAGCACAAGATTTGGTATTTCAGACATTGCAATATGCCATTTGTTTGTAATATGTAATGACAGGACAGATAAAAACACTTCGGGGTGAACTCGCTGGACAGCGGCCACAGTCGGTGTCCGCTCTTATGCTGAATAGCAACGCCGTTGACATTCCAACCACACTGGGGCAAGAGTCTTCACCAAGTCAAGGTGGGGCAAGTATAAGTTTATCTAACAGTATTTGCCCTAGCTTTTGTATAAATTTTGTGTATTCAGTATAGCTTGTGACAGATCATGATTAATGAACTCATTAATCTTTTTAACGAGTAAACAGTTAAAATTATTCTAACAGTGAATCATAAGTCACTATTTGCTTTTATTTCAGGCCATTTAAGTAAAAATTGTGTCTTAAAGTACTCTTGATCGGAAACTTTCAGTCCAAAATGTTTACTTAAATGGCCTAAGTTGCCATATTTTGGTGGAAGACAAGATTACTGCTGATAGGTTGTGATTGAGAAAATGAATATGAATATTGTACTTGCAGATGAAATTATTGAGTTGAAAAGAGAATGCGCAGAGCTACGCCGGAGGGTTCATGATGTCGAAATACAGATGCAAATGTAATAGTTTGTCTTCTGTTTACTTAAAACCATTTTGTTACTTGAATCATGCATGACTTGGTTTGTGAGTTGGTAACACTTGGTATATATGTCAATATTTGCACAAATCAGGTCATGTATTTATAACAAATGTGGCATGTAGTTAGCATATACCAAGCATTCATAAAAATAGTGCTTTTGTGCAATGCATATAAAACATTTGTATATGCATTTCAACATAATACTAGAGAATAGAATTTTAAACTTGGTGATGTAAGAACAAAACACTTCATTACAACACTCTTATGCATTTATGTGGTTTTGCACACTGAACTTGTGTATGCTTGGTCTAAAGCACACGACAAGAAAATGAGGATCTGAAATTGGAATATCAGCGTCTTCAGCAGTCTTACTGGGATCTGGAACAAATCAGAGACAGCCTTCAAGAGAACAAGAGCTTGCATTACGCCAATGTCACTGATACCGAACAAGAACTTGAACTGTCAAAGTCTCAGGCAAGTTGTAATTACTTGCATGTGATAGCTTTGATTATTTATGACATGCAGTATTTTAATGCTTTGTCAAGGGTTGCAAGGCTGCCAGTCAGGTGCAGGTTGGCATCGCAGAACTGATCTGTATGTGAGGCGGGCGGTGGTCCCACGTTAGTGCGAGTATAAAATACACACGTGTGGTAGATGTAGTGCTTTGTGCCCAAACTTGTGTGTGTGTGCTTTCACATTTGGGCTCCAGGTGTTGAGCTGAGTCATGACTAGTGTTTTGGTGTGCAGTTAATACAAATCTACACTAGAGGCTAAAGATATTTTACCAAACACAAACCGCATGCAGGTCGCCAAAAAGTGCCATTTTTGTCCCTGGTGACCTTGACCTTTGACCTTCAAACTCGTCTAAGTGAGGACCAAGCATGCCTTCCATGTGAATTTGGCGCAAATCCGTTCAGCGGATTCCAAGATATTTCATACACAAACAAAAAACCACAGACTAACGGCACCGAAAACAGAACCTTCCACAGTTCACTGCATGCAGTAATAAGTGCTTTAACTGTGTGTTGCACTCACGTGAGGACCAGCTTAGTCATATACCTCGAGCTAAAGCTACCTTGCGGACTATGTCGTTATTGCAACAGTCGAAACTGCTCGCACTAACAGGTTTGTGAGAGTAACGTAACGTGTTAAACAATATGACTGTCTTGTTCATCATCCATCTTGGTTCTGGCGACATTGACCATCTCTTCTACTATATAGTGATATGCCTTTATCAATCATTTGAACTGTTCATTTTTTGCAGTTACTAACTGGAATTTGACAGAGCTTTCTTTGTTGCCACACGACATGCACAGAAAAGGCTGCCGACAGACCTGACGCTGCTGCGGTCGACAGAGTCATTTTGCAGAAAACTGAAAACATTCTTGCTTGAGTCTGTATTTGGACACCAGGGAACTTGCTGATTTGTGTGAACAGTGATGTGTCATTGGTCTACCATTAGGAGGCGCAATATAAATACCTTGGTTACTGTTAGTTACTGTTTGGAGGGAGATATAATGATGATATACTGTTGTGGTTGTGCTAATAACAGGTGTCAGCAATACAAAGCGAGCTAAGTGAGCTGAAAGCGAGACACAATGATGAGCTGTCATCTCTGAGGGTCGAGTTAGATGAAACAGTCAACGAATACTCTACACTGTCCTACAATTCCCGAGTTGTATGTGTTTTTTATTATGCGTGTTTTAATTTATTGCCTACACAGAATGAACTGTTTTTAGCCTACCGTGGTAATGGTTTGAGTTATCCTATGGCTTGTGTCTGTGTTTGCCTCTGTATCTGTAATGTTGGTGTATTGTGGATAAATGTCTAAATGGACTGAGCTGTTTTTTTTTGGTATGAGGGATACCACAGAGGACAGCTACCTTGTATTAGATGGGGTCCACATCCGCCATGGAAAGAGAGACCCATTCCAGAGGTGGATGTTGGACTTGGGGAAATTTTCAGCTGGCTTGCTGCTGTTACTTTTAAATTCAGCTGTGCTTTTTAGCCACGATTGGCCATCCAAGCAGTTGCTGAGTTCTTGTTCTGTCTCTTACCAAAATGACTGAAAGACATAGTGGTTGAATTTTCATGACATTTTGGGAAGAAGTAGGCACAGGACTAAAGAACAGTCAGTTAGATTCAGGGGCGTGAGCTGGATCTGACTTGTCAAAAGTCATCTGTTGCACCTCCTGGCAACTTAAGTGGCAACTTACAATATGCTTCAAATCATTGAAGCCCATCCAAATTGGGCTGTGTATGCTGATGGATGTTTTTGAGCGTCCTCCTCTACGGCTTGCATCTTGATGCCCAATATGGTCAGACATGACATCTGTCGACACAGTGACACAGTGGAGAGAGGACTGGTCGTCAGCTTCTGTGGTCGACCACATTATTGTAACTGACCCTACTATCTGACAGCCAGGTTTCCATCTTCCTTGTCATACGTGATCTTTGCTGAACCATTTCAAGGCAGGTCAGGGCCCATGTTTTGTAAACGTGCACAAATGGGGTCTCGCCCAGTCACCTTCCTGTGATTGTGGCCAGCAACAGACTGTAAACCACATTGTTGACACGTGCCCACTCACAAAATTTGAAGGTGGATTGAATCTATTCCACGATGCGGATGACAACGCAGTCATATGGCTGGAATCCACAGCAACTGCAGCACTCACTAAATGAAAATCTGTTCATCTGTACCGAACTTTAGGTCAGTGTTTGATTACAGTAGTTTTGAGTAGTGTCAGTGACAGTGCATTTTGGCATTGTTTCTGCAGGTATCCTACTGTGCAACAATTCCGCTCGCTGTGCTGTTATTCATCATCGCCATTGCGTTTCATCCACTTCTGTCTGTTCTTACAGTGACGTCTTCGCCGACGTAGCACTCAAGTACTGCACTAGGCTGTGACAGTCGTTACGTGCTACGAGCTACTGCAAAACCTTTTAATATGGCTGCTGCTGAATTCAGTGATCTACCTAAAATTATTTCGGGCCCCTTTAACTTGTACTGCTGTTGAGAATCACATAACAGTACAGACATGGTGCAGATAACACCACCGAAAAAGAATTCTGATGTCTTCTACGTAATTAAATGCGCTAGTTGCCATCAGCGAGGGCATGCGGGCAGTAAAACTTTGCTCCGACTAAATTCTCCAGTTCTTAACTGGAGGTGCCATCTAACACAGGTTGACCCATATAATGGGCATAGAACAGTTGTTTGTGTGTTGAGAATTGAATTACTAGCAACAATACATAGTTGCAACTTCGCATCACCACCACCACCTGCCTTTTTAACAGCCGTTCTTCAGATAAACCTAGGTTATCTGGCTCCTCCGTTTTTTTGTCCACTTGTTTCAGTACCGGTATCCAAAAATGACTTATTTTTGTGTCGAGTGGATGTAAAACCTTAACGCAGACTAAAATTCCAGAAGAAAACTTTTGTGCACAAGTTGCACAAGATTTTTACAGGTCAGATTCCTTTTCTGTCACCCAAGAGTTATGTTTGTTTAGTGATTGGAATGCAATAACGAATACAGTGCCATACCAAGCCAAGAGATTCACTTGGGGAACAGCTAATTTTGTGTCGAGTGGGACGTAAAACCTTAACTCAATCAATCAGTGAATACAGTGTTAACTAGAAACACTGGCACAGTGCATACCTCCACCAAGGCACGTCTTACCAGTGTCACAATACGGATCGGATCTGGATCGCCACCAAAATTTAATCATTTGTTCATTGGCCCATTGCCAACCTTCCCTGAAAATTTCATGCAAATCCGTTTGGAAGTTTTTCGCAAAGTTGCTAACAGAGAAACAAATGACGATTACATCCCGTTTGGTGGAGGTAATAATTGTGTTCTTTAATTTCACCATTTCATTTCGAGTTTGTCTCACAAAACTTGCATAATAAAGGGCACTTGAATATTAACAATTAGTGTGTGACTGGTTGGCACTTTGTAGTTTTGAGTGCAGATACCTGGTTGATTTTGTTGCTAACATTTTTCAAATTTGTCACCAAGTTTTTCATGCAGTTTCACTCTACATGATGGTACTAATAGTTTGTAGAGTACCATAACAATATTATTACCATCGAGTTTTAAAAAGTGACTTTGGTAAAGACTACGGATCATCTGTAACGAAATTCCAGACTATAAGACATACTGTGGAACTGGTTATTTTATGCGCTAAAACTGCATGCAGGTATTCCAATGGCTGCCTTTTCAGGGCTTTTTGTAATGAAAGTGTGATAGCATCCCGAACATCAAAAATGAAATTCTCTGGCTTTTCCCTATGTTAGGAAATAATCACTGACTGGCTGAGATGTGACAAATACATTTTAGGCAAGTTTTGATGATTGTTTGCGGGCATGATGTCTGATGTTGCACTTGGCCAAAATAAATGATTGTTTTTCTCCGACCACCAACAAAATTCCCTTTCGCTGACCCTTCTGTTCACTAACTTTCCAGAAAGTGTGTATCCTGAATTTGTGGCATAAGATGTGAATTTTCTTTAGAATGTCACAGTGAGTTACCCGTAGTTGCACACGTCTGTATATACGCTGTAAATCAAAGGGTATACAGTAATAACAAGTGGTCAAAGTAATTTGACATAAGGCCGCATTGCCGCTGCACACGGAAGTTTCAGTCGTATTTGCCAGGTGGCATCAATGTGCCCCATGTAACACATGCTTCCTTCGGCCCACCCAAGTCCGCAACCCAAACGGCATCTCGATTGGTTCAGCCATTTTGCACAGCTCATGGCAGAGTGTCGTCGGGCATGTCGGGGTATGCTCTTTCCGCTTAGAATAATTGCCCCTTCCCATGAGGGGATCTTGACCCCACGTAATGGTTCCTCGAGTCCCTCCGACTCAGCATCCCAAACGGCATATCAATCAGTTCAGCAGTTTTTCCACAGCTCATAGCAGACAGTTCCTATAACTTACAATGGGCTGACCCTTTACCGCTAAAAAATTGCCCTTTCCCATGGGGGATCTAGAGCCGCGTCTTATACGTGGTTCCTTGGGCCTACCCCGAGTCTACAACCCAAACATCATCTTGATCAGTTCAGCCGTTCTCACAGGCTAACAACTGTGACAGAGAGAGCACGCTGCTCGGTCTGCTGTATCTACATACGTGCGATCTTTAAAGTCCGTCGATACAGTCACTGGTGAGAAATAGCAACAGTTAGGCAGCTTATTAACCGATCTGTTTTTGCAAAATTCTCCAGAATTCTTAATCTAATTCCTTTTTAGGCCACATTGCAGTACTATGTATGTAGATGCGGCCTTTTGTTACAGACTGAGCAGCATGGTCTGTCTGTTACAGCAGTGAGCCCTGCAAAAACTGCTGAACTGATCGAGATGCCGTTTGGGTTGAGGACTCGGCTGGGCCCAAGGAACCTTGCATTAGATGGGGTCCAGATCGCCCCTTGGGAAGAGAGATTTTTTAGGGGAAAGGACATGCCCAACGACACTATGTCATAAGGTGTGCAGAAACGGCTGAACCGATCGATATGCAGTTTGGGTTGTAGACCCGGGTGGGTCCAAGGAAGCATGCATTAGGTGGCGTGCACACTGATGCTACCTGGCGAATACCATTGAAATGTTCATGTGCGTCTGCAATGTGGCCTTTCTGTCAAATGACTCTGACCACTTGTTATATTTGGTTGTGACGTGAGTAAATGTAACAAGATCTACTACTTTCAATGTGTTTAGCCAGCTTTCTGTTCCCAAATGATTCCAGGTTGTTAACAGCACTTTAGGACCTTCGTGGATAGCTGGAGATGCCAGATGCCGTTCCCGTCACCCAACCCAACTGTTGATGCACTGAATGGAAATTGAAGCAGCAACTCCAGCCGTGGAAAATCTAATCCTTTTCTTGCTCCACAGACCGACTTCCCAAGGAAGAGATGCCGCATCCCGTACACCGGCTCTGTAACACTTGTGTCCAACTAGAACAGTGGCAGTTTAGCAGTGTGACTGTAATACTGTACAGACTGGTTAAGTTGTCATTCTGCTTTTATGTGTGACATTCTATGCTATACGTAGTTGGTTTTGTAATTATACTGTATATGCTCGAGTCATATGCACGATACGCATACATTTTATCAATGTTAACAATTTCTTCTAATGGACTGACTTGCACCGACTACTGACTATGCCACTGGGACCCATTCACACTGGTTCTGGTGAAAACCAGTTTTAAGACCTTAAAGGTTAAATGTTAGTTGTTGCAGAACATCTTGAAATTACAAAAGTAAACCCAAGCATATGTCTATAGTATGTTACTATGTCTTCTGTTGTATTTCATATATTAATTATGAAACACGTTAATTCACTGTTCATTGCTGCAGGTACAGTACCACTTAATTTGACACTTTTTCATTGCAGTTATGCCAGAATCTTTCTAAACCATATACACTATCAAAGCAAAACTCACTCATTTGATCACCTGTTTTGCATTATGCCACAATATGTCCATGTGGCATTTGCCATTATATTGGAATCCAGTAGAGTAGACAGCACTCGACAGAGCCCGTTCTTCCACTATGCCACACTGAAATCAAAACACTGTGGCTAATTCACAGCAAATGAGTTACTTAGTCAGAAAATAAGAGGGTTGACCCATGTGACTCAAAATTTCAGCATTAGTTACAAAAGTCATACCAGTGGACATGCAGAATCTGGCATTGACAGTTGATGTGAAATGCCTTTGAGCTGGCAGTGGTTAAACCCAGACAAAAGACTGTATTGCACGACAGTTGGCCAGTTGTATGTTAACAACAGCTTAATTAGTTGAATCAGCTATGGTACTAGTACAGCTGGCAAAACCGAGTGACTGCCCTGGCGTGCACATATCTGCAATGCATGGTGAAAATTACTCTGATGTCATGGCTAGGCAGTGAACACTAGCTGCAACATACAGTGACAGAAAAAACTAACATCCGCATGCACATGCATCTTGAGCATCATCTGGGCCATTTGCAACAACCCTGTGGATACAAAAGTTGCAATAAATTACACTATAATTGGCGTAACTAGTCTGCAGCTGCCAATTTCAGCTTCGTCAAAACTGACATTATAGCTGTATATTAACAGTTTATGAGTCTGACAGTTACATTCATGACTGTTTTGCACATGATCACCAGTTTCTTGTCAGTGGGTGCCTGGGTACGTAGCCACCATGTTTGAACATGTACTCTGCAATTTGTCGTTTCTGCTCATCTCCGTTGCTGAATTTTGCTGTAAACACATGCAACGAATAGTTAATTCTCCACATAATGTAGTTACTACAGTTTTGGTTCTATTCATCATATACTAGAGCTAAACGATTCGGAAGAAACCAAATTTGATTCAATTCGACAAAGTTTCAATTCAATTTGATTCACAGCCGTTGTGTTATTATCAGTAAAGTTTGTCCGACAGTTAACACTTTACTTTCGTCTCTGATATAGCCATATTTGTGCTGAAAAGGGGCGTTAAACTCTAACTAACTAACTAACACTTTACTTGCAAAATGTTGATGGATTTTCTTGAAGAAATTATGGAAATAGGTACATTATAAAACGGCCAACTTATTTTGCAATTTTGTGGCCGTGATGTGGACTGCAAAATGGAAAGCTTTGTGGCAGTTTCCACAAAATTTTGCAATTTTCCCATCTATACATTTCATGAATATTTTTATTTGTATTTTTTAGCAAGTACCTGATACAAACAGTAAGAATCACTTGACAGCATTGCAGCTCAAGAAAGCGTAAGCTGCTCACAGTGCCATTTCTTGTCAAACTAGAAATGTGGGCCAATGCCCAACGTGATGGCCGCCCTGCCGAATATAGGTGGCGCCCTCTGTTCAACGCCGCAGTTTGGCTGACGCCCACTACTAGAGTGCCGTGCAGTAACGCTG
>Ga0056108_1000618_pt1 | contig 10502 bp, 5 predicted proteins | sample WorMetG1BERMUDA1_FD_83875 | JGI IMG/M metagenome (GOLD analysis project Ga0056108, IMG submission 83875) | Marine gutless worms symbiont microbial communities from Max Planck institute for Marine Microbiology, Germany - Inanidrilus... ... | reverse complement strand
TTATGGTCGCCCTATGGAATAGGGCAGACCATTATATTTTCATCCTGTGGTTTCTTTCTATCTATCTTCTTTTTTCTTTCCTCGCCTAATCTCAGCGGCCGCACACTGGATGTCTACCATACTTGCACACATGGTGTGGCCTTAGTGCAAATTTAGAATGCAGGTCTGAAACGTGCTGCACGCGGCTCGCTGCAAGTGCAGGACCCAAAAAAGTCGCCAAAAGTCGCCATCTGCACACCATTGCACAACTTTGTCGGGCTATATCTTCACAACTAAGGCACGTTTCGACAACCGGAAAAAAACTTGTTAAGCAGCAATATCTCCCCCACGTGTCCTCACAATATGGTGAACTTAGGCCTAGTAGCGGCTGAGATCGTTTCGTTCGTTTGGGGCACCCGAGCAAATTTCAACCGGTTTCGCATCTTGGCAGCGTTACTGCACGGTAGTCAAGTAGTAAGCGTCAGCCAAACTTCGCGGCGTTGAACAGAGGGCGCCACCTATGTTCGGCAGGGTGACCATCACGTTGGGCAGTGTTCCACATTCTAGTTGTATTTTCTCTGCATTATTGTGGAAATACAGCATCTGAACGTGATGTAGGAGTCAAAAGGCAATCATACGGACTTCTGAAACTGGAGAGGTGATTTTGAAAGTTTGGGGAAGTTCCCCCAAAAGGTGCCTGAATAAAACCCTCAATTTTAATATACGGCACGGGACCAAAAACGTCAAAAACTAGAAGCACTGAGACAGTTCATACCTCTGCCAAGGCGTGTCTTACCAGTGTTGCGGTACGGATCCGGATCTGTATCCGGATCCGGATCCGTGATCCGGATCGACACGAAATTTAATCATTTGTTGATTGGCCCATTACCAACCTTCCACGAAAACTTCATGCAAATCCGTTTGGAAGTTTATGTGCAAAGTTGCTAACAGACAAACAGACAAGCAGACAACGAAAACATAACCTCATTGGCGGAGGTGTTAAGAAAAAGAACCAAGTGAAGTGCGGCGAAAACTCGAATCTATTTCAATACAGCGTAACTTAACAGAAACGTACACGGTACACCATTTTAACCACAGTACTTACTTTACTTAAACTACACAATTTTTCGGCGACCGTTTGTAGAACGGTTCGCCCCTATCAGATCGTTGTCTGTCTGCCTGTCCTGTCTGTGACGTTGGTGTACTGTGGCCAAACGGTTGGATGGATCAAGGTGAAACTTGGCACGCAAGTAGGCCTCAGGCCTGCCCACATTGTGTTAGATGAGGACCCAGCTATCCCTCCCTAAAAGGGGCACATCCCCCACACAATTATCGGCCCATATCTGTTGTGGCCAAATGGCTGAATGGATTAAGATACCACTTTGTACGGAGGTAGACCTCGGCCCATGCGACTCTTGTGTTAGATGGGGACCCAGCTCCCCCTCCCCAAAAGGGAGCAGAGCCCCCAATTTTTGGCCCACAGACCCCCCAAAAAGGGAAACACAGCCCCCTATTTTCGGCCCATGTCTACTGTGGACAAACGGCTGGATGGATGAGGACGCCGCTTGGTACGGAAGTAGACCTCTGCCCAGGCCACATTGTGTTAGACGGGGTATCAGCTCCCGCCCCGCGAAAGGTGCACAGCAGCCTCCCCCTCTTTTCGGCTCATGTCTATTGTGGTCACCGTCGCCCATCTCAACTACTGCTGAGCTCTTGACAATAGAATGCACAGCCTAGTTTCTGCAATACAGAAGTTTATAAAAAAACTTGAAGTTGGAAACTTGAATGAACTCACTCTGAGCTCCTCAACACGTGCACTTCCATGGCTTACAGAACGAGTTGCCAGTGGCGTCAATGGCGGAGGTCTGGGATCAACTGACCCACAAATATGAAAAAAGCCCTCTCTTATATTCTATATTGGATTTGGCATCAGCACAGCGCTGACATTTCGGCCTGCTAAAAGATCAATAACCCAACAGTTTCAGTCTGACAATCTGTGATGCCAGTTGTCCCCGAAACTCTTAAATTCCCCTGTTTGGGGAATCCCCCTGGCTGGGAACCGCTGTCCTAGCCTACGCCTATTGGCCTACAGGTCGACGACGTACGCGCGCCGTAGAATTGACGTTGACGCATAACGCCATTGCTATGTTGATGTTTACCTTCGATACAGTGGGACAGTGAGACAGACAGGTGCTACAGCGCACGCAATGCCCGGCTGCATGTGCTACAATCAATGACAGTCGATCTTGTAGCTTGGCCGGTGCCGTGTGTCGCTTCGTGAATATTTAGCGTTTATGCTAACTTAACATTTAATGTATATGATTTACTCTAGGCCGTTAGACTATGTTTACAGAGGAAGTGTGTAAGAAGAGAGGTGAGGGTGTGGTTGACGTCTACTTTGAGTGAAGACATGGTAACCCATATAGTAACAAGCAACACATACTGAAATGTTACACTGACAAGTTTGTTTTCACTACGTTGTCAACAGTTTCAGTTTTGCGGTTCCTATACAACGATGAGATGAGACGTTAACTGCAATAATCCGCTGAATCAGAGAACTCACGTAACACAGTGACTGCCGATACTGGCTCTATTTCGTGTGCACGATGAAGTCATTGGCCCCGGCAGATTAATTTAAAATGGAACAGATCTTTAACGTTCGCTATATAGGCGGAAACGCTGTTTTATCAGTGGCAGCAGAATGTGGACACACAGGGATGGTGAAGGATCTGGTACGTACAGGCGCTGATGTCAATGTTCGTCGAGACGATGGTAAGTCGCCTCTCAATGTCGCTAGTTGGCGAGGCTTCAATGACATTGTGAGAATACTTCTAGACAACGGCGCAGACATTGAGAGTAGAGACCACGGCGGCCGTACACCGCTGTACACTGCTGTACGTTTTAAACATCACGACGTGGTCGCGTTACTGATAGAACGTGGTGCTTCTGTTGACGTTCAACAGAACAATGGCTGCTCACCTCTCATGGCTGCTTGTTACACGAGATCGTTAGACACAGTCAATCTGCTGTTGAAACACGGTTCACTTGTTAACATGTGTGATAGCAAAGGCAGAACGCCGTTGCATTATGCTTCTTGTGTAGGACATGTCCTCATAGTTAAGCAGTTGCTTGACGCCGGCGCATATGTGAACTGGAGAACAGATGACAATGACAGTTGCCTAATGATGGCTGCGTGTAACGGACACACTGATGTAGTACGTGCCCTTGTGTCGGCTGGAGCGAACAGTAATTTACGACGAAATGATGGTAGTTCAGCACTTGGCTTAGCTAGTCACAAAGGGCACATTGACTGTGTAAAACTGTTGGTACAGAGTGGTGCAAAAGTTGAAACACGCAACAACGTCGGTGCAACACCGCTGTACTTGGCTGCCAGCCAGGGTCACACTGAAGTTGTACAGTTTCTGACTGAACACCACACTGCATTTAATGGACACACTGATCTAGTGCATGCATTTGTGTCTGCTGGAGCTGACACAAATGCTCGTCGAGATGACAGCATGTCACCTCTCAATGTTGGTAGTCAAAAGGGCTTTACTGAGACTGTGAGAATACTTCCAGACAACCGCGCAGATATTGAGAGTAGGGATGACAAAGGTCGAACAGCGATGTTCAGTGCAGTAGTCGGTGAACATCATGACGTAGTCACGTTACATCGAGCTGATGTCAACATACAACGGAACGACGGCACGTCACCTCTCATGGCTGCTTGTCAGACGGGTGTGTTAGACACAGTCAGTCTACTGTTGAAACACGGTTCACTTGTGAACATGCGTGATATCACAGGCTGGACGCCGCTGTTTTACGCTTCACGCAAAGGACACATCACAACAGTCAAGCATCTGCTTGACGCAGGCGCAGATGTGAACCTGACAGCAGACGACGGTGAAAGTTGTCTTGTGGAAGCTGCATATAATGGACACATTGACGTAGTGCAAGAACTTGTGTCTGCAGGCGCTGACGTTAACTTACGAGAATACGATGAGCTTACTCCTCTTATGGCAGCTGCTCAATACGGACACGCTGATGTTGTGACGATGTTGCTGGACAATGGAGCTGATACTGAATTGAGAGACAACACAGGCTGTACTGCTCTGTTTCATGCAATTCATGAAGTTGTATATCATGGACTGAATATTCTACAGCTACTAGTTCATCGTGGAGCTAAAGTGAATGTTCAGAATAATGTTGGTAAAACACCGCTACACGTTGCCATTGAACGTCAACAGTCTGAAGTCGTCATGTTCTTGTTGAATGCGGGAGCTGATGTTGGACTTACTGATGTCTGGCGTAGTACTCCGCTGCATTATCTCATTCCTGCACAGCTGATGTATGATGAACATGAAGAACGTGTTGTAAAACAAACAAACAAATTTCAACACTTGTTGATCCGCAACGCAGTGGGTATGACTGCACTGTCGTCTGTGGCTGCCCGTGGAAATGTAGATCATATGAACAAAGAACATGATACTTCTAACGCCAGCAGTGCTGCAGATGAAACAGACTTACCTAAGGAACAACACATAAATCCTCTACATACTTTTTCTTTTTTTCGGTGATTTCTTGCTTGATCGAATTGCAGCACATAAAAACATTTCCAAAGAAGAAAGTGTACTGCCGCAAAGAGTCAGTACTTACAGACTGCTATGGAAACACTCCACTCCATCATGCACTCGGAGTTTATGAACCCAAAAACATGTATGGAGACGTTACTAAAACTGTAGAATTTCTCGTGAAACACGGCGCCGACGTAAATGCTCAGAACAACGACGGACTCACGCCGCTGCACGCGGCTCGTGGAAAGAAAGCAATCGAGGCGTGTTTACGACATGCAGATGATCAGAGTTTCACTATCGCTGACAAAAATGGTCGTAACTACTGGCATTTGTTCTTCATAGTACACGATGCAGAAGAACTGGCAAACATCACATGGCCTACGACAGCAGGATTACATGCCAGCGATCATTTTAACAGAACTCCTTTGCACTATGCCTGCATGAAAACATGGGGTGTTAGATGGAATTCACGGTGTGAGGAATTTGTTCAGAAATTCGGCCAGGAACACGTCAACAAACAGGACATATTTGGTAGAACTCCCTTGCATTATGCTGCAATGAACGCAGACATTAAAAATGTAAGGAAATTGTTGGTAACCGAAAAAGGTGCAGATAATACCATCCAAGATAAGTTTGGGATGACCGCCAATAAATATGAACGTATTAACTTTGATTATATCACAAAGGTTTGTGATTTGAAATTACTGCATAGCTCAAATTTTGTACACATAAAAAATCCTTCAATAGCACGTTGCATGCAGCAGTGTTTTTCCGACAGATCTCACTATTTGGAGAGCTCTAAAGCAGAATTACTTACAATTATTCGCGGCTTCAGAGCCTGTAACAGCATATCGCGCACAGCAGACACATATCAGCGCTGTCGTTTTGATTACTCTGATGCCGTATACAGAAAGACGGATCTGTTGAAAAAGAACAGGCGCAAACTAGTGAAGTTACTGACTAATCACAACAAATGTGAGATGCAATCACAGAATATTTTCTCAGCAATTCAGAGCCAAGTGAAACAAGCTATGCATCACTTAGCTGAGGAAATATCAGACAAGGACAAGAGGTTTGCTTGTGAAGTTGTCACAGTTGGCAGTGCACATGAAGGAACAAAAATTGGATGCTGCGATGAGTTTGACTTCAATTTTGTCTTAATTTGTCTAGGTACAAAATGTAAAGTTTGCTATTCGCCAGAATCTCCTCCAGGCTTTATGCTGCTGAAAGCTTCAACGACAGAGTTTGATGAGGATCTGTTTGACAGCAATGGAATTTTGAATACCAGAATTTTAACATTTAAATTTAAAACTCTTGTGAAGCAAATCTTGTCATCATTAAGTTTTTGTGAGGCAACTGGTTTCGAGTCTTTTGAATCCTGTAAACGCTATCCACAGTTTGAAACTGCATCAACAAAAGTTAACATAAAGATCAAACTAACATTCACAAGACCAGTGAATGGATACCATGTGCCACATGACATATCAGTCGACATAGTTCCAGCTCTTCGTATTGATGACTGGTGGCCAGACGACGTGCACAGAGAAGATCTCTGTCAACCAGGCGACTGCCTCATTGTGTTCACACAGCCACAAGTCAAACATCCGTGGATTGGTTGGACACAGCCTCATGGATTTATATCATTTGCTCAAGCAGAAAGCAGACTGTTGCGAAACTGTCCTCATGTCATTAAAGCTGCTGTTATGGTTGTAAAACGGATGTCTAAGTACTCCTTTCATGACGAATTCTTTTCATCACACGTTATAAAGACGGCTCTGTTTTGGTGTCTGGATGAGGTGAAACACAGCAGAGAATGTTCTTCATCAAACTACAGCGACGAAGTTAACGCAGATGAACTGTTGTGCTGGGTGAGAAACATATTACGACGTTTGCTGTGTTTCGCTGCACAAGATTACGTTCCGTCATACTTCCTGCCAAAGTGTCATCAACCCGTCTGGCTGCATGAAAGATATCTCAAGCAGTTTCACATGCGTCTCTACCAACATGGACTGACGTCATACACTGATCTTCTCAGTTTGAACGAGCAAGAGTCACGTGGCTATGAGCTGAAGGACATCAAGTCACTGTTCATACGTAGTCACGTGATGTACTGGAGTGTGTTGTCTGACGATGATGAACTGGAACTCTTCGTTCCATCTACTATTAATCCACTGGTTGAAAAGGATGAGTGCATAACACTGTTGCCAACAAAGTAGCATCAAAGCCTGCCTAATAGTCTGAACTGTTTCAACGTGAACATGTGTGTTGTGTACAAATGCTTCACTAATCATCACGCCAACCACAATGAAGCTGACAATATGTACGCTATTAACAAAATGAAGCAATGCATCTTAGAACATTAAAGGCAGTTCACCGCTGTAAATTTGATTAAAGATGGTGCATTCCAAGGGCATTTGCACTAATTTATGCATCTCAACGTTGCATGTGGCAAAGAAAAACCTTCCATTTTTTCATAATATGGATGATATTACATAATCTCAATCTGGCTTTGGCCCTTCAGGTAGTGTGTAAACACAAAACGTGTACATTTTTGGCACTTGGTATTACGACTCGCCAAATGTGGTCAGTCTACTGTCAATTTGACGAACAAAGCCTTGTAAAATATTGGAGTCAGTCCAAATTTTGGAAAGGTCCAGATGCAAGTACTCCACTCCCAGTGGTTGCACCCTTGCAACTCTGCTGCACGTGGTTAATGTGTCTAATACAATGTCAGTTGGCTTTGATGATAGATGCTGTTCTTAATATTTGTGACTTGTGATTATTTGTTCAGATTGATTACCATGAGACATGTGCTACAACCCTGTGTGTCTGTCTGTCTGTCTCTCACAAGTCTGAGCTCTATTAAAACGACTAAACATTGGGTCATGCCAACAACGAAACAGACTCTAGTTTTCTGACGTCAAAGATCGTGCTGAAACTCCAATGGGTCACCCCCAACTGGGTGCAAAATACACAAGAGACACAAAAATTTGCATTTTTCGACAAATAACTCACTATATCTCAAAAACAGTACAACACATAGGCATATTTTCTATAAAAGGTGAACAAAAAGTCGTATGCGCTGTATTGAATAATGACATTGCCGATGACCTTGTGTGCTCAAATCACCCCAAATCTGCCACTTTTTATGCTTTGGATTTCCTTCATATCTCTTGAACGGCTGAAGCTAGTCATCAAATTTTGTTCACAGGCAGGGCACATCAAGTGTTAGCCTGGTGATAACATACTATACCCAAACGGGTGTGGTCAAGGCATTATAACTTGGGGGCCCAGTCATATATTTGAAATTTTGTACATAAGTCGGCTATATTGAGCTATTAACCGTGGGACCAAAAACTACTTCAAAATTGACGTGGTCAGGATCACGTAACCCATATTTAAATTTCGGGGCCTTGTCATATCTTTGGCACTGGTAAAGCTAGACATTTCAAGTTTGGCATGTAGATTGACCTTGGAGGGCACTAGCATATGCACGGTACAACAGCCCCAAAAGAGGTCATGTTACTTCTTTAAATTTGGGGAAATAAGTCATAATATCTCGGATACAAGACAAAGACATGAATGGCACTGACGCCAATGACCTTGGATGACCTGGAATGTCACTTTAGCTGTTTAAAACTATCTAACCAGAAGACATACGCGATGTGTAATTTCAACCGTTTTATCAAAACTTCAGTGAACTTCTCAAGGTCACAGGTATGTCACGTGCACTGTAATTGTGGTAATATCTCCAAAATACTGTAAGACAGCAACGTTGTAACTACATCAAACTCAAAGGAAGTCACATATCGCCTATCGAATCATGCTATTTCCAACTGAGTGACTTCCAAGGTCACGCACCTATTGCAAACTTTCAGAAAGGTGATTTATGCACAGCTGTGTAACAGATAAAAAAAATTCTGACATAGCGCGTCGCGCGGTCCCTCTGCGGTAGCAGAGCTGCTTGATTTGCTTTGCCATTGTCCAAGTTTCATGCTAACAGCACCATAACCAGGATTTAGCCTAAGTGGTTTCTGTCACATGACATGTAATCAGAGCAGGCGATACGGACGACAGTGCTTTACAAAGACATTAGTGCTACTAATTTATTGGTTGATCGCTTAACTGACTGACAGATTGCCATTGCTGTACACGCCTGTGATTGGCTTTGCTGTGAAAATGAAATGATATAATACACCATTAACGTTGGTTAAAGTGACCACAAATATTAACGTCTGTATTATTAGGCCGCATCGCAGTACTACGTACGTAGAGGCGGCCTGTTGTTGCATACCCAGTAGCGTGGTCTTTCTGTTTGTCTGTCACACTAATGAGCCCTGCAAAATACGGCTCACGCGATCGAGGTGCTGTTTGGGTTGAGGATTTGGGTGGGCCCAAGAAACAATTATTAGATGGGGTTCACATCCCCTTATGGGAAGGGGCAATTTTAAGAGGGGGAAAGGGGCGGCCCGTTGTAAAATATAGCGACTCCCTGTCTTGCGCTGTGCAAAACGCCTGAACCGATCGAGATGCCGTTTGTGGCGTGAATTCGGATTGGTCCAAGAAACCATTGTTAGATGAGGGTCCAAATCGCCCCACGCCAATGGGCAATTTTTAGAAAACAGGACGTGTCCGGGCATGCCCGACGACATTCTGCCGTGAGCTGTGCAATAATGGCTGAGCCAACAGAGATGCCGTTTGGGTTGTGGACTAGGGTGGGCCCAAGGAAGCACGTATTAGGTAGCGTGCACACTGGCGCTTCCTGGCGAATACAACTGAACCGTCCATGTGCGACGGCGATGCGGCCGTTTTGTTTAAACTGCGTTGACGATACATGTTAGTATTATTATTGCATTGAACTGTTTGGTGTAATTTTCTGTTCACATTTTAACACAATCATATGATTGCTGCATGCAATGCTCGTGTGACTGTCATATGAGACTAGTGCAGTTTAATTTTTCGGTCATCGCCAGACCTAATAGACTTACTGAACTCAGGTGTCCATCCGTACGTCCACAAGTTTTTTTCCCGATTTCGCTCTAATTTGGTACGTGGGTAGACTTCGACCGGATATGCGCACCAGTATGACCTCCACTCAATCCAAGGTCAAGGTCAAGGTCACGGAGCTTCTGAAGTTCAGAAAATTGCAATTTTCTTCTGACGGTTGGTATTGATAGTATGGGAGCTTTTCTTTCTAGAAAGCTATCACGTGAGTTCAGACTTCGCGGAATGTCGATATTTCATTAAATTCAAATAGCCATATTTCGATACTGCGTGCGGCTACAGTCACATGGTTGGGCAAGCTGGTAGTCCTGCATGTATTGTGCACGTCGATATGACCTTGACCCGATCCAATGTGAAGGCCAAGGTCAAGGTCACGGGGCTTCTAAAGTTCCGAAAATTGCCGAAAATTGCACATTTTAGGTCTATCTACTCTGCCACTTTGGCGCGAAGCTCAAAACCGATGGTTGATCACAACAGCACGGGACCTAGTCTACAGTTTGTCGGAGTCCAATTTTCGAATTTCCTTTTAAGAAAGCTATCACGTGAGTTCAGACTTCGCGCAATATGGATATTATATGAATTTCAAATGGCCATATTTCCATACTTCTGGAAGCTACGGTCACATGGTCGGGAACACTGCTAGTCCTATACGTATTGCGCATACTGATGTGACCTTAACCTGATCCAAGGTCAACGTCAGGGTCAGGGTCAGTGACCTTCTGAAGTTTCGAAAGTGGCACTTTCCTACGTCTACTTCCTCCGCTATTTTGGTGTGGCGCTCACAACTGATGGGTGATTACGATAGTATGGGACCTAGTCTACAGGTTTTCGGGGCCAGGTATCTGAATTTCTCCCCAGTTGGCGGTCACGTGACTTCGAAGTTTGAATAATGTTGATATCACCAGAATCCACTGCGTTTTATCTCCGCGCTGGCCGAGGCTATAA
>Ga0056108_1000617_pt1 | contig 10502 bp, 7 predicted proteins | sample WorMetG1BERMUDA1_FD_83875 | JGI IMG/M metagenome (GOLD analysis project Ga0056108, IMG submission 83875) | Marine gutless worms symbiont microbial communities from Max Planck institute for Marine Microbiology, Germany - Inanidrilus... ... | reverse complement strand
TGTACACACTTCATCTATAGCTCGTTGGAAAGCCCGTGTACAACTTCCTATTCATCATAATTGAACTTTTTCGCTAGCTCTTACTGCTGAGACGTTACAGGCAGAAATCTGTGGACGTGAGCGATTTTTGAAGGGGGTGGGTCAATTCGATCACCCATTAAAGGTGGAAGGGGACGTCGTCCACCAACCACTGTTGGGTGGCAGAAAACTAGAAGGATTGCCCTTTCATCTGGTATAAAAATATCGCCGGTAGGTTCTTTGGATTATTAACAAAGCATGCGTGTCACAGATGGACGGACAGACAGAATTACGACTCCCAAGACCGCGCTAGCATAGCTGCATCGCGCAGTAAAAATAAAAGTTATAGATCAATTCGAATGAACAAGAAATGCAAAACAACATTCTACCAACCCTTCAAATTCTTCCTGTCCCTCAACACGGAACTGGATTCGCTGGCAGAGTTCGGTCAGAATGATCAGGTCAAGGATCAGAGAGCTGGCAAGCAGTGAATCCTCGCACGTGTTGTGAATCACGATCGTGTTGTGTCCGCCCATCAGGATCTCGCTTGTGTACTCATCCATCGCGCGTTTGCTGTCTCCGACGTACGGAACGTACTTGATGACAACGCAGTGATCCGGATGCTCACCAGGAGTGTACAGCAGCCGGTTTGACTCAACCATGTCATCCACCACATTGCTCTTGGAAATCTGTAACAAGAAAAAATAACATGTTCTTCATAATATGTACAACTATTACTATGACCACTACTACCGTTTTTGGGCGACTATTCGCCCTAAGCTATCGGACCGTTGTCCTATCTGTAACGTTGCTGTATTGTGGCTAAACAGCTGATGGATCAAAATGCCACTTGGTATGGAGGTAGGCCTCGGCTCACGTCACATTGTGTTACATGGGGACCCAGCTCCCCTCCCCCCATGAAAAGGGGCACAGAAGCCACCCCCACTTTTCGGCCCACATTGTTCTGGCACGGCTGCCCATCTCAGCAACTGCTGAGCTCTTGTATAGCAATTACACAGGACAACTTGCGTTAGCTGGCACCCCCAGTTAAGAACTGGAGAATTTTAACAGAGCAGAATTTTACTGCCTGCATGTCCTTGTTGACTGCAACTAGTGCATTTGGATTAGGCAGAAGAATGCTTGAGTTCTCCACAATGGCGTTACCTGCACCGTCCTAGTACCTACATAATATGAATACATCAACGTCAATTATGCTGTCATTTTGGACGTCTACAATACTGAGTTGGGTGGTTCACAAAGTTAAATATTTACAGTTTATTAGGGTTCTGATATCCATGGCTGCAAAATGCAAAATAAGAAACTAATTCTAAGGAAAGAGCACAAACTGCACTTCAGTTTCTAACTAGCATTACTTCAGATTACTACATGCTGATGACATAATATGTCTCTACTGCATAATATGTCTCCATCCTCTTTGGTTTGTGGGCAAACAATCATCAACCTACCTCCTTCGAGCGGAACTGCTGTGGTGCTGAGAGATTCTTCCCATCATTGTTGCCAAGGTGATTGTAGCTCACAATTGACGTCGGCTTGATGCCGGAGCTCACAAGGAAGTCGACAAGGACCGACTTTATCTTCGTCTGTCCTGACTTGAAGTCATCACCGCCAATGAATACACGCCGCTGCTCGGCCAGCTCTATCACTCCCGGAACAAACGTGTTCTGCGGACTTCCGTTAATGTATGCCACTCCCTCGAGGATTGACGCCACGGCAAACAGCGTTGAGGGTGAAATCTCGGACTCATTGCGACGGATTGACTCCAGCAGAGCCCTGGCAGAGTCATTCAGTCCAGGGCTCACTTCACAGAAACGCTCCGTGTTAGCCGTCCACAAAACTATAACCTACACACAACATTACTGTCAATCAATGCCACACACTCAATAGGCAAGGACAATAATAATAATAAATAGCAATAATACCACGTTAATGTTTACGGTGCTGTCATCACAACGTCATAACCACAGCCACTGCAAGAGTTCGGCCGGTTCATCTGATGAATGCAGACTGGCCCTCAGACTAAGCCAAGGTACTTGGCTGTGAATGTGCCAGTAAACGCTGACTACCATCCGCATACACCATTGCCATTTTGTTGTCCATAAGATGATACTCATTTTACTATGACATGGAGGATGGAAGGCTGAGTCGACCTAGGTAAGTTGACCTAGGAACTGCAATAAGGGTGCACAGCCCACACCAAAGGCTGTAGCTGCATATCACAGTGGCTGTCATAACAAAAACAACTGATGGTGGTATGGCTTGCCATTTGCCTCATACCACAGTCAGGCATGTTACCACAACCTGCAACAAGCATCTAAGATACAAATACGTTGACATATAGCGAAACACTAACAAAGCACCTAAGTTTAATGGAGCATAACATGCCTGAGAGCAACAGCTTAAAATATAAAATACATTAAACATTCCAACTCTGGACAGTCTCTAAAACTAAGTCTGCATTTAATCAAATACAACATTACACTGCCACTGGTAAGGTTGGTCAGTAATGCAGGCCAGATAAAATTCACATGGCAGAACAGCCTCAACTAGAAATGTGGGCCCAACGTGATGGTCACCCTGCCGAATATAGGTGGCGCCCTCTGTTCAACGCCGCAAAGTTTGGCTGACGCCCACTACTAGATGCCGAGCAGTAACGCTGCCAAGACGCGAAACCAGTTGAAATTTGCAGATTTGCAGGGGTGCCCTAAAGTGGTCAACCGATCTCAGCCGTTAGTGGGCCGAAGTTCGCCATATTGTGAGGACATGTGGACGAGCTATTGCTGCTTAACAAGTTTTTTTTCCGATTGTCGATACGTGCCTCAGGCGAGCCGCATGTAGCACGTTTCAGATCTGCATCCTAAATTTGCACTAAGGCCACCACCGTCTGTGGAAGTATGGCAGACATCCAATCTGCGACGGCTGAGATTAGGCGAGGAAAAAAAAGAAAGAAAGAAAGAAGACGAAACCACAGGGCAAAAATATAATGGTCTGCCCTCTTCCATAGGACGACCATAATAACTGCACAGATACCTAAAATTGATATGACAGCCATAGAAACCAGGCATAGAGCGAGTACAAGCATGTACTCGCTAACATCTTGCGTTCGCTTTTTGTTGCCAGAACGCCGTCAGAGGAAGCCCGCAGTCCAGGACGCAGCAGTAATGTTGAGAACGCCCCCCGTCGACGGCCAATCGCCGGCCAGTAAGCCATGCTCACTTCCCATATATGGCATGCAATTTTGAGAACGCCCCCCGTCACCCGCTAGTCAGCGGCCAGCAGCATGCGCAGACCGCGCCCAGCCGGCCGTTCGCACTATGTTGTCATATCGCGGGATGGACGCAAGCTTGTGACTAGGGTTCGCGTTATGTTGCCATAGCAATGCAACCCATGCCCCGATTGCAAATCCGCCCAATAGTGTACAACTAGGGGCAGCCTCTACCATGCCGCCAAGATACATCTGGTTCCGTGCAGTAGTGTGGGCGTACAGCCGCGGACAGACAGACAGATGCACAGACAGACACACAGATGCACGTGACCACAATACATTTTGCGTCATCTATGACTCACGCAAAATGTAACTAGGTTGTGTATCCAAAACATAATCCGGTTATCAAGACATTTGTTTGATATGTATCCGTACCAAATCTGTACCAAACTACTTCAAGGAAGCATCAGGGAGGGTGGTTTGCAGATAACTACAGACTACATTTATGCAAGAAATACAGTGTGGTCTAATTACAAGAGCTCAGCAGTTGCTGAGATGGGCGAAGGTTTGGCTACAATAGACATGGGACAAAAAGTGGGGGGGCTGCTGTGCCCCTCTCCACAGGGGAGGGAGCTAGGTCCTCATCTAACACACAGTCACCTGAGCTGAGGCCTACCTCCGTATCAAGTGGCATCTTAATCCACCCAGCATTTGGCCACAATAGACATGGGACAAAAAGTTAGGGGCTGCTGTGCCCCATTCCGTGGGTTGGGGGCTGGGTCCCTATCTAACACAATGTCACATGTGCCCAGGCCCACCTCTATACTAAGTGGCATCCTGATCCATCCAGCCGTTTGCACACAATACAAAAACGTTACAGACTGTGCAGGTCAGGACAACGGCCCAATAACATAGGGCGAACCATTTTACAAACGGTCACCCAAAAATGTTACCCTTTTGGGCGACCATGTGTAAAACGGTTCGCCCTATGCTATCAGACTGTTGTCTGTTTGTCCTGTCCTGTCTGTCACTAACGTTGGTGTACTGTTGGCAGCCCCCTCCCTCAAAAGGGGCAGAGCCCCCTCTCCAATTTTTGGCCCATTTCTATTGTGGCCAGACGGCTCGATGCATCAAGATGCCACTTGGTATGGATGTAGGCCTCATGCCAGGGGACCTTGTGTTAGATGGAGACCCAGTCCCCCTCCCCAAAAGGGGAGCCCCCAAATTTTTGGCCCATGTTTATTGTGAAACTCTCTACCCGCTGATTTACTAACTGTTTCAGACATCACCGATTTTAAGAACAAATTGAAAGCCCATCTTTTTAAATTGGCTTTTGACATTCAGTGAAAGCTTTTATTAACTTATCTTTTATTTTATTATTACGTTTTAGTTTCTGCAGTCAGACATTTAGCCTAGGCTTATTGTACTGCACCTATGTTCTTACATCTCGTTTGTAATAGGCGCACTGGAACGTTTTGATGATGATGATGAAATCGTAGTGGATATTAGAATTCGGTGTCTAATAGATCTAAGCAATGATATCATTTTGTCCATGTAAAACATCTAATACAGAAGAAGCTGTCTGTGTAGTCTGCAGCCCAAAGCCATCCGCAAAAGGCAATCAACAGCTGGTAAAAAGGACTTACAGTGTCTAGCTGTTTTGATGTTTTGAAGTCCCGGATGTCAGCACGCAGGTGTTCAAGATGGTCCCACTTGGAGTTGCCGCCAATGACGTTGTCTGCACGGTCCGACTGATTGGCTGCGATGAAATCCGGATAGTACACAGATGGGCGTGGCTTCATCGACTCCATGTGTGGTGTCAGCTGCTGCTGCAGACCCACGTCCAACACTTGAGCCCGCTTCATCGAGTCTGCCAAGTTCAGCGACGAAATGTCCCAACCTGTCAATAACAAACAACTCATGCTGACGTAAGGAACACAACTCCCTCAGGAGTGCTTACAAACACACAATTTGTGCAGCTTGCTCGTTTTAGCCAGTGACGGGCACTAATTACTTGAAAAGTAGTTTTAACTACAGTTACTTGTGACCAACAGTAGCTATACTACCTAGTTAACTACTTTTTAACCAAGTAGTTAAACTACCTTGGGCTAACTACTAGCAAGTACTTTTCAACTACAGTGCATGGCTATTTTTCTGTATCTCATGCACGATATGACGATAACACCAAAGACAAAAGCACTAACATGACAAAGAATAGAAATTAAAATTCACTGAAAGCACGTCAAACATGTTCCTGAATTTGGTACTGTGGCACACATAAAACTGAAAACAAGTAAAATGATGACAGCACTTAGTATAGGACTATATTATATTTTCAAATGGTAACTACTTAAAAGTAGTTTAATTAGCTGTTAGCTAACTACTTGAAAAAGTAGCTGAACTACCACCAACTACTAACTACTTCTGGGTAATTAAACTTTTCCTGTTAACTACTTCACAGTAGCTTAACTATATAATTAACTACTAAGTAGTTAACTACTGCCCACTGCTGTTCTTAGCTAAAGCATACCTATTCTCGCAAGCAAATTATCCCACCATATGCAGAAGTACAATTTTGCATTGACTCACAAAATATGAATCTGTACTACCAATAAATTCCATAAGCATCACTTCCAACAGTGAATACAGAGCAGACTGAATAAATCTTGTTACCAGTATTGTAACTGCATGAAGTAAACTCCCTGAAAGCAGATGAAACAGATATTGACTAAACAACACACAACAACAACCGCTTTATGGCTTTTTGTCCGGGTCTACCTGGGTGAGCCAGTACCAGAAGAAACACTCACCCACCCACCATCCTGATCATCACCCAATCTTTATCAGCTTCTTCCATCTACCACAATCCATAGCATCTTCCCTGTTCAAATGCTTGGCACTCTTTATGCACAACCTCTCTCCATGTCCTCTTTGGTCTACCTCTTGGTCTGGAGCCCTCCACCTTATATTCCATACATTTCTTCACCCAATCAGTGTCTTCTTTTCGCAGAACATGCCCATAGCATCGCAACCTGTTTTGCTGCAGTATCAATATTATATCGTCTATTCCTAGTCTTTCTCTCAACTCCTTACTTGGAACTCTGTCATTTACCTTAACATTACACATCCATCTGACCATTCTCATCTCTGCACGCTGAAGTGCCACCTCATTTTCTTTCCCCGACAGGCTGACAGGCCAGGTGTCACTTCCGTGTAACATACTACTTCGCTCTGCTATACAGCCTCCCTCTCCTAATCAATGATATATCCCAATTGGTAAGCAATGGTACCAACTGCCTGAATTCATTCCATCCAATTCGGATTCTGGCCTCCACAGCTGCATCAGCATCTACATCCACACTCAACATACCACCTAGGTAGCAGAACTTATCCACTACCTCCAGATTTGCACTGGCACCAATAACCACACTTGTATGACCTGTACTGATTACAGGATTCAAGAAACCTCTACAAATAAATGACCTCATCACTTTGTACATTCTACCCTTTATAGCACTACACTTCTTGTGTATTGACTAAAGTAAAAGCTATTATGTCATTTAATAAACACACTCACAATCACCTGACAATGCCCAATTTAAGGTGAACCTGGGTTATCCAGTTGCTCCCATGATTCTCTTCACTCAGCTTTTCAAAAGAAAACCTGGAGTAAAGGTGCAGGCTTTGACAGGCTGACTGCTGTTCTTCCTATCACCGAACAAAGAGTGTCAAAGGAACTTGAAGCATTGACCCCAACTAGGGAAAACACTCACTGGAGTCAGCGTTTCTTGATCCATCAACTCATGAGGATATGGGACACCACACCCACATCAGCCATCTGATGACAGTCAAAGAACGCTAATGTCCTAACAGAGCAAGATAGGACACATTCTACCACAACTGCGGAAACACCTCAAACAACAGACACTAGAGCTTTGGTTTGAACTCATCTGGAAAGACGTTTAACATGAATCTCACAAGTCTCTTTTGTGTGCTGTACATCGTAAAAAATTTCTTTAAAACTACTTTCACGCACTCTGATTGCAAAATGTGCATCAAAAGTGCAGTGTGACTCTGAAGTGTCCTTTAATGATCAGGTGTTACAGATCTACATTAAAACAGTGAAGTTTTTGGTATTAACTGAAACGCTGCAAAACTGCCAGACAGACTAATATTATACACCAAAAGTGATCAATGTTGCAGGTACCACAACCATAAAACTACAAAATGCTAACACAGGCAATTCTAAACGAGTCAGATGATATAAGAACCAGTTGGTTGCTAGAGGCAACAAGTTCATGAAGATTAATTGGTATACACTACTCACACTAGCACACTGGATTTCTATGAATAATGAAACACACTGTAAAAGCAATAATTAAGGCCGCCCTATGGAATAGGGCAGGCCATTATATTTTTGCCCTATAGTTTCTTCTTCTAGCTATCTAGCTTTCTTTTTTTCCTCGCTAATCTCAGCCATCGCAGATTGGATGTCTGCCATACTTTCACACATGGTGTGGTCTTAGCGCAAATTTAGGATGCAGGTCTGAAACCTGCTGCACACGGCTGGCTGAAAAAGGCAGGACGCAAAAAATGGCCAAAAATTTGACATCTGGGCACCATCCCACAACTCTGTCGGGCTATATCTTCACAACTAAGGCATGTATCGACAATCGGGGAAAAAACTTGCTAAACAGCAATACCTCCCACGTCCTTACAATATGGTGAACTTCGGCGCACTAGCGGCTAAGATCTTTCGTTAGTTTGGGCACCCCAGCTAATTTCAACGGGTTTCGCGTCTTGGCAGCTTTACCGCATGGCACTCTAGTAGTGGGCGTCAGGCAAACTTTGCGACGTTGAACAGAGGGCGCCAACTATATTCGGTAGGGCAGCCATCACATTGGGCAATGGCCCACATTCTAGTTATTTTTTAAAACAGCAGATGTTCTAGGATTATTTTGCAGCACGTTATGACTGGTCACATATATATACACTCGGAACTGTACCATGCCACCACTATCACCCAATCATATAATACATACTATCATTATGGGGGTGAACCAAACACATATGTAGTGCACACATAAAGGTCCTAAAATAGTAGTAACCAGAATGTGGGCCAATGCCCAACGTGATGGCCGCCCAGCTGAATATAAGTGGTGCCCTCTGTAAAAGTTGCGTAATTCTATTCCGTGTACCACGATGCAAAGTTTGGCTGATGGCCGCTGCTTCAGTGCCGTGCAGTAATGCTGGCAATATAGGAGAACGCAAGACTTGGATATAAAGTGAATTTTGCAGCTGGCAAATTTCGTTAGGGGCAAGAGCCCCATAAATGTATATACATATATATACAGTGCACCAGCCCAGGAGACGGCCAAACATCCTGCAAAGTTTTGTTGACCTCCGTTGAGTGACGTCGGTGCAGTAATGAAGACAAGAGCAAAACTGGTTGAAGTTTGCTCGGGTGCCCCAAACTCACCAACAGATCTTAGCCGTTAGTGGGCCGAAATTCACCATCTTGTGTGGACATGTGGAGATGTTGCTGTTTAACATAACAAGTTTTTTTCCGATTGTTGATACATGCCTTAGTTGCAAAGATATAGCTGGGCAAAGTTGTTTGATGGTACCCAGATGGCAATTTTTTGGCACTTTTTTGCCTTCATTTTCAGTGAGCCGCGTTCAGCACATTTCGCACTAAGGCCACATCATGTGTGGAAGTACGGCAGACATAAAATCTGCGATGGCTGAGACTAGGCGAGGAAAAAAAAGAAAGAAGAAGAAGACACCACAGAACGAAAATACAATGACCACATCTGCTATGCAGGGTGGCCATAATAAGGTATTGGCACCATAGATATGATGTTGAGTGAACAATACCCATTCTTCAGGGTCCGATGGTGGATAAGGATGAAAGTGGGTGATTTTCGGTGGTTAGTGTCACTGCTATGAATTTCCTTTGGTGTTGCCTGGGTAACAGGAAGGGCATTAAGTCCATAAAAAAACCTGTGCCCCTTATCTCCAAAGGTCCTATTCTGGAATAACACACACGCACCACAAACACTTTACGGCCCTTTTTCCAGGACCACCTGGGTAAACCGGTGCCAGAAGAAAACTTTTTCTGCACTTTATAGTGCAAGGGAAGATAACATAGGCAGACACACAGACAACATGGCTGGGTGCCACTCCATCCCGACTATTCAGCGACCCACCTCAATCATCCCCCCATTTTTATGCTGGATGCCCTTCCTGTCGCAACCCTTCCAATTTATCCTCGCTTGGGACAGGCAACAAATATGCTGGCTTTCATACCCAGTGGCTTGGTTCATACCTAGTGGCTTGTTATTCTGGAATAAGTGGCAGAAAAACTGAGGGGAGCTGGCTGACTAATGTTAACCTGAAAATGGCCTTTTAAAATGGAGGTAAATGTAGTAATTGCTGCTGCAATAAATTCAGCACTCAACAGTAACAGAACACAAGCTCCTGTTATACTGCCTGTTATAATGTTATACAACATTATAATACACAACATGCATTTATTTTTTACTGTAATGTAGAGGTGAGCCATTCAAAATCTGTTCTGGAAAAACTTTCCATTCCCATTCCTACACCAGCCTGTCTTGCTCCTGTTACAATGCAAACTTGCAAAGATGGATCATTACCATTCCCTGTTAAATGCATTAATTACAAGGCAACATCATACTACTATTGCAAACAACAGATGGTATGCTGTCACAGCAGCACTATTCACAGCTTGCTGTTTTTACTGGATGATACACTCTTGTTGCAATCTTTTATCCAATAAAGAATTCCCATTTTCCATTCCTACTTCAACAATTAATTCCATTATAAAGGACTAGCTGCAAGTTCAGACTTCTACATACTTGTGCTCAATGCTCACCTCTACTGCAAACTGCAACTCTTATAGACTGAAATATAAGCTAAGAAAACTGAAATTGATAATAGAATAGCTAAAACAGCACATGCTAGCAATCTCGGCCTGGCCTGCAGTTCCAAGTCGTATTTTATGTTACACCTATTTCAGTTTTAAAATGTTCAAATTTTGACTTGATAAACACATTACAACAACAGTCATTACAACATTTACTGTGGTTCTATTTTAAGCCATACACGCAAATCAGCAAAAATAGTACACACACTTACTGTGGTTCTATTTTAAGCCATACACAAAAATCAAAAAATGGTATACATCTTGCTTTAAATATAACATTTTATCACAGTTTAATTACTATTGATATAAAAC
>Ga0056108_1000614_pt1 | contig 10524 bp, 8 predicted proteins | sample WorMetG1BERMUDA1_FD_83875 | JGI IMG/M metagenome (GOLD analysis project Ga0056108, IMG submission 83875) | Marine gutless worms symbiont microbial communities from Max Planck institute for Marine Microbiology, Germany - Inanidrilus... ... | reverse complement strand
TGCTAAAATATTCGTTATTCGGCAATTTTAAACTTTTCGTCTTAATATTGACCATGAAAACATACGTGTAGACGCATGATCTTGAAGATAGGACAAGAAATTAAAGAGATATGAGAAAAAATAGAACTTCGGATTAATGGCGACAGCTAATTTGCATATCAGTGGGTTTTATGCAAAATGCTCAAAGGTGACAGGGCGACACCCTCCCTAATCTTATTTAGTAGAGTCCAAAGGTCATGAAACTGTAAAAATATTTTACGCGGACGCGAATGCACGCTTCACCCAAAATCGGGCCTTTGACGGCCGGACTATGATGTTGGTGTTCAATGGCTAACAGTATATGGCAAATGAACGTCCATGCGTGAGAACAACGTCTCCTTATACTACCACCATTTTACGGCCACTATACATGACAGCCTGCATTAGCCAGAACCCGCAATTAAGAACTGGAGGATTTTGCTGGAGCAAAGTTTTACTGCCTGCATGCCCTTGCTTACTGCAACTAGTGCATTCGTATTAGGGAGAAGATGCTAGAGTTCTCCTCACCGGTGTTACCTACACCGTCTCCGTACCAAGAACAAGATCTCCTTATAATGCAACTTAATAGCAACACAGATGCTGACAACAAAACTAACCGATGGCGTCTCCGTCAAGCTTTACAGAGCCAGTAAAAATCCGGTCGACGGCAACTACAACGCTCTGTGAACTTGTCTCTCCCATCGACTCCTGAAGGTGCTGCATCGTCTTTGAATCAATGCGACCTCCACGAACAATCACTGCACATCAGACTTAAGACACTGTACATCACGCTAGACGAGAAAGAAAACACAGCAATAAGAAACTGTGTGTTTACTGCTCAACTATATAAAAAGCAGTCGGGCACTACCAAAACAAGGCATGTACAATTCCAACTAAAGAACTTTCCAGTAGATTTCTAGGAGATATTGTAACAAAATTCCAGTAGATTTTTGCCATTATAACTTGACGATTATTATATAATATGCAGTGTACAAGCAACGTATTAATTATTTTCAATGCAGCATATAATGACAAACTCCGACCAATGCCCATCATTCATCTGGGGCCACTTCCAAGTTAAACTTGGGTTGCCAATTCGACAGTAACTGGAATGGAGCTAAATTTCATTACTGGATGCCCTTGCTGTTGTTCCATTAGCCTAGCTAAAATATTCCAGGAGAACCAGTTAAATTACATGATATTTCCAGTATTTCCAGAGGGATTTAATATTTTAGTAAAGATGCGGCATTTTAAGGACTTTCAGCAGTTGTAGATACCCTGCAAAAGTCACTAAATCAGCTCAATGTAACATCCCACATGGTCTATGTGACTAAATAGGTAGTGGCTCTGAAACACTGAAGAAGCCAGAACAGACAACAGAATGTGGTCGCAACATATTTGCAGCTACTATCCATTTATTCACACAAACTTAGATCAGACCACCATTTAGTTACCATCTCAAAACATCACACCATGCCAGTAATGACCACAGAAAGAGACATTTAACATACCTTCGGGGTCAAAAGCCTCAATCGGATGACCTGCCGAAGTCTGGTTGCCAGGCCCAGTAATGTATCGTGTCTTTACAAAAGTACCAATTAACTGAGCCAACTCAAGCTGTGATATGCACTTTAAGATCTGCACACATCATGCCAATCCATTCACTGAAACAGCTACAGTATGCCTCATGAATGCCATCAAATGTCACCATAATACTTTTGTGGTATTATTCATATGTATGTTAAAAGCAAAACTCAGTGCTTACCTCCATCCATGACTTTCCCAGATAATTGCCATCAGTATGTGCCACAGAAATCAGAGTCTTTATGGTATCAATATTCTTTGCTTTCATCTCAGTAATAGGCGACGTAGCAGACAGCAACGTAAACCGCGACAATGCTTGGACATAAGCATCACGCTCCAACTGAAATGTTCAGTAAATACAATACATCAATCAATATAACTTATAACAATCGTTAGCTCAAATACTTCATTGCACCGAGGCTTCTTTGTACACAAAACAGTTCCACCATCAATTATCTAAAAGTTAAGCCAAAACACATTACACTTTTATGCAGAAATTATTCAAACAGTAAACAATAGGTGTGAAAAATAATTTTACAAATATATAGCACTTCTTTCACATTCTTTATTTTGTATGTGGAATATCAGTAGCATACAGTATATGTTAGACAGCAATTACCGAGAAATGTACAGTCAACATGACAAATTAATCAGGCTGTGCACGGCATCAATGCACCTTGGCCAGTACTCAGTTCCCCTCCCAGTGAGGAGGCTGAGTTGGCCTAAGTAGTTGGTTACATACCGAGGTGGTTTGCCTGCCTGCGGCTGGTCACTCATCCCAGTACTAACTGGACCCGATGAAGAGTAACTTCGCTGATGCATTCAATGCCGTTACTGTTACACCACACCACCACCATAGTGGGGTATCCATTCGCTTGGGAGTCTGTTAGCAAATTTAAAAAGTATGACGGTCAGCGGATGATTGCTCTGGCTGACACTAGCCTGCAATAACTTGGGAAAAGAAGGCCAGTTAAACAAAACTGAAATAGTAGTCATTTGGTTAATGAATTAATTGAAACACCGCCACACTATACCTCACTATACTTCATAATGTCTAAGCCCACAGTAAGTAACCATAGTTTACCATCTGCATATATAAAGGAATAGGGAACAGCGCTATCCACTAGACAGTCGCTAATCGGATCGTCACCAGACTTTACACATGAACAGGGTAGGTCACGCGCATGAAAATGGTCAAGGTCCGATGTCGATTGCAGCTTTCTAATTAAAGTTACACGCGAAAAGTGTAACATTAACTATATGGCAGCAACACCACAGCATATAGGCCAGCGGGCAGCGACCCGGCCAGCAGCAGCAGCAGCAGCATAGGCCTAGGCCCGGCGGGTGAGGGTCGATGTCCCCACTGCTGCAGTACTCTAAGCCTCTGCTATGATAGCACCATATGGAACTGATCATCCACGGTCGTGTGGTGTTGACGTGTAGCCTTAATAGGCATATCATACACTATACATATGCACAGTGCCATGGACTTATATAGGTCTAGCCGAATACCCGCTGGCCTGAAGGGCGAGCGGGTATTCTGCTAAAAAGGTAAAGGCTTTCCAATACTCGATAGCGAGCATTGGGCCCAGAGCTGATCCCGGTGTACAGGCAGTCAGCCCGCAGGTGACCGTAAGTCATCCACCCGGTAGTAGGCTGCCATTACTTTCCGTCAGGCCTGTGGTTACCTCCCCAGCCGAAGAGCATCACCGCCCTTTGGCCGGTACCAAGTTATACTGCTTGGTGCAGGGGCACACAGGTGCAAACAACTTGCCCAAGGTTGTTACGCAGCATTGCCTCGAGTAGGAATTGAACCCGCGACCTACTGATCGCAAAGTCCAATGCTCTATCCGTTGCACCACCGTGCCACCGCTAGTCTATAATAAAATCTATATTATTGGTTAGAGTTAGGCCACTGAGGTTAATAGAGACAGCAAACGAGATCCGTTTTGACAAAAGACAAACTAAAACATTCAAATAAAGCCCATTGCATTTTTCACCAGAGACAATAAGCTGTACAATGTGAATACATGATAAACTATATCTCAAAGTACGTCACAGAATATTTATCTTTGGCATCATAAATAAGTCATAACAAACCTCGCATGCTGTGTGTAAAGACTGACTGTATGTGGATAAAGATTAAATTCAAAACAAATGCACACAATTTTCCCAATGAAATTTCCAAGAAGTTTCCAGGTCTTTTGAGTTTCAGTTTGTATATAAATCTGGAATTTCATTGGAACTGTGCAACGGAAATCCCCAGGCTGCACGGCAAATATATTTGCAAATTATATTTTTCACAGTTAGCAGGGCCATTAACTCAAATTCCATGTCCACAACACCAGTGAAGGTAAATAGGGCAAAGAAGAGTGTCCTAATGGTTGACTCAACCATGCAAAATTTCACCTCGGTTGGCGCAACTTTTCACTCAAGTCTGAATTTCAGTTACCTCCATGTGAAAAATGCAAGCAATGCGTAATGCACAACGAATGCCTTCAAGACACAGTGTTGCAATTGCTTGGTCGTCACAGTCTTGGAGTCCAACACTGAACGCAGCCAGTAATGGTGTCCAAGCCAACTAAATACAAACAAATAATGTAATCACAGTAATCACACACGTAAGCTCAACAATGCCTTAACAGCTACTACAAATAAGTGACATCCATGGAAATAATAAATAACAGCAACCTTCCATATACATCCAACTAAAAGTGATACACTAATAAGTATAAATTCTACGCTAAAAAGACAAAAAACTGACCTTAAACATGGGGCGGACATGTTCAAGATGTGTAGCACTGGTGAAGTTAGACTGAACATGGCTGACTGATTCCATCAGAGCTTTTGCCGTCTGTGCCATCTGCTCCATCTCCACATTGTACAATAACCTTCTCTGACGTTCGTTCAACATATCTACCACAGTGACAAATAAGTCACGACATCAGTAATAGTATTAAACACAACAACAACTACTACTACTACCACTACATCCATTTAACAGCCTTTTTTCCAGGACAACCTGGCTAGCCCGGCACCAGAAAGGTAAACCATTCTGGATTTTACTGGAGCAAGAGATGATGGGGTGGCAGTGGCATCAGCCGGACCATATGCAACACAAGGCACACAAAATTATTCACCACAGCTTAATGCATGAGCATCTTTACACATCTGCAAGACATTCATTGCCTAACAAGGCATTATTAATTTTAACTGTTTTATCAGAACATTGTTTGATTCAGTGTATTACTCTGAAGGACTTGGGTGCTTATGTGTTATATCATCATCCTATAAGTTACAAATTTAGTAAAACAGCTTTTATCAACACATATCTTTAAAAAAGTATTCTACATTATCTATCCAGTACCAGTAAATACAGAAAGCAACAAAATGACATTAAGATTTACATGAAATAGCTCAAGCCCAGCCACATCATCAACACAGTACAAAAACATCTTAAACTAGAATGTGGGCCAATGCCCAACGTGATGGTCGCCCTGCTGAACATATGTGGCGCCCTCTGTTCAACGCCGCAGTTTGGCTGATGCCCACTACTGGAGTGCCGTGCAGTAACGCTGCCAAGAAGCAAAACCCGTTGAAATTAGCTGGGATGCCCCAAACTACCAGATCAATCTCAGCCGCTAGTGGGTCGGAGTTCACCATATTGTGGGGACATCTGGAGGAGATATTGCTGCTTAACAAGTTTTTTTCCGATTGTCGACACGTGCATTAGTTGCGAAGATATAGCCTGACAAAGTTGTGCGATGGTGCCAGATGGCGAATTTTTGCGACTTTTTTGCGCCTGTATTTTCAGCGAGCCGCGTGCAGCAAGTTTCATACCTGCATCTGAAATTCACACTAAGGCCATACCATGTGTGGAAGTATGGCAGACATCCAATCTGCAATGGCTAAGATTAGGCGAAGAAAAAAAAGAAGAAAGAAGAAGAAGAAACCACAGGGCAAAAATATAATGGTCTGCCCTATTCCATAGGGCGACCATAATAAGTCACTACAGATAAGTTAACAACTTAAAGACAAGTGTCATCATTGATAACATATGGTGGTGTAATTGATAAGACTCTACCTAGCTGACCATGATACAGACGATAACTGTCATCCATCACATACATAACGATGCCCACCAAAGCACTTCACATTCATTACATTACTATGACTAGATAGTTCACACATACGCCTGCATTCCAGAGTTCAAAACTCCACACAGGTCCCACCTAACAATGTCAACAGGACACAGTGGCACTGGCATTCATTTGAAAAAATTCCAGGATCACTGCCAATCGATCATTCCTTCTACCAAAGCATACCCCTCGAAATATTTCACGAAAGTTCGTCACAACATTTTGCTAACAAAAGGACAAAAAATGAGCAAAAACATCATCTCCTTCACAGTGGTAACAAACATTTATGACACAATGACGAAGTACGTTGCACTCACTTGCTCCAGCTGTTGGTTTGCCTGGTCGTCCCTGAGTCGTCACCCGCATCTTGATCTCATTGTCCGCAATCTCATCGTAGATTGAACTCAGATAGTCCTCTGGCAGATCTCGACTATCGTTGATGCCACGATTCATCCTGATATATTGAGGCTTCGTCATCTTGTTTCGCACCTTTGTAACAAAGAAATTATACCGATAATAAATGTACTGTTAGCCCTGCCCGTGTAGTCTGGTGGCTAGACCACTTGGGCGCCATGTGCAGTAGAGCGTGATGTGCACTGTGTGCCGTTGGTTCGAGGTTCAATTCGAGCCGTGGCCCGGGTAAGGTGCGACCGTCTATGTAAAAATAATTATGTGAAAATAATTCCTATGCACATGATGATCAGGGAGATAATCCCGGGCAGGTAACAGAGGGTTCGTCCTTTATAAAATGTGACCACTGCTGGCACCTTGATTAGCAGCATCAAGGTATCAGTCTCGCTGACATCGGCTGAAGTGATAGACTTAGCCGGGTCCATTGACTGACATTGAATAACAGGCGTCAGTCAATTGGGCCTAAGCCAGACAGTGGGCCACGCCTAGAAGGGGCGCGCTATAAATACCTCACAAGCTGCTCATGCCTACTCACCCCTCCTCACCCTTCAGTCACGCACACATTCACACACATCATGAACCAGATTCCTCCCCTCCTGGGTTAACACAATTGGCCTGCTATAAAAGGCCTCAGCGTATGGGTCCACAGTAGACTGGACCCTTGCCCAAAGGATACATACATACATACAAATGTACTGTTCTCTAATAACTGTATTTGTAAGAGGTATTTTTGAGGCCATCCAACGATCAGAATGGGGGAATAAGTATGCATATTGCAGAGAATGGGTTTTGCAAGTTATTAATTCAAAGTTCACCTGTTGGTGTCCGAATCTAGAAGCCTACTAAGGTCTACTTGCACCTAGGCCTACTTACTCATGACAAGACCACCACCACAACTGTTTTATGGCCCTTTTTCCAGGACCACCTGGGTGAGCCAGTGCCAGAAGAAAGCTTCTTCTGGACTTCATGGTGCTAAGGAGGATAACAAGAGTCAGACACACCGACAATCCGGGTGGGCGCCACTCCATCCGGACTAATCAGCAATCCACCTCCATCAATCCCCCCCCCCATTTTTACGGCAGATGCCATTCATGCTGCAACCCTCCAAATTTATACTAGGTTGGGACAGGCACAGGAATATGCTGGATTGCATACACCTGTAGCTTGGTTTTACTCCTGACAACAGAAAGGTCTAAAGGAGGATAATGCTAAAATGCTAAACTTTGTCACAACATACAATAACGTTACAACTACGCACACCATTTGGAACATCATCTTCATCATTACAGATCTGCTAACATCACCAACATGCTAATATGAAAAGTGCACTACCTGAGAACTGTGTAGGTCTGTGGTAAGCATAATGATTGAGTAGGCCAACACGTACGCAGTGTCTGCACTTGCAAAAAGGCTGTTGCTACAATGCACATTAGTAAACAGTTTTTATGACAAACTTATGAAGAACACGGATTTCCTGTTAACCCTAAAAAACGACATAACACACAAACGTCTTTTCACACATCCACTTTTTCCTTACGTAAAGTAACTTCACAATGTGCGTGAACACTCCATTTTTAACCCAAAAATAGCACACTTCTTTTACAATCTGGTCTATTCTGACACTGCACTGAACTGTGAGAAACAAAATAACTGCTTTATGGTTTTAAGTCCCATTCGACACAAAGATAGGTCATTTCAGAGATGATCGTTAAGTCAATCACTTAGCTTGGTACTAAAGAAATTATGCATGAACAAAACTGAAAGATACCATAACACAAAATAAACATAAAAAGCTAAAGCCATCTTTGGTCACCTTGTGCAATGTCTGGCCTGGAAACAGATCAGGCCTATTCTTATAACCCTTGAGCATGCACAGGGCCCTCAAAGAAATTTACAAAAAGAAATTTGCATAATAACTTCAGTTGTGTAAAACTCTTCTAAGTTACTTTGACATAATGGAGCTAAACGATATGCTGTAACAACAAAAACTCATTCTATGGTCCTTGCTGCTGGACAACCTAAGTAATTTGGTACCAAATTATCGAAAAATCAGTCATCTGTAACAATACATCAAATACAAAATTTGACTACAATGGAACAGCACAAACCCAGTTAAAATCTTAAATTCTGTGAAGTGAACAGTACCCATGTAACTGTTGTTAACAGAAGCATAAGTGTGACATTATTCCAAATAATTATGAAACCATAGTGAAATGTACATCATACATCACTGAATTAACGATCGCTATGCTCATTTATAAAATCTTGGCTACACATCAGCCTACTTATCTTTATAACACTTTAGTTTCATACCACCCTGCTCATACTTTGCGCTGGTTTTTAACCAGAAATTTTTTTCAAATCCCATAGATAAATACAGATTCTCGTCAACATTCCTTCAACCACCATTCATCCAAGATATGGAATGAAATCACTGCCACTACCAAAGCTTTTTATACAGCAGCTGCTTTAAATGTCGGCTTAAAGCTCATCACTTCCTTGGCCAGTTGGCCAGTCACTAACACAGTCCATCTCTGTCCACCTGGCGAATGCCCACGCCTCAGATTTCAGATTTCCTCGACAATGAGTGCATTATAAATTAGATTATTGATCATAATAATTATTATTATTATCATCATTATTATTATACACAGTGTACAATGTCACATGAACATTAATCACATGAACATTAACTTTACGTTGCAAGTGAAAATCACGAGATGAACTCACTTGGGATTGCATTCACAATATCTTGACGCAAATTTCTCCATGAGTCGGTCGATTTTCTGTGCTTCGCCCGGCAGTCGAAAGCCATCAAGAAACTGCCGCAGGGCTGGTACAAACTCCATGTTTCCAAAGTCAAAGTAGTCAACATAAGCATACATGACTTCCTTGTTGTATCTACACATTACACAGAATAATTAAATGTCAGAAATCATACTGTACTGCTTTTGGTCTAAGTAAGTAAGTAAGAAGTAAAAACACTTATAAAATATAAGTGTAAATAAATCACAGGCAGAGGGTTGGCCACTAGGGGGTCGTTAAAAGCAGACTGAAATGAATAAGTTTTAAGATGCTTCTGAAATGAATCCAGGGATTGGGATGAATGAATGGAATGGAGGAAAAAGAGTTAGTTGGAGTTTAACGTCCCTTTTCAGCACAAATATGGCTATATCAGAGACGAGAGGAAAGAGAGAATTCCAGATCGTTCTTGCTGCAGTATGGAGTAAGTGGGAACCAAAATAATCAGAATGCAGGCAAACAAGTCTCCCAAATTTCATTAACTACCTTATTACAAAATACTATGCACTTCAATCAATTGTTTACAGGTGACAAATCGTCGTCTACAGTGTAAACAATCACAGTACCCCAGTCACAACTTGTTTCTATGCATAATTCATCCAAGCCCACTCATATTCACAGTCCCAGTGACCTGATCGCAACCTTGGTTGACTGGCTGATGGAATCAAAGTTTGGCATCGAACTAACACAAAAATAGGTCATTTCAGAGACATTCTTAGCAGCCAATCACTTAAATGGTTACTACAAAACCAGAATACCAGACACTATAACACGAAATAAACACAGCAACTAAACCCAGTTGTAGTCACCTGGAAATGGAAAGAACATATTCTTATAACCACAAATAGGGCACCAACCACAACCAAACAGGGCAGCATAATATTGGTACACCAAAACTAGATAATCATGCCCTAACAACTTGTGAAACGGTTTTCAGGTACAGCACACGGCCAACAGAGACAATAAACAAAGTTGTTCCTACAGCAGCAAATTATTACAAATAATAATCTTTACTGTCAAGCAACAATTACACAAAACCCACAGAAGGTAAGGGCAGAAACTTACTTTTCATTTTCACCAAGAAAGTCTCCAATTACATGCTACAAATACCACACAATAACCCTTTCTTTACTTCTCAAGAAAACATTATATTTATTAAACTATAGCAATACACATTTTGTTCAACTATCCTGTAATGTAGGCCAGTTAATGACAACTGAATGTTGACAAAAGAGCAAAATATGGTGAATTTTGAACGATCATACCTTCTAAAATTCACTAAAATGAGAGTACAATGTCGCAATTTCTATAAATAATGAAACACTAAAACAGTTAAAACTTACCACCACCACAACCATTTTATGGCCCTTTTTCTGGGACTGCCCGGGTGAGCCAGTGGCAGAAGAGAACTTCTGGACTTTATGGTGCAAGTGAAGATTAACAGAGGCAGACACACAGACCATCCGGCTGGGCGCCACTCCATCCGGACTAACCAGTGCCCACCTCCACCATCCCCCCCATTTTTTACAAGCCGGGTGCCCTTCCTGCCAGCCAACCAACAGTGTCAAAG
>Ga0056108_1000613_pt1 | contig 10530 bp, 10 predicted proteins | sample WorMetG1BERMUDA1_FD_83875 | JGI IMG/M metagenome (GOLD analysis project Ga0056108, IMG submission 83875) | Marine gutless worms symbiont microbial communities from Max Planck institute for Marine Microbiology, Germany - Inanidrilus... ... | reverse complement strand
TAATGCATGAAAAGTGCAAAATTTCTGATTTTAAATTTTCCAAGGTAGTGCATCAACATACTTAAGGTGTGGTGGGCAACCTAATATGGACTTTGTTGGAAATTTACTGGTCTTTGCAGTAGTCGATCAAAAATTGACAAAGTTACAGCCATGGTTAGGGTGGCACCCTTTTTTTGAGTCACGGTGTACATCTAATTGAACATAGAAACAATGAAGAAAATCACTTGAGATAGTTTGTAATTTCATCATAAAGAAGTGCAAACCTCCTGCCTTCAGTGCTTTGACACTGTTGGTTGGGCATAATTAAAGCATCCGGCTTGCAAAAAACTGAGCGATGATGAGGTGCTGGCGTGGTTATCTGTTTAGAGTGAGGTGCAAATGATTTGCACATGGTCGAGCTGATGCTACTGCCACCTCATCATCTCTTGCTTCATCGAAATCCAGAACGGTTCTACCTTTGTGGTGCCCGCTTACCCAGGTTGTCCTGGAAAACAGGCTGTTAAATTGGTGTCTGTCATTTTTGTAGCTCATATGACCAAACGTGGTGGTCTCGGTGCAGCATATGTAACACAGTCTAAGTAATATCGCTGACACCGTTTCTCGGGTAATATGGAAGCAAAACATTTTGCTAAGTTATGCTTTTCTCTGTGTAATTAACAAACTTGCACATTAGCCACAAACACTGTCAACATTTGCAAGTAAGGTGTGTAGACAGGGAAGTTATGGTGGACCATGGAAAACTGTCATTTAAAATTTCACAAAATTTGTAATCAACATACTGAAAATTAGCAGCACTATAGAACAAACTGTCGGGGAATTTTTATGGATCACAGTGAGTAATGTCTTACTCACCGAGACGTTGGATTTCATGATAGGCATTTGATGGAAAACCTCCATTGCAGCCATCATCCAACTTGTCACAATCCACCAGTTCTGCATACAAATACGTCGTACCATCACCACTGTTATTCACTCAACAACAGCAGTTACTTACTGGCTGAGTGGCGTTTAAGTGCATTATAATGCGGTAAAACAATGACAGAACTGCAGCCAATAAACAACGCAATGACATCGGATAGTAAATAAACTTTGAAACACATCCCCTTGATCTTGTCTTTGTGCAGCTCAGCTCAATGACTCAAAAGTCTCCTCAAAGGGGTTTCCAGCCAACAGCTTGGAATATCACTGATAAACCAAACCAGCAACTAAGACAAATACAAAATGCCCCCCCCCAAAAAAATATAAGCCTAACAAGAATCAAACTAATCTTAGTATAACACTCAGTCAGGAAATGCATCAGGAGGCTGCATCGGAACTCCACGATAGGAACTGTAACACAGTAGATCCAAAATATAAAATAATCACACAAATGTTGCCAATACAGTCTGCAATAAAGACAACACTACAAAATCATCTATACATTAAAGCCTGCATAAAATGCACCAACCAGAAACGTGGCATATATTTACCTGGCATCCTAAATATGTCATAAATCACTTTAATCAGAACTCGTACATAACATGTAACCTTGCTCAGAGAGGGAAATCAATTTCTTCTTCTTGATTGCCCACTGTCCTTCAACATTTCCAGTTACTGAAAACGCCCAGCACGAGCCACAGTAGCCCTGACATATTACATCCGGTCCAAACAAATGAAACTTTTGCTGTGAACTGAGCTAATAAAAGCAGTACATACGATAAATGCAGTGCATTACCAATTCTGACCATACACACCGTTTTTACACACACATGCTTTCGGTGGAGATGGGCACTGGTTAGTCCGGATGGAGTGGCGCCCAGCCGGATGGTCAGTGTGTCTGCCTCTGTTAATCTTCCCTTGCACCATAAAGTCAAGAAGTTCTCTTCTGGCACCGGCTCACCCGGGTGGTCCCGGAAAAACGGCCAGAAAACGGTTGTGGTATGGTGGTGGTGGATGCTTTTCTCAGCAGCCATTTTCAGGTGAACCTCGGCTAGCTGGTTGCTTCTTGATGTTCTTCATTCAGCTGTTCTGAAAGAGAACCTTTGGGGACAATTGGTACAGGTTTTCACAGGCTGGATGTCCTCAAGACCAACAACATTTTTATCCATGCCCTGCTCAGTCGTCAACCTCTTACACAAACAGGCAATAAATGACAACATATGCACAACACAGCAAGACAGACACTCATTTAAGGGCCTCTTTTCCAAAACAAAATGGTAAGCCGGCACCAAAAGGTTAAATCATTCTGGATCTTAATAAAGAAAGAAATGATGGGGTGGCAGACCGGCAGCGGCATCCGCTGGACCATACGCAAATCATTTGCACCTTGCTCCAGGCAGATAACCTGTTTGGTTGCATGGCACAGTGGTATAACGTCGGTTTTTGGTCGGCAAGCTTTTCCTGTCCTGTGCTCGACCTGCAGCAGATGGGTGACCACTCATGTGGGTAAACCATCCACTACAGGTCAGCTAACTAGGCCAACTCAGCCTTTCATCCTTTCGAGGTTGATAAATGAGTAGTAAGCAGTAATCGGATGTCCGCTACTTCACTCAGAGTGGCGCCGTCTGGTTAATGCTTACGACGGTGAAGGCCTGGTGTGGTTGATTGAGGTGGTGGTGTGCTTGCTGGCTGCAGCCACGGGTCCAATGTCCGTTAGCACGGGCAATGGATAGGCCGCATAGCGCCGCAGCACCTTTTTTACCTTCTGACAGCATCTCATCACTCAATTTTTTACAGGCCAGATGCTCTTCCTGACGCCCAACCAACAGTGTGAAAGCACTGAAGGCAAGCACAGTACACAACAAATGACTACAAATTTATTACTGTCTACTACATGTGTCATGGTAACATTTCAGTATGTCAGCCATGAATCAAACTTGCAGATTAACACATCCTCAGTTATTTGATAAGACCTCATTTGCGGCACAAACACGTTTTAACTTTAACGCAGCTGTCAGATGAAAAAAGCATCTGCAAAAGTACATTCATTGCCACTCTGAAACAACCCAACGTCCTTCAGTAGTCAGTACTTTGCCAGAAGGGCATCTATTTGCTCCATCTCTACAGAACGGTTCTCTTATGGGAGACGTGGAACAACCTGGAGTAATTCACATAAAGAAAGATGGTCAAACAAGCACAAAAAGATCTGAATTCTAACCTGGTTCTTGACAGGTGTGACAACACCATGATTGCGCCAGTCAAAAGTGGCGGCTGGCGTGTCAGTCGGTATTGTTGCCGGCTTCAAACGCTCATCAAACGACAAATCCCAACGACGCGGCAAAAGAGTCTTGCTAAACTCTTCCACTGAATCATATGCCAATACAACATCAAGATAACTTAAAAACACATCTGGTAAGTGATCCAGCACTAACTGTCTCAGTAATTGCAGTATTGATACATACGGTATTAATCTTTTCAACTGGCCTATTTTCTATAATTATCACAGGTTAGGCCTTAAAAGTAGGGCTGGCAACAATTAGGAAAAAATTAACTGAAAGCATGTAATCACTAATTAAGTGATAAACACAGAATAAAGCCAGTAATTCAAAAACTGGTAGTACATACTTTCTGGGGTATATATCTTTGTGCTACAGGCAGTATGTCAATGTCACAGAACAGACAGAAAAACCACAATTATTGCCATCACCAATTACTCTATAATCAATATTCAATTTGAACGAAAAATGCTCAACCGCTATTCCTCCAACAAGCTATAATTTTCTGTTGACTGCCAAAATAGTAAGACTAGAAACAGATAAGTTACTGAAATGAAATAAGTGATGACAAAGATATAGAAATTTAAATCCAACAAAATTTTCTAATCAATTAAAATTTTCAAGGTAATCAATTAATCGTCAAAAAATTACAGCCCCACAAAACTTCCTACTTCAGTTGAATTATTTACAGGCCATATGCAATCCAAACCAACAGTGTCAAAGCAGTGAAGGAAGTGTCTCAGCTAACACAGCCATGGCAGAAATACTGTTCCTTGTATTATATTGATCATCACGAATCTTAGGCTCAGTGCCCATCTGAGTCTGATGGTCTTCTATTTCTCTTTGTGTGCATGTTTCTGCGTAGTTGTGTCACGTGTAGCATAGTCAGCTAAGCCAGTGCTTCAATGTCACCAGCCCACTCCATCTTATATCATTACTGTGATTTTACTGAATGCAACTGTAGCAACAACACCACAAAACATACAAAGCATAAATCCAAAAACTGAAATTAGCAACATTGCCATACGTTCTACACAAGTACGACAACAAGAACTGAACCTGTTAAATCAGCGAATGGTGATGCACCATATGTTGCAGTTCCAAGATCATACTGCTGGATTTGCCTGGCCATTTTCATATTGTTCTTGAATATTTGATAGCGTTTCTGTTCTTCTGCAGGGAACACAAAAAAACAAATGAAATGAATAAGAAGTATTTATCACACATACATGTTACCACATCAATCCATCCAGCTCAAAGTGCTTTACTGTAAGCCCAAGTTAACTATTATCAAAAGAAACAGAGCCAAATTCATCAGCAGATACCTTCAGCAGAGCTATAAACCTTTTCATATTTCTGCTTGAAATCTTCAAACTCCTCCAGCGTGCCAACATCATGATCTCCATCAGTCAACTGCAAATGAAAACACATAATATTTGCACACGTACATCACTAGACATACATTAATTACACATGGGCTCAACAGACAGACACACACCTGTTTAATGGAAGCTTTTCCAGGACAACCTTCGTTAAGCTGACAGCAGAAAGGTTAAACCATACCGGTACTAGACTTTAGTGAAACAACAGATGATTGGGTGGCAGTGGCATCAGCTGCATCCTGTGCTAATAATTTGCATCTTGCTCTAGACAGATAATAACGCCCGCACCTCATCACTCATCACACATGTGCTCAACACCCATTGGTTATCCATTAAGTTCCTTATCAGCATGGTAACAAGTGACTTCATCTGCTATGGCTTGGCTTTAAAGCTACGATTCCTAATGCGTCACGAATATTTCTCATTCAAATGACCATACACTTTGCAACAAACTTCGAAACCTAAAACATTTGCACACAAAAGATATCACATGCGAAACTTTAGTATATTAACAGAAAATAAGTCAGAGCACAATACCTTAGAACTGCCAGAAGCAAAACGTAGGCTTGGCATTCGACCGGTGGGTCGACACTGGTGATGATGCAAAACATGACGTGGATTCTGCCAAGCTTGGTCCAGAACTTCCACATCACACTCAATCAGCTACAAACAAACACATAGCAACATCAGTGCAATAAATATGTAGAAAACTAACAATAACTGTTAGCACGTCTCAGTGGTCTAATGACTATGAGAGATCCCAGGATCAAATTCCATTGTGGGGAGTGGGTGTTTATCATAACAGCCAAGCCACTGTGGTATACAGCCTTGCGTACAGGCTGTGCATCCTCACTGCAGTGCCTAGCTCAACTCAGCCATCTACCCTTCAAGGGATGGTAAAGTGGCTAACTGTTTCGGCTGATTCATAAGAACAAATAGCAAGAGTGCCGTGAGCAATGCAAAAATGGCTGAACCGATCAAGATGCTGTTCGAGATTGGGTGGGCCCAAGGAAGCATTAGATGGGGTACACATTGACGCCATCTGGCGAATATGACTGAACCGTCCACGTGTGGTGGCAATGCGAGCTCGTATCAAATTACTTTGGCCACCTGTTATTATACTGTTTCGGTATTGGCGTCAGAGAGAGGGCAAAAAGAGAGCAATGCCCCTTTCATCGGGAGTCCAGTGGTATATGAAGAAAAGATGAGGTCAGGTTATTGCTCAAGGTTAGTGCTTTGTGTCCCTTCAGTGCTTTGATACTGATGGTTGGGTGGCAGGAAAGACATCTGGCCCAAAAAAACCTCGTTCCACTAATACCCAGAGGTTCTCTTCTGGATAAGGTGGAGGACATAAGAGGGAACTGGCTAACCCAGATTGACCCAGAAAACGCTGTTAAACAAAATTATCAGTATTACTAAAAAGTACTAGTATTACTGCTATAGCCTTAAATAACATTCCACAAAATAAAAACAAATTCAACTCACCTTTTTATGAAGATCATTTGCACATTCTGTCACCTTGCCCAACTCTCCATTGGCAGATTTCTCACAAGAGGACACAACTAACTCCAGCTTTAAATGCAACATAAGTCCCGCCACAACCTAAATGCCCATAAAACAACACAACAAAGACAAAATTCCTTTCAGAATCATATTCTTTCTCAAGCAGAGCTTACCTCAAGCTTCAACCTTTCATTTCTGACCATCTGTCTAAGCTCATCATCCTTCAGGCTGAAGGCACTTCCCACTTCATAAGCAATTTTAATTTCTTTTGCACAAAGCATCATTATGATCCTTTTACTTATTTAACAAATAGAAACCATGCAACTTCTTACTTACTAAGTTACTATCTATAAACACTATTACGGTCAAAAGTAACATCAAAACCACTGCCAAGAACTACAACTGAACAACTCGTTCCATACAGTTTAAAATGCCGGCCAGTGTCTGAAGGCACAATTTACCAAAACACACCCAATCCCGATGCAAAGCCCACAGAACATGCAACGAGCAAATTGTTACGGCTGTCTAGCAATTTGAACATTTTCTCTTCCCTTTAAGCAGAAATTATCATCATAATGACGCGAACTGTGAACAAATAGTAGTGGTGAAAGTGAATGAAAAAGTTTGCGATTTTTAAAAAAACACATAACAACAACAATCGTTTTACGGCCCTTTGTCCGGGCTACCCGGGTGAGCCGGTACCAGAAGAAACATTCACCACCCACCATCCTGATCATCATCCAATCTCTATCAGCTTCTTCCATCTACTACGATCCATAGCATCCTCCCTGTTCAACCTTGAAGTCGCTAGACTATAATGTTATTATGACGTTCAGCTTTAATAATAATAATAATAATAATAATAATAATAATAATAATGTTCAAATTAAGTGCTTGGCAATTTTTTTGCACAACCTCTCTCCACGTCCTTTTTGGTCTACCTCTTGGTCTGGAACCCTCCACCTCACATTCCATACATTTCTTCACCCAATCGATGTCTTCTTTTCACAACACATGCCCATACCATTCCAACCTGTTTTGCTGTAGGATCAAGATTATATCATCTATTCCTAGTCTTTCTCTGAACTCCTTACTTGCAACTCTCTCTGTTACCTTAACATTACACATCCATCTAGCCATTCTCATCTCTGCTCGCTGAAGTTCCACCTCATTTTCTTTCCTGACAGGCCAGGGCTCACTTCCGTGTAGCATACTACTTCACACACAACTGCTATACAGCCTTGCTCTCCTAATCAATGATATATCCCTATTGGTAAGCAATGGTAGCAACTACCTGAATTTATTCCATCCAATTCAGATTCTGGCTTCCTCGGCTGCATCAGCATCTCCATCCACACTCAACATATCACCTAGGTAGCAGAACTTATCCACTAACTCCAGATTTGCACTTGCACCAATATCTACACTTGTATGACCTTTACTGGTTACAGGATTCGAGCAACCTCTACAAATAAATGACTTAATCACTTTGTACATGCTATCCTTTATACCACTACACTTCTTGTGTACCCACTTCTGACACTTAGTACACTGTACTGAATTACTACCAACACCTCTACTGCATACACTAACAAAAACACAATTAATATTAAAATGCATACACCAAAATAGCACAACAAACATTACATACAACAAAACAATACAACAAATAGTTTTAGGATAAGCCTGGCACCTATGTTATTATTGATTTATGCTATTAAACACAGCAGTTAGTCCACTGAACATATTAGGCTATCTGAAAGGAGATCCAGACTGCTCAAACTCTCTGGTTGTAGATGATATTCGTGGAACTGAGCAATCCCTTGAGACTGGATCTTGGAACAGTTCATTTCAAATAAGGTAAGACTTTATAAGTAACTTCAAAACAGTATGTGTACTTTGAAACTGGTAGGTTTCAGTTACAACAGAATTCACAATATATGAGTTCAGCTAAACTGTTGCTGTTAATGATTTGTCAACGCACTGACACGCAGTCACTACATTCAAACAATTCTTGATGAATTTTATTCTGTGACGATCATTAGAGATGACGCTTCAGAATTTATGAACTTCTGCAGACTTGTGTATTACAGTCATTCAACTTTTTTGTTGATGTCAACTCCCTTCTCATTGGTTCATCCAGCTGACATTTATCTCCTGTAATGATGTGTGATTCAAGGAATTAAATTGGCATCATAATAACAAATCTCAATTCATAATTCAATTTATTTAATTTTATAGGTGCCAGACTTCTAACATTAGTCATTATCAGGTGCCAGCATGTCTAAATAATATTATATATACAAAAATACATGTTCAGTTACTGCCTTGCAGTCAGGATATGGTAGGAAATTACCACTGCTCATAATACAGTCAGAAATTCCTAGATAACTTATCTTTGAGTTTACCTCACGGAATACAAGGAATACACAAGATGGAATTTATAACTCTTAATGATTTGTAAGAGCCTGTAAGAGGACTTGACAGGTTGGTTAGTTGGTTGATTAGGACTTAACGGCACTTTCAACACAAGTTAGGTCGTATCATGCCTTTAAAGTAATAAATCATTTTGAAGTAAAATTACATTTTAAAGAAGGTGAGATTCAAGTATAGCATCTGAAAATTAACAAGACTGGTTACATTGGGGGTGCGCAGGGGCCAAACTACAATCCGCATCAGTGCTGGGCGTCTAATGCTCCCACCCCAAAGGCAAAGGTAAGTAAAAAGTCTCACCTGCTGAGTTCCGTTGACAACCTGGAATAATTCAAGTGAGTAGAAATCGTCAGACTGTGAGTTGAGGTGTTTTATCACAAAATCAACGGCATGTTTCACTTGGTATCCCGACACATCAACAGGTCTGTGGCCGCCCACACTTAACTCTGACACACGATGGACATGGTTCACGCTATCAGTCATTGCCTCACAATGAAATTCTGTCAGCTTCATTGACTTTAGCCACGGCTGTGACCAAACTGTCAACGTGCATTTCTGAACCTGTTGACAACACAACACAGGCACCACAGTATGATAACAACTGCTGAAATTTTAAACTAAACTATGCTTACAGTAGATTACAGTATGCATGTTTAATGCAGCAGAAAGACTGTTTCTTACACATGTGCATAGTACAATGCAAAAAAACAACTGTTTTACGGCCATTACACAGGTCAACACATGTTAGCCTGCTGGCGCTCCCAGTTAAGAGCTGGAGGATTTGTAGAAGCAAAGTTTTAATGCTGCATGCCTTGCTCATGGCAACTAGGATTAGGCAAAAGACGCAAGACGCTGCATTTCTCTTCAACAATGTTACCTACACCATCTCCAAATCGTATACATATGTACATAGTAATCACTAAATATTTATTTACTGTTGGAAGTGAGACTTGGCCTGTCAGGAAAGAAAATGAGGTGGCACTTCAGCGAGCAGAGATGAGAATGGTCAGATGGATGTGTAATGTTAAGGTAAAAGACAGAGCTTCAAGTAAGGAGTTGAGAGAAAGACTAGAAATAGATGATATAATATTGATACTACAGCAAAACAGGTTGCAATGGTATGGGCATGCACTGAGAAAAGAAGACACTGATTGGGTGAAGAAATGTATGGAATATGAAGTGGAGGGCTCCAGACCAAGAGGTAGACCAAAGAGGACATGGAGAGGGGTTGTGCAAAAAGATTGCCAAGCATGCAATTTGAAATGGTTGTTGTGTGTGTTGTTGTGAATATCTTAGTAAAACTAAAACTGACCCTGTTAACTTGGCAAGCAGATGGATCTTTGTCTTCATTGCGCCTGCAATCTAGTTCTCCAAGCCTCACAACAAGTCGATAGTTTATTCCAGACACAACCTGGAAAATGAAACATAACACACTCAAGTTTCAGTTTAACAAGCCTTCTTTTCTGGCATTAGTACAGGCTGTGTCACGTACCAAAACAGAACATCTAATGATAACAAGTGGTCAAAGTAATTTGACATAAGGCCGCATTGCCACCACAGATGGATGGCTTAGTCATATTCACCAGGTGGGATCACTGAAACTAAACCTAATCCTAACATTAACCCTAACTGTAGTAATTTAGCCTGGACCGGCATAGTAATTTAGGACCACCGCTCGGAGGATTGCCAATCTACAGCTGGAATGTCAACTTGCACTACACTACATTGTTCACAGTTGCAAGACAATAACAAGAGCAAAGCAGTAGCTGAGATGGGTGACCGTGGCCACAATAGACATGGGCCGAAAAGAGGGGGGCTGCTGTGCCCTTTTCGTGGGAGCTGGGACCCGGTCTAGTACAATGTGGCCTGGGCCGAGGTATACTTCTGTACCAAGTGGCGTCTTCATCCATCCAGCCATTTGGCCACAACAGACATGGGCCAAAAATTGGGTGAGGGTGGGTGTGCCCTTTTTTCTGGGGGTAGCTGGGTCCACATCGAACACAATGTCGCCTGGGCTG
>Ga0056108_1000612_pt1 | contig 10536 bp, 7 predicted proteins | sample WorMetG1BERMUDA1_FD_83875 | JGI IMG/M metagenome (GOLD analysis project Ga0056108, IMG submission 83875) | Marine gutless worms symbiont microbial communities from Max Planck institute for Marine Microbiology, Germany - Inanidrilus... ... | reverse complement strand
TTTGGCTTCGTCACCGACGTCGCTCAACGGATGTCAACCAAACTTTGCACGATGTTTGGCCGTCTCCTGTTATGGTATACTTTATATACATTTTTGGGAGCTCTTGCCCCCTAACGGAATTTTGCCACCTGCAAAATTCACTTTGCGTTCAAGTCTTGCATTTTCCTATATTGGCAGCGTTACTGCATGTTACTCGAGCAGTGAGCATCAGCCAAAGTTTGCAGCATGGTACAAGGAATGGAGTTACGGAACTTTGGCAGGGGCGCCACGTATTATCGGCATGGCAGCCATCACGTTGGTCATCGGCCCACATTCTAGGGATGTGCGGTATTAAGAATTGGATGACGATAATATACCGTCTCAAAAATACCGTGATGCCAGTATACTGCGGTATTTCATGATGTCGTCAATCGTAGACAACTTCTGCAAAAATCCAAGAGTGCAAATCGTTTGCAGTGCTCTCACTAATTCTCTTTGCCACATGTTAATGATATTATGTGTAAACTTTCTACCTCTGGACGTCGTTGGCATGTTGCTGGCATTTATGTTGGAGTTTTGATGTATGCTGACGGCCTGCTGCTAATCTCATCTACAAACAGTGATTTATGTAGGATGAATGACTAAAATTTGTGAGGATGGGATGAAGTGGCTGGACATGTGTTTTAATTCTAAAAATCAAGATCTGTAAGATTAGGGAAGCAGTGTAAACTACCGTGTATGGATATTAATAATATTGATGGTATGAATGTGTAGTGATGTGAACTACTTATGCATGTCATTTATGCTGGACTGAAACTAGAAGTGTCACTTACACAGAAAAGACTGGTGTTCTTCAGAGCATTTAACAGCTTCCATTGATCTGTAGCAGCTAATTTCTCTCATGTTGTGTTGAAAATAATAATACTAAAACACACAGTCCCTATTTCTGTGAACGGTGAGGTGGATTGAGGCAACGATATCCTTAAAAACGCATATCATAAAACACAATACTCAAAATGAAATAAATTGTGTCATGATGAAAGCGTATTGAACATCAATACCGCCAGATGGTATACCGCGGTATTTAGGAGTTAGTTAGTTGGAGTTTAACGTCCCTTTTCAGCACAAATATGGCTATATCAGAGACGAGAGGTATTTAGGAAATTCACAGTATATAATACCGTCACTTTTAATACGCGATATTTTTCTTGTACCGGTATACCGCGCATCCCCACCACATTCTAGTTTCAGCTTATTTTCAACCAGACATGCCTGTCATTGATTATTGACATGTAACAAGCTTTTGAGACAGTAGTGTTTCACACGACGCATGTTGATCTCTAGAAGCACAATAATTCTGTGAACACCGCATGTTGAGTATTGCTTCCTGATTGTAGTGATGGATCACGAGAAAACAGCCGGTCTTCAACCGATACGGCATCTTCTGTTGAGAGTTCCCCGTGCACTGGAACAACTCTGCAGTCAGCCGGCTTCAGCAAGGATGACCAGTCCAGTCAGTTGTTAATTGTGTTGACTGTTTGCTTTTTCTTGTTTTATGGCTATTATACAGGACAACCTTCATTAGCTGGCACCGCGAGTTAAGAACTGGAGGATTTTGCTGCAGCAAAGTCTTACTGCCCACATACCCTTGCCGATGGCAACAAGCGCATTTGGATTAGAGAGCAGACATAAGAGTTCTCCTCAGCAGTGTGTGCTGCACCGTCTCTGTACCATTGCTTTGTATAAATGTAGTAATATTTATCTGTGAAAAATCGTTGGTGATGTATTGGCATGGTTATCTGTTTGGAGCGAAGTACAAATGATTTGTATATGGTCGCAGCTGATGCCACTGCCACCCCATCATCTTTTGCTCTCGTAAAATCCAGAATGATTAACGTTTTTGGTGCCGGCTTACGCCAGTTGTCCTGGAAGAAAGCTGTTAAATGGATGTAGTGTAGTAGTAGTAGTGATATTTGTCTCAGACTACACTGAGTGCTGTGACACTGTTGGTTGAGTATGGCCATCCATCCAATGCCGGATTGTTTCCTTATAGGACTTTGCGTAAGCACTGATAAGCAATTTAAATATAGGCTGGTTACAAAGCAGCAGTGTGTGGTCTAAATTATTGTATGTTTAAACCAGTTCTTAAGTCAATCACGTATCTCCACAGAAGTGGAGCCGATTGGGATAGGGTGATTGGGTGTAATCGATTTGCGAAACCAAACCTAAACCGGTTTAGAATTTTGCAGTTTGGAGCAATCGATTTGTTGATGAAATTGTCCAAACCGTTTTGCGGATGGTTTAGCACTGCAATCCAAGATGACGTCGTCAACAGAAATGCAAGTTTAGCGTATTTTGCGTGAACTGTTGGCTTTCTTTTCCAATGTTTGTTACATATTCTTACGCTAGTCACATTGTTGCATATATGACTTTCACATCACATTTAAAGCAACTTCTGTACGAGCAAAATAATGTGAAGCATTTACGTTACGTGGCCGAAACCTCTTCTCTGATATAGCCATATTTGTGCTGAAAAGGGACGTTAAACTCCAACCAACCAACGTGGCCGAAACCCTTTCTCAGGCTTGCCAAGTCACCCGAATTCAGCAGATAACATGTGCATTTCAGCAGTAACTTCAGTCGCTGCACAATGCATAGCAACAAAGTGCTGAAAGCATTACAAATACTATGCTTTTGATGGTGATCTCATTACGTTGCCACAGTAACACTTGTATTTATATGCGATATCGAAACCTTCCATTTCTTTTGTGCCAAGAACCAAACCGGTTTTAGTATACAATCTGAAACCAGTTTGGACAAATTGATTATGCCCATCGTGTCATCTGTGCCAGTTGGCTTTCTGCTAATGCATTCGTCGTCATCATTGTCTAGAAATTTATAGTGTGCCTATTACAAAATGAACATAGTTGCAGTCCAGTAATCATAAAAGCATAAAAATCAGGAAGTGATTGCATGATGTTGCATTATTTTTAATGTGTCTTCAGCTTAGTCTGAAAGACAACTGAAGTGTGGCCTTGGGTAGAATGAAGTATCAGAGTATTGCTGATGAAATTTCCATCCTTTGTGTTGTATGGTCGCCAGGTATCAAGTCTGACAGTGGTCGCTGTGATAGCTACCGGTCCTCACCACGTAAAAAGCCAAGAAAACAAAGCTTGTAAGTTGTCGCAGCTGCTGAACACTGTTTTAGTTACATTTTGTTAAAAATTATGTTATATTTCATGTCTTTCAAAGAACCGTCTGCAAAAATGAAGAGTTAATTTTTGTGTAAGGTTGCAGTCGTGATAATGCTGTACTGTGTCAGAGTGATTACCTTTTAGCAGTTAGAACTCTGATAGTCATGGCAAATTACATTTACAGTATACTGGGTCTCAATGGTCTAGTGACAGCATACCTGACTGCATTGTGTGAGTGAAATGCCAGGAACGAATCCTAATGCAGGCAGTTGTGTTTATCACAACAGTCACAGTAGCGTTTATCACAACAATCACTGTGATACACCGTAACAGCAGTGCCTAGGTTAACTCAGCCTTTTACGTACTGTGGCACGGTAAAATGAGTATCAGCTTTTGGGCAAAGTGGTAATAGTAAATGATGTTGGTAGGTGTGGAAGGTAGCAACCTTACAGTCCAATCCATTGGCTTGGTGTGAGGTCGGTGGCTGCCTGGATGCATGTATCAAATGAGCTGGTGAATTTCCGCAGTGGCTGTGGTCATGACTTTGGTGTTATTAGGCCGCATCACAGTACTTCGTACGTAGATGTGGCCTATTGTTACCGACGGGGTAGCGTGGTCTGTCTGTCTGTCACACTATTGAGCCCTGCAAAAACGGCTCAACCGATCGAGATACCATTTGAGTTGAAGACTCGGGTGGGCCTGAGGAACCATGTATTAGATGAGGTCCACATCCGTTCATGGGAAGGGGCAATTTTGATGGGGCGAGGGGCGTCCCATTGTAAAGTATAGCGATATCTGCAGTAACTGTGCAAAAACGGCTGAACCAATCGAGATGATGTTTGGGTTGAATGCTTGAATGGACCCAAGGGGTCCAGATCCTCCCCCCATGGGAAGGAGGCAATTTTGGGGGAAAAGGGTGCCCATTGTAAAGTATAGGGCTTTCTACAGTGAGCTCTGCAAAAACGGCTGAACCGATCGAGATGCCGTTTGGGATGCTCAGTTGGGTGGACCCAAGGAACCATGTATTAGATGGGGGTACAGATCCCCATGGTTGGGGCAATTTTGAGGGGAAGGGCATGCCCGACGACACTCTTGACATGAACTGTGCAAAAATGGCTGAACCGATCGAGATGCCGAGATGGGTTATTGACTTCGGTGGGTCCAAGAAAGCATGTAGTAGATGGTGTCCATATCCCCCATGTGAAGGGGCAATTATCAGGGTAAGGGACATGCCCAACGACACTGCTGTGAGCTGTGCAAAAATGGCTGAACCGATCACGTTTGGATTGTGGACTCGGGTGGGCCGAAGGAAGCACAGGTTATATCGTATTCACCAGGGGAGGGCACATTGGTGCAACCTGGTGATCGTAGTAGTGAAATATGGAATGATTTGCGTTGCACAGTGGTGTAGGCTTCTAGTTTGAATGTTTTTAAGCATCTGTTGGGTTGTGTTGATATAGCAAAATATTCTTGTTTTTAGTTTTCTTATTTTAAGTATATCAGTATATAAATTATTTAGTGTACTTGTATCTTGTAGATGCATTTGCATATGTATTTTATTGAGTATGTTTGTATATGTATATGATTGTGTAAGGACAAGTGAAAATGGTCTGCTAGACCTTCTTGTCCGATGGTTTTTCCATTAAAATCTGCATTCAATATTCTTATTATTGTTATTATTAGATTTCCCTAAAGTTCAGTCAGTAATGGAACTATAAGGTCATTTGTTTAAATTTTGTGGTTTGTATATATATAGACGGGCAAATGAGGAAGTACACAGCGAATTCTCGATGGAAGAAGACATTGCAGACAAACAGAAACAGTGGATATCTGTTGCATTATGCACAGATTCCGACTCAACGTCTGTCAGCAAACAAAGTGGTAAATCGTATGATGTGCTTGATTATGGTTATGCGTTACTGTGTTCATTTTGTTCTTTTATTAGGCGGCACAAATGGTCGCAGAAAACACAAAGCGATAAGAAGAGCAAAAACGTTACTTGAAAATTACTGCAAAAGCTGCTGATGTAATACTCTTAAATACTAAGATTTCACTGGTAAATTTGAAAAATTATATGTCATTCTGTTTTACAGTGGCTTGCAGCATTTGTTGATTATTTGTTGCGTGTGATGAGGAGATGGTGTAGGTAACAATATTCAAGAGAACTCTAGCTTCTTCTCCCTGATCTGTATTTGCCATTTTCCATCAGCAAGGCATACAAGCAATAAAATCTTGTTCCAGAAGAATCCTTTAGTTCTTAGCTGGGAATGCTGGCTAACACTGGTTGACCAGCATAATGTCTGTAAAACAGTTGTATGTGTGTGGTAGTTGTTTTGCAGTGTATAATGATTTTTGTATGAAGACATTTTAAACTGCAGTTCATTTATATGCTGTTTAGAACGCGCATTTTGTACATTAGCATGTCAGTGCATCGTTGAAAGAACACACGATGAGTGGCTGTATACACTGTGTGCAGTGTTGCCACTGGAAAGTGAATACACTGACGATGAAGGTGTTCGGTTTACGTTAGAAGTACAACCTGCATCTTCACGTGCCGTATCTATTGCCGGCTCTTATCACTGTAGCTGGAAACCACGCAGTAATCACTTTCAAAACTATGCCGACTTCAAGCCGAAAGGTTTTCATTCGCAGCATTTGTTATTAGTCTTTCTGATAAATACTGCACTCTTATACTCTTATACACATGTGTCCAAACAATGTAAACTAGGAATTCATCCACAGTGTGAATTTTGTGCACTATAGTGTCAGATGATTAGTGCCATTTGCTAGTGAAATGGGATTGTCTGCTCTGTGCAGTGAGCTGAAACTGACAAAACTAGAAACCGTTGACGTCGCAGAGTTGCTGCAAAACCGGCAGCATGCTCAAAACCCCTAATGCTGTCAACACTAAGGAGAAAGGGAAAGAGGGAGGGAGGGTGAGGTAGGGAAGGAGGTAGAGAGGGACGGTGGAAGGAGGGAGGGAGGAAGTGCACCACTATAGTGCTTGTCAGGATGAACGTTTTGTTCAGGTAATATAACATCTATGCATTGTGTAGTTCACACTGTGGATGAATTACTAGCTAACATGGTACGGAGATGGTGCAGGTAACACCGTTGAGGAGAACTCTAGCGTCTTCTCCCTAATCCGAATGCACTAGTTGCCTTCAGTGCTTTGACACTGTTGGTTGGGTGGCAGGAAGGGCATCCGGCCTGTAAAAAATATGGGGGGGTGGTGTAGATGGGCACTGGTTAGTCTGGATGGTGTGCCGCCCCACAGTATGGTCAGTGTGTTTGCCTCTGTTAATCTCCCCTTGCACCATAAAGTCCAGAAGTTCTCTTCTGGCACCGGCTCACCCGGATGGTCCCGGAAAAAGGGCTGTAAAACGGTTGTGGTGTGGTGGTGGTATTGTGTAGTTCACTTCATATTGCAGTTTCCTTTCTATTAAGTCAAATTGCAATGTTTTGCAGCTCATTGATGTAAAGTAATTAGAATGTGATGTTTATAACTTACCTGCTTGTGACATTGAATGCAGTTCACTAAATTCACTGTCGATAAACACTTCAGTTACTCAGCTGGCATAATATTATAGACTTTATAAAATATGTCAACTTGTATGATAGATTATAGTCTTAAAGACACTTTGTAGCCCAAATTTTGTTGCGTTATTAAATTGTAACCAATTAAATCTAATTTGTTGTATCTTTTCTGTCATTTTTGTTTATTTTTGGCTGTAGACAGGGTGACCCACATGTGTACTGTTTTTGATTATATGTAATTGTACTGCCATGGTGCACAAAAAAATGCAGAACTGCATATTCTGGGAAGCCTAGTAACCTGTTCTAACGTGTTGCACTGCATTTTTGTGTAACACAGAGCCACCAGCATTTCACCTTTGAGTAACATTATCCTGCAAAACATTGTGGACATATTTAGTTAAAAAAGCCAACACTGTATCTACGGTACCTCTGTTTTAATGGTCATGTTCTGGTTGAACCTTGATTATCCAGTTCCCTGTCAGTTTTCTTTATTTGTTCTAGAAGAGAACAGGGGTGTAAAACCTTAATCAGTGCAGTCTGTCTGGAAGAGTACTGACTGTCATTGTTTTATCATATTGTTGTAATGCTTAGTGTTGTGACAGAAAGTATCCTGCAGAGAAGTTGTGATTGCAGATGAACGGCGGCCGACAGTAAACGAACTTGCTAATCAGAAGGGAGTTATGCAGCGTGCCAGCGGCTGGAAACTGCAGCTTTTTGCCGCCGAGTTCGATGCATTGGTATGTGTTTAGTGACAATATTTTTTTGTTTATTATTGATACTATTGTAACTTCAGCTACTCTGGCTTATTGCCCCATATGGTTTTACTGCATGCAGAACTGTCGTATGATAAACCTTTCTCAAAATGATACATATTTAACTTTGTACCTAAGACTGTGGATGTAATGTACCTATTTGTAACTCACTGCAGAATATTGAAATTAAAACTTAATTACATTAATGTGATTATATTATTGTAAAGTGTCTGTATTTGAAAGAACGAATAATATGTATGAATTTCAGGCTCATGCCGAACGTTCAACGTTGGAAGAAGTGTCTTCTTTGCGTGATATTTTCTGTGCAAAGAAATTGTCCGTGAGGCATGTTTCTGTGCCACATGACGATGATGGTGCCCGAATCATTAGCGAACTTGTGGAGGTAGTTTTGCCTGAATGAATTATATTTTATATTTAATATTTAGGAAATCCTGCATCATTATGCCATGCTGGCATAAGACAGCAAGCATGTTTAAGTGTGTGCCTGCATTTCTGCTTAATAGTAGTAGATAGCTTTGTTCAGTCTTAATAACTGTATCTTGAGCTGAGTAGATTGTGCAACATTCAGCTGCAGAACTGTCTGATTTGCCAACAGAAATGCAGCCACTGCAGTTTCCCGAAATAACTCTCTGTTGATTTTGATAGTTTTTTGCTGCTAGCAATAGCATGTCTTCAAGAAGGCATCACAATTGAAATGAGGGTAAAAGGCTGCAGTAAGATGTGCAGCATCTGCCCATGACTGTGTCGCAGTGGCTGTCATATGAAATACAGATGTTGGATTCGATCCTGTGATCTCTCACACACACATGCACAGTTAGGTGTGCTGCCACTATACCACTGCAGCAGTAGATACTTACGTGTCTGACAGTCTTACCTAGTAAGCATAAAATAGATGTTAACCTTCTTAATATGGTTATGTATTCAATTGACTTGGAGATTTCAGTACGTAATTCACCATGATCTCTTCATTTATATGTGCATGTCTAGTGAAACAAAACAGCTGTGTTGTCGTTACTTTCTTCACCCCCATTACTTAGTGAGGTTGATATTTATAGGGCTGTTTTCTGTGTGCATTTAACTGTTCTGTTTCATTGGCTCAGGGCAATATTCAGCGATGTAATCACTATGTGGACCAAATGAACGAGGTGAAATCGTCACTTGAGCGGTTCATTGGAGAGCGGCGGCCACGGGCTGTCGAAATTATCTCACGTCATCAGAGCAAGCGGGCCGTGAAGAAGAAAGAACGTCTATGACGTCTCGACGATGAAATTTTGCCAAACTTTTCACCGTGGTCGAGTCTGGCCGTAGTCTGATGTGTGCCATCAGCAAACCAGCTTTCATGTTGTTGCCTTCTCTAAGTCTGCAACTGACACTGCATCGTCTGGGGTGTTGAAATGGACGGTTTACATGTACAGATATGAAATTTGCAGCCACCTGTTGTGCTGGAGAGTGCCATGTATGTGATCAGCTGTAAGTGACTAGGCAGGGTTTATGTCCCACTTGACACGTTCACACATAATAGGTCATTTGGGAGAAGAGGCTTTCTGGGCACTGGTACTGACAACCACCACTTGTAATGCTAGGCAGTAGCAGACCATTATTTCCCAGCTTAATACTCTTCTGTAGTAACGTACGTAATCTGACCAACATTGTAGTGATTGCTTCTGAAACTTTGGTCAGTGTCTTTATAGTCAGACTTGTCCGTTTACCTGTGTATCTCCAGCTGTTATGCTGATGTTACAGACATTGTCAAATGTGTCAGAAATAGAACTGTGTTCCGACAGGTTTGACAGTGGTTTCTGGTAATAGTATACATACAACGTGATGTCATGCTGTCATTTAAAGCTGGTATGCTGTCTCAATCAACAACAACCATTTTATGACCATCATACGGGTCATCTTGTGTTAGCCGGCACCCCCATTTAAGAACTGGAGGATAATGTTGGAGCAAAGTTTTACTGCCCTCATGCCCTTACTAGAGCTGGGTTGATGTCGGTTTTTAAAGTCGGTTTTCGGTTTTTTGGTCGGTTTTTAAAAGACGGTGTCTGTTTCGGTTTTTTAAACATCGCGATATCGGTTTCGGTTTTTTCCACACAAACTTCCTCTGTCTTACTGTTAGTCAGTTAGTTGTCCTTGCTGGGGCGATCTGAGATCTGTGATGTTATAACTGTGTCCCCCCAATGTCGAGCAATTTGAGACGAGATCCTGCTTGTGATGGGACGCTGTTCGAGGGTGGAATTGGTTCGGAGTAATAGGCGAGCAGACGGGTCAGTATGCTGTCATGAACATCCCAGTTATCATCATCATTGTCAGTTTGTCACCGGCGTTGAATTAAACTGTTTACAGTTACCAGCGGTATTCAAGAAGTGCTTTGACACTGTCGGTTGGGTCATTTGACCCGCAAAAACCGTCCCCGAAATGACCTATAATGTGTTTAGTGGGACGTTAAACCCTACTCACTTCACTTCACTTCAAGAAGTGAAACCAGTTAAACTCAATTCAAGGTGTTATCATTAACATAATGTGACGATTAAGCTTTCTCTGCCATCCGCTGAGATAGACGATCAACATAATAACTAAAATTTATTATGTGGCACGGAAGTACCACGTGATGGCCACCCTGCCGAATTTCCTTGTCCCATGCTGCAAAATTTGGCTGATGCCCACTGATCAAATGCCGTGCAGGAACGCTGCCAGTATAGAACGCAAGACTTTGACGCAAAGTGAATTTTACGCCTGGTTTGCAAAATTCCATTGGGGCAAGAGCCCCAAGAATGTATATACAGGGTGGCCCAAAAACATTTGGCACAATTATTTTGTATGCCTTAACTTTACAAAAAATATTAACTGATTTTCAACATTATTTCACTACCAGAATTAGGAGAAAAGTTGTAATAATACTATCACTAAAGATCTCACCACACCAAGCTACCCCCCTTCCCTCAAATAGACATCATCGGAGCTGTGGTGATTGTCTGGAGGGCAAGAGGGAAAATTATCAGGTCTGTTCTGTGCAATATTGTGTGCAATAATTGTGCACAGTGCGATGCACA
>Ga0056108_1000611_pt1 | contig 10536 bp, 5 predicted proteins | sample WorMetG1BERMUDA1_FD_83875 | JGI IMG/M metagenome (GOLD analysis project Ga0056108, IMG submission 83875) | Marine gutless worms symbiont microbial communities from Max Planck institute for Marine Microbiology, Germany - Inanidrilus... ... | reverse complement strand
GCGCTCAACTGTGTTCAGATCAGCATTGCACGTCGAACAGTAGTACAGACCTTCGCTGGTCATGAACACATTTTTGTAGATGATTCCCTTTGGTGGCCGACCGGAGTAACGCCGACGTGCTCGTGGTTTCGACTGGGACGTTCCCACTCCAACCGTAGTAGCCTCCGGAGGTTGGCTGACTTTGTGCGGCAGTGAAGCCTCTTCTGCAGACGCCGGGCTACTGCTAGCAGCAGATGACAATACAAACGGGGAATGTATCTGTGCAGGTGACTGAATTACGCCAGACTGCTGGGGAAAGATTACAGACTGACAGAAGTTATTCGTCAAGCTGTCTAGTTTTGACGGAGTGCCGACCGACATTGCTGCATTTGCAGAATGCAGACTGCTGCTGTGCATAGATGCAGTATGGGACTGCAGGCTGGCAGATGAGAAGAAAGCCACATTGCACAATGGACAGCTGTAGCGGCGCAGGACGCATCCAATATCGTCGCCCGCATCGTCGCGAGTGCAGAGAAACAGAGCATGATGCTGCGCTGCAGATTCGCTGTAGTAACTCACGTCACAGCGGCGACATCGGTAAACTGGAACCTCCAACACGTCGCCGGCACAAACACCACAACTGCCGTTATGCTGCTGCGTTGACGGCGGTACATCAAATGCCACTAGACACAACACGCACTGGTATCGCTTCAGATGCACGATCGCACTCGTGGAACCATTAACTGACACACTCGCCGATTCGTTGTGCCACTCCAACGTTAACTTTTCAGCAGGCTTCACTAATCGCTGATCAACGCTAGAAGTTGGTGGGCCTGCATCAGACATTACTGCAGCATTATGCTGTACCACACCCACATTTGTGACGGGCAAAATATTTCCAGCATTTGTTAGTCGCAGGGCATCATTCTCAGGCCACGCGACTGGTGGGCCAGACTGAAGGAAAGCCGTAATTTCTCCGAGAGCCTGCTCGTCAAGATGGGTATGATCGTGACTGCTAGACGGTCCAGCAGACAATATCTGCTGAATGTCATCTAACGTTGAATGTAAAGCCGAACTTATTTCCATTGGATCAGCGTTCTTTTTGACACTGCCAACATCATCTTCTCCCTGTTTCTCCACCACAGACCTAGCTGCAATTGCCAACTCAAAATCGGACCAGCTTGTTGGAGGTGGACGCAGAAAACTGGAAGGCCGAAGTCGTTCAATATAACTCAACAGCACACTGTATGTGGCAATATCGACAGTGGATGTAGCAACGGGGTCAGCAGGAGGAGCAGACTCCAGACTGCGGTAGTATGACATCAGAGCTGCGCAACGACCGGCAGTTGAGTCAAGGTAGAATGCAGATGCCAAACATGCCTAGTTGCACAAGAACAACATTACAACAGTCCGTGAGATATTCATAAAACAGTCAATAAACAACAGAAGATCAAACCAGCCACACATGTCTGAACTTACTCAAGAACAAAACTGCTAGGTTCAGTTCAGTCAACTGAATATAGCAGTTTTGTGCTAAGGCCAGGTAACATCTCACTCATCTTGTGATTAACAACTATCACACTTTCTTATACCACTTATACAGGGTGGGCCAAAAACCTTGATTTTCTGGACGACCGTTTGTAAAACGATTCGCCCTATGCTATCGAACCATTGTCCTGTCTGTATCTGTCCTGTCTTCTCTGTGACGTTGGTGTATTGTGGTCAAACGGTTGGATGGATCAAGACGAAACTTGGCATGCAGGTAGGCTTCGGTCCAGGCCAAATTGTGTTAGACGGGGACCCCCAGCTTAGCCCACTAAAGGGGCACAGCAGCCCCCCTCTTTTTGGCCCATGTCTATTGTGGCCACCGTCGCCCATCTCAGCTACTGCTGAGCTTGTTTCAAATAGCTCAGTCAAAAATTACCAATTTTAATGATTATTGGTACATCATGAAAAAATTTGACATCAATAGCCTGTACATTTGCCCACCTCACCTGTATACTGTAGCCACTTTACCTTCGGATATCCAAAAAAGTCATTTTTCAACAGTAATATTCATACATACTTCAGATTATTTACGTTATCTCAGAAGAAAAACTGTTACCCCTTACCCACCAGACCTGAAAAAATGTCACTACACTACCTTGTAAAATGCTAACTTTTTCATCAGGTATGTTGCGTTCCATCAAACATTGGTGGCTCTGAAAAGGGCCGGTTGTGAGTTGGCATTGATGGCTCTGAAAAGAACCAGTTGTGATGTGTGGCAACTGGAATGTCAGGTAAGCAACGTCACAGCATGCTTCCACAACTCATCTGTATCGCGGAATGGTACTCGATACTGCGTTTGGGGCATGCTGCTGCAGCGCATGTAACGAATACCAATCCACGATACGGACGAGTTGCAGAAGAGTCTTGTTGCATCATGGGCTTCATTTCAGCACAGCATGGTGGATGATGCAGTTGATCAGTGGCAAAAAAGACTGGAAGCATGTATCCGTGCAGAAGGTGGTTACTTTGAACACTTGCTGTAAAGTTGCTTGCCTGACATTTCCATTGCCACAAATCACAACTGGTTCCTTTCAGAGCCACCAATACCAACCCACAACCAGCTCTTTTCAGAGCCACCAATATTTGGAGGAACGCAACATACAAGGTAGTCCGGTGACATTTTTCAGGTGTGGCGGCCCCGGCGGGTAAGGGTGTAACAGTTTGTTTTCTTCTCAGATAACGTAAATAATCTGAAGTATGTATGAATAATACTGTTGAAAAATGACTTTTTTTGGATTTCCCAAGGTAAAGTGGCTACAGTATACAGGTGAGGTGAGCAAATGTACAAGCTATTGATGTCAAACTTTCTCAGGCTTTAACACACCAAAAGTTATTAAAATTGGTTAATTTCTGACTGAACTAGTTTTTTAAATCCAAGGTGGACCATTTTTTGGCCCACCCTGTAATTATTATAATGATATAGTAGTACACTACACTGTGTCCCATTGAAGTCATGACAAAATTCAAGTCTATTTAAATCTATATCTGTAACTTTCATAAAATACACAGCCTAGTTTCTGTGATAGAAAGGTTTTAAAAGTTGAACTTGAAAACTTCAGTTTCGAATATGTGAATGCCCATTTGCTACTGAACGAGTTGCCAGTGGTATCAATTAAGAGGTCTGGGGTCAACTGAGCCCTAAGAAATGAAAAAGTGAAAATTTAGTGACCATAAAATGTAATAAGTCCGTAATGTCATTGTGGCTTTGTTCTGCAGAAAATCCATCATTCGATCGACTGCTGCAAGTACAAGGGGTAACCAAATTCCTGTACCGCAACGTGACTCGCGAATTGATAGTTTTTAAACTTTCACATGTCAGAAACTATGCTATAGGTTTTGCTGAAACTTGTACAGTTTATGTTAAACTAGACTGTGGGCCAATGCCCAATGTGATGGCCGCCCTGCTGAACACAGGCGGCACCCATAGGCGGCACCCTCTGTTCAACACCGCAAAGTTTGGCTGATGTCCAGTACTGGAATGCTGTGCACTAACGTTTCCAAGACGCGAAACCCATTGAAATTAGCTGGGGTGCCCCAAACTACCGGATCGATCTCAGCCGCTATTAGGCCGAAGCTCACCATATCGTGAGGACATGTGGAAGAGATATTGCTGCCTAACAAGTCATTTCCGATTGTCGATACGTGCCTTAGTTGCGAAGATATGGCCCAACAAAGTTGTGCGATGGTGCCCAGATGGCGATTTTTTGGTTACTGCATTTCCAGCGAGCCGCATGCAGCACGTTTCAGACCTGCATTCTAAATTCGCACTAAGACCACATCATGTGCCAAAGTATGATAGACATCCATTCTGTGACAGCTGAGATTAGGAAAGGAAAGAAAAAAAAGAAAAAAAAACAAACGACAGGATGAAGATATATATGGCTTGACAGATTACATAGGGCGGCCATAAATAAATAGTAATTAGTGTAGTTAAAATGATACGTGTTTTCTTAAGCTGAGTTATTTGTATTTAAATGGATTTGAATTTTGGCATCACTTCAATTGGGACATGGTGTACATTAGTGCTGTAACGATTTTTTTTAGATTTACATCGAAATCGCAATTGTTTTCTGAAACAGAAACAGAATCACACTGACAATTTTTTAAGACCAAATGATCAATTTCCACATAACGCGTATTAATGGCTATCAGCAAAGGAGAGTTTGGATCAAAGACAAGTGGCTGGCAATAAGGAGTAGACACTGTCAATTGCCATGCAGGGGTTTTTCTCACAGTCAGATTTCAATTGGTGTTGCAGTCGGTCAAGATGAGCGGGTGAGAACGTGTATTTAACACTACACCTCTACTTGTAGGCTTAATTCAATGATTCATACTAACAAGTTGGCATGCTAGCTTTGTGAGTAATTCCTTTGTTTGGTCAAATTCTGCAGCATATGCACTACACTACTGCATTCCGCTTTGTGGACAACAGTAAACCAAATACCAGAAACTTAGTTAATGCAAACAGATTACGCATCAGCATTAGCAGCTCTTTTTCCAGCATCCACATTTAATTCAGCTGGCTGTACAGTTCTGTACACATACTGTAATTAAAGACTCGATTGTTGCAGACAAAGCCTGCGATGTTCTGTGTCACGACTGACAGATGTGTTGTATATAAACTATGGTGCTCAATATCAGTGTTATAAACACACCTTCCGTGGTCTAACTTGGTTGACAGCACTGTAGTGAAACAGTGGCGTATAACCTATTCTCCGCCAGCAGATGGATACAAATTTTTAAGGTAAGGCATCTAAGATCGCTATGGCTTGACTGATAGAAAAACGCAAGTTTGCCAACTCCATATTCACTTGGCGCTTCCGTCGGGTGATACCACTGAAATTTCACCAAGATCTTCGGAGTGGGAAAAACTCGAATCCCTAGGCTACCATGTAATGTTGACTGCTTGAGGACTGGTTCAGTCATTTCAACACAATACCAGCGTGACAGACAGATGCAGAGAAATGATGTAGCAGTATCACACTCTGCACAGCTATGCTACGCTGAAGCAGCTGGATAAAAAATCGACAGAAGTTAATTGTTTATTAAAAACCTGTAATCGTTACAGCACTATATTACATTTAATATTCTTATATATGGTATGTATGTAATACATAATACATGTAGCCTATGTTTAATTAAATGATGCTGTATATCAGAATGCAGAATCGAGAGTCAGAGTGATGGAAACTAGGCCCTAAGAGGAACAAAGCACAGTATAGATACTAGTTATTACAGTTAGTACAATTAACAGTGCTACTAAACTGCAGTTGCCAGCACAGACGTCAGCATTCAGGAATGATGAAAATATGTATCATCAATGTTATTAGCACAAAAAACTCAGCTTTCACGAATAAATCATTTATGAGCATCAGCAGCAAAAGCATGGGGTCTTTTCACCTGCATAGTGGCTAACAGATGATGGAAGGCTTCGTTTAGCAACTTTGATTTGCAATTCACACCTACTGCCCAGTTTCAAAAGTTCCTTAGTCCAACTTAAGCATATGCTTAGCCTTTCCCCACATCATTTATTGCTTGTGCCGTGACAATATAAAAAGCCTCATACCAGGTGCACTTGTGGCCAGTCGGCAAATAACCTCGCGATGCTGTCACAGACAGTGATGTTATCAGAGCATGAGAGTGTGCCACGTTCATCAACAGCTTGATGCTCATCATTTGTCAGTGCCTTGACAGCCAGATGGACGCATGGCACCAAGAACTTGTCACAAAACTTCAACAACAACACAAACACATACACGTGTACAAATCACACAAAGATATCCAACGTGTATGTGCTGCAACAAGGCACACCGGCAATGTTCATGACCAGTGTTCATAGCTGTGCATTTTGATTAGCTTAGTATACAACTTTCTACACCATGGATCACCTGCATTACCTAGATTGGAAATGCCCATCTGCTGGGTGGATCTTATTGGAGAAAGTATCGAAGAAATTCCGGCCGACAGCCTTTTCCAGTGAGACAAAACCCAGTGGTTTTATTCAATTTAGGAATCCTTCCGATGTTGCACGTTCCAGGCAATTATGTGCATCTCTGTCAGCACAGTAGTCACTGTCGGCCATCATTAGCAAGTACATAGTGTAGAGACAACTGTTCATCACATGCAACATCATCTGTGCCTTCCCACATCCACACGCGTCAGAGGACACCAAGTCACACTTGTGTAGATCTGCAGACACAAAGGCCTGCCGGTGTCCACAGTAGAAATGATTCAACGAATGCCATGCCCAATGGGAAGATGAAAATGCCACGAATGACTGATGGCTCTTGGCAGAAGTGAAGGACAGATCACCTGGCTGACTGTCGATTGAGTAGGGTTTAACGTCCCACTAAACACATAGCTCATATCGGGGACGGGTTTTACGGGTCAAATGACCCAACCGACAGTGTCAAAGCACTGAAGGAAGTAGTAGTCCTCAGGATCAGGCTTCAATCCCACCAGGTCCACCTCACCATGTTACAATCCTATGCATGCATACATATATTTAATACACATACAAAAATGAATCTAAGCACAGTGGAATGGGCCCAGTGAGACAAAACCCAATCCAGAGAACTGTTAGGTCTGTTCATGTGTGTACATTGCACTGTGCACAATTGTTGCGCACAATATTGCACAGAACAGACCTGATAATTTTCCCTCTTACCCTCCAGGCAATCACCACTGCTCCGATGATGTCTATTTGAGGGAAGGGGGACAGTCCTTCACATTGATCGCTGCATTATATCAATCAAAATCAGTCACCACATCCACCTCTGTTTTAACTATCATTTTCTGTGTGAACCTGGGTTAGCCAGCAGCCCCACTGACTCTCTTTCTCTAGCTGTTCCTGAAGAGAACCTGTGGGTACAATGGTGTGGGTATTTTACAGGCTACATGACCTTCCTGGCACTTAACTAACAGCATCAAAGGCACTGGTTCCACCTAGTGAAAATCACCCACCGGCCTCACCCTTTCTTCATTCACCACCGAAATCCCAAGGGAAGGAGCATTACTCCATTTATGCCCACTCTCTGATACCAGTAGCCTACCAGTAAAAATCACTCATCAGTGTGACATCAATACATGCAATTATTAATACACAGAAGCATACACTATCATTACAATGATGTCTGCATTGGCAATGTTTCTTTGTCATTATAAAGCATTTCCAAGTAACATAAACAAATCAAACCATCACACGCTTAAACTACACTGCTGTGGTATGATCCGGCATTTCTTCCAAAAGGGGTCCTTATGTGTTGTTTTCTCTGTCACTCAAGGACTCAAATTTGGTGCATTACCAGGACAATAATAGCAAGATGCTCTCTCTCATGACACTAGTATTTTGTAGGTCTCAGCCAGCAGGTCACTCAAACAACAAAATCCACAGAAAATACTCGTGGCTAACCCCTACCAGGTCAGTCATGATGTCCAGTAGCACAGCATTCTGACGTTTGGACTGGCACATGACTGACATGCGATCAACGAACGACAGCAGTAGACCGCTATCATCCTTGTGACGCTCAGATTCAATCCACAGCCTCAGTATTTGCTGTCAGAGTACACAGCACACATGCCATGCCAACTTGCTCTGACAGTCAGCATTCTAAAACACTACATGGTACTATTCAATACAGCTTGTGCAAGGCATGTCATAACAAGAGCTCAGCAGTAGCTGAGATGGGTGACTGTTTATGCCACAATAGACATGGACCGAAGCGACATGGGCCGAAAAGTGGGGGGTGGCTGCTGTGCCCCTTTCCATGGGGGGAGCTGGTCTTCATCTAACACTATGTCGCCTGGGCCAAGGCGCACCTCCGTACCAAGTGGCATCTTGATCCATCCAACTGTTTGGCCACAGTACATCAACGTCATAGACAAACAGGACAGGACATTGGTCCCATAGCATAGGGTGAACCACTACGTATAACAGTCGCCCAAAAACTATCAAATTTTCAACTATCCTTCAGCTGATGCGATTACAATCACACTAATTAAATCAAATGCATAAATCAAAGTTGACAAAGTGTGGCCCAATTTAAGTGCAACAAATTCAGTTAATGACTTAATGGTATGGCAGTGATATGATGATGATATCTTTATTTTGCAACCACATGCATTAACATCATCAACTTCAATTAATACAACATAAACAACACATTTTGTAAATACAATGAAAATGATGACGATAATAATAATAATCATCATCATCATCATCATCACACGGCAATATGACATAGACACTCACTATAGTTCGTAGATAAAACAACGCTGAAGAAAATATTTACTGATCAATTTATTAAGCTCTGTAAGTTTGCTGTCTGTTTTAATAGCAAACAAAACTGATTTCAGAATGGATGTTAACGGAGAAACTTGCACAATTCTGTCTTAGAAATCAAACAATCTGAACTTGTTATTTGTCATGATGCAGTTAACTGAAACAAACTAGGCATAGAGCGAGTACAAGCATATGCTCGCTAAGATTTCGCATTCGCATTACAACACCCTGCAGTATGGACGAAATGGAATGGCGCACGCAGCAGGCGCGTCGATTTTAACGCCGGCGAGGGGAGTCTTCACCAGCATGCGTAGTGTGCGTGTGCGGCATGCGTGTGGCATGCAGTGGGCCTGGCGGATTACCGCTGGGCTCTGTCAGGCATTTCAACAGTGTTACCATAGCAACGCAACCCGTGCACCGATCGCAAATCCGCCCAATAATGCACAACTAGGGGGCATCCCCTACACTCCCCCAACTTACATCCAGATCCGTGCAATAATGTGGGCATGCGGCCGCGGACAGACAGACACACACACACACACAGACGCGCATGACCACAATACATTTCCCATGGTCTATGACTCACGCGAAATGTAACAACACTAACATAAAATTACAACTGTGTCTTAGTAAGTTAATCAAACTACAAGTGGAACATGAGATGAGACCTGAGTGCAGCAGTATGTAGGTGAATTCCACTCCAGGACAGCAAGCATCTCAATAAGATGTCGCAGTGCGGCAGCATCATCGGCTGGCCAGCTGGACTGCGCATGCTCAATAACTCGCACGGCAGTACAACAGTCTGTTTGATGACACTGTAAAAAACAGCAACACAAGTCTGTATATATAAAGATCGTAAGGTCGATAAGGAATGTCCATGACCATGCCTATGCCAAGAGTCACTTATCTGCGGTTAAGTCCGGCTGCATGAGCTGACCGCATCGTGTTCCATAACGACACCGTACGCCAATATCAACAAGCGATACCATTGCAGCGGGCGTATTGGCAATGCCCGTCAAATTATCACATAGCCGCTGTGACCATATGCTCGGCTATTGTAGAGAGCCGGTCGAACAGCGGGTTCATATGCAGCGCACAATGAAATGCTCCAAACTGTGAAGGGAAGGAGGAAGGGGACAAACAGCGTGCAGTGCGATAAGCCCCTAGTTCAAAACAATAGACATTAGACAGTGACAGCATAAACATCATCAACAACAACAACTCTTTTATGGCCATTACACAGGTCAACCTGTGTTAGCCAGCATGCCAATTTAAGAACTGGAAGATTTTGTCGGAGCAAGTTTTACTGCCTGCATGCCCTTGCTGATGGCAACTAACACATTTGGATTAGAAAGAAGACGACTGAGTTCTCCTCAACTGTGTTACGTACATCATCTCCACACTGTATTCTATAGCAGCAAAAAAAATGAAAAACAAAACCAGATGGAAAAAGCATAACACTTCCTAATAAAAATAATAATAATAATACAGTATTTGTATAGCGCCTTAAAGTCCTGTGAAGGATACAGAGGCGTTGGTGGCTTTAGGTTGAATCTGTCTGAACAGGTGTGTTTTGAGGTGTTTTTAAAGGTGTGTAAAGTGTGACAAGATCTAATGTCAGACGGTAGCGAGTTCCAGGTGTGTGGAGCTGCAACTGAGAATGCCTGCTGTGCAAATTTAGTTCGTGTTCTTGCAGCAGACCGCAGCAGGGCGTTGGACGATCGCAAAGGCCGAACAGGAACAGCGGACTGGATCAGGTCGTTCAGGTATTCTGGCGTCGATGACGAAAGAACCTTGAACATCAACGTCGCCATCTTGTAGGTGACTCGTGGCTTCACTGGCAGCCAATGAAGCGACCAGAGAAGTGGTGTAGCGTCGGTTCAGCCTCCACGCTGACAGACAACTCTGGCCAAGTTGCTCTGAGCCAGTTGCAGGAAGCCGAAGGTGGTGGCAGATAGTGTTGTTACGGTGCCGGGAATTTGAAGCTCGGTCGGTGGCGGTGTTTTTGTTAACATGCCACCACGGTGGCGGTGGTCGGTGTCAAAGCCAGGGTTGTCAATCCATAGGGCTGTCAACGGGTCACCGGGCGTCCGAGTACCCGTTGAGCAACGCGTACCCGGACGGTAACATTAGCGCCCGGGTAGGTGTCACAGAGCCTCCAGTTGTTAACACTAGCCGGCTTGCCAAAATATCTGCTGCAGTGAAGTCCTGCACATTCTGTGTAGTTG
>Ga0056108_1000610_pt1 | contig 10540 bp, 11 predicted proteins | sample WorMetG1BERMUDA1_FD_83875 | JGI IMG/M metagenome (GOLD analysis project Ga0056108, IMG submission 83875) | Marine gutless worms symbiont microbial communities from Max Planck institute for Marine Microbiology, Germany - Inanidrilus... ... | reverse complement strand
GTAGAATTTCTTCACGATTAAAATGATATAAAAACTATAAAAATCGGTTAAGATTAGCCAAAGTTATAGTCAAAAATAAAATGTCACGTTTTTTATGGTTCAATGTGTAGATAGTTGAGACATTGATGTCGTATGGGGAGACGTTATAGCTGATAATAAGAAATGACTGATAAGAAATGACTATCCTACCTCCATGAAGCAAGGTCGTTGTAAGATATTTGAATGTTTTTGTCATTCTAGATGTTTGTTTGTGTTTGCAGGATTTTCGTGACGGAAAAAGGTATTGCCTTGGGACAGTCCCAGTATGTTGTGGGTTTTCACCCCATTTGATTTTTGTTACTGTGAGCACAGCCAAAAATACTGAAGACGTTTGATTTTTGTTACTGTGAGCACAGCCAAAAATACTGAAGACGTCTGAGCATTGTTGGCATTTTTGTGGGTCTTGTCAAGTTTCGACATGACCTTTGTATCCAAGGGAAATCTGAACTTTGAGATTTTTTGTTGGATTATTGAAACATATTCTGAGTAAACTGAACTGGTTTTGGAAAGGCAGGTGCGGCATGGTCTCAGAAGTAATGTTGGTTCCCCGATAATGAGGTAATTACGTAGAACTTGGGACTTGGCTGTTTAGTGGCTGCTTGGTTGTGCTGTTGTCAACAGCGTGACCATCAGAAGTTGTTAATGATACCAAGTGTCCCATACAGTCAACAACGTGTTCGTCATCACTATTGCAAATGAGATTACGTTCCTTCCAGCATGCTTGCTTTGCCGCATGTTTTTGACATCTTGTGATATAGTTTGACTGCTGAGTAACATAAGCTGCTCCCTCCTTTTCTTTCCGCACTTCCTCGTCCACTTTTACTTTTTTCCCATTCCCACATCTTTGACTCCATTTCCCACCAGTCTTCCCTCTTTTTTGCTTCCTCCGCCATTCTTCTTCCATCACTCCCTCATTTTTTAATTCTTCCCATATTTGTCTCCAGCTTTTCTTTTTGCTTTTAATTCCCTTCCCTTTTTTCATTTGTTCCCCTTCCCATCCTGTCCTCTGGGGAAATTTGCAGTGATTCTAAGTAAGCCTAGAATGGCTGCCCTTATGAATAAATTAAATTGAAATGCAGGAATTTCTTTCAGGTTTTTTTTGGTGGTATGAGCTCTCTGATCGCCTTCTGATTCTTTGTATTTAGAGACAGATAATAAATGCAGCTTATCTAACCATGGATGCATTCAGTGCTGCATATGTTATACTGTTGGACATGAACAACTATTGATGTGCATTTTGATGCAGAGGGTAACTTGCACAATCCAGCGCTGTTCCGCGGGCTGCACTTGCCTGCATGGCAGATGGCGAAGGAATACATGGAGCTTGTTGGACGGTTTCCTTGCCCGATGTCTTACATCCGTGGCCATCTTTTCAAACTCATGCATCACGTGTGAGATATTTTCATACTCATTCCTTGTCATCCACGTATTTGTGCATACTTCATGACTGTGAATATATCGGAGTGTGTTAACGTAAAAAAATCACTTTTAAGATGAGTTGACTGTTGACTGTGACAATACAGGCGAAGAATGTGTGATGATTTTGCACATTACACATGGCAGTTGACGCTGGCAGAAACTGCAGTTACTCTCACCTTGTTTGCTGACAGTGAATCAAAAGCACTATGTGCCCTGTGCATACTGCGGGGCTGTAAGAATAGGCCCAGTCCATTTCCAGGCCGCATGTCATACAAAATGATGAAACCTAGATTTGATGTTTATTTTGTGTTATAGTATTTTTGCCCTCAGTGCTTTAACATTGTTGGTTGAGCGTCGGGAAGAGCATCCGGCCTGTAATAAATTGAGTGATGAGGTGCTGGCATGGTTATCTGTCCGGAGCGAGGTGCAAATGATTTGCATATGGTCCAGCTGATGCCACTGCCACGCCATCGTCTCTTGCATCATTAAAATCCAGATTGGCTTAACCTTTCTTGTACTGGCTTACCCAGGTTGTCCTTGAAAAGAGGCCATTAAACGGGTGTCTTTGCATTATAGTATTTGTCAGTTAACTGGTGCATGTCTGCTTTTATTGTGTTAGGTTTAGTTTCTTCAGTACAATGCTAAGTGATTGGCTAGAAAGAACTTCTCTGAAATCACATATTTTTGTGTCAGATAGGACAAAAAAATCTTAACTCACTCAATCAGTCTTCAGTGCACAAGTGTTGTTACTGTCAAGGCTTTGGCTGTAGATATCTGATGGTTTAGGAGTGTCCACAAGCAGTAGCCAGTGACAGTGCCATGGAATACAGTAGGATTGCCAATGTGCTTTAGCTGTGTTGTTAGCCCACCATGAATTACACGAGTTTTGAGCTGCTACTGTTACTCCTATTTTAGTTTTGATTAATTGGCTTCATTTTCTGGTGTTACACCATGTGGTTCCAGGTCCCGTGGAAGAGAGGCTTTTGGAATACCATAAGTGGAGCAGGTTTTTTATAGGCCGAGTGCCCTTCCTGTCACCAAACTAACAGTGTTGAAGGACTGAAGGAAAGTCAGAGCAGTGATACCGCTGATACCAATCAGATCAAGAAAGAATCTTAATTTTATCCATTGAACCTAATTTTTTCTTGATCCATCAGCTGACTCCTGAATGAAGGGATCTTGGGTGACACGTTTTTGCCTGCTCTTCGGAGTTATGTGAGCAACAGATACAATTTGCTATCATAATAATTATATCGTAGTTTTGCCCATCAGTAGATGTCGCCATACATTGCGAATTGCAGCTGTGTGATCAGTAAATCATCTGTGATGATTTCTGCATAGAATAACTCCATGTAATTATGACTGTTGCACCTGAGTGAGTAGTATCATTATATTGTATTATGGCCATTGTGCAGACTGCTGGTACATGCAGAGTTTGTGATGGAGAGGTCAAGGTCATGCAAAGCGGCCACTCTGCAGCAGCAGAAAGAGTTGCATTATTAGCATTAGCAGTAGTCGCGGCAGCGGCGGCTGCAGCAGTTGGTTGCAGTTACTTAGTTATAGTTAGTTGAGAGTAGTTATCGTTGCAATTGTATTATGGCCATTGTGCAGACTGCTGGTACATACAGAGTTTAGAGACATTCTTGGACTTGCTAAATCCATCGCTAGCTTCAAGCAGGTTGTCAGTGATATTGAAGAGAAGTGTCGGGTGTGTATAACTGATGTTCTTCACTGATTCTGTTGCTGCTGCAGCTGACTATAATTGCAGGATTTGGACACTGCCAACTGTTGAAATGTTATGTGACAATTTCTTTATCTTGTTATTATTGCCAAACACTTCGTTGTCCTTGTAGAGCAGTTGATCAGTTGTGTGTGTGTCTGTTGGTCCAGGTGATAACTGTCAGATTAAATCACCTTTGACCAAGATATTTGACATGCTAGTTCACTTTGACATGTCTTGATAAAGTTTGATGGTCAAGGTCATATGTCAGTGTGCAAGGTCACAGGGGAAATTGACAGGAGGAAAAAACATTTTCGGCTGTGCACGCATGTTATTAGGTTAGAAGATCGACCGAAAAGCAGACGTGCGTACATTGGAAACTGTGAATAAGTAACAAAGTGGTCAGTGTAACCTTAAATGAGGACTTTATTATCATTTGATTGGGCATCAGAAATAGCATCAAATTTTTGAAGATCCTGCTGTAACAGTGGCCTTAGTTGTGATTGTGAGACGTTGCAGAGACCAAGCTGGAGTAGCTGCAGTAAAGTAGGCAGGTTGAGCAGAAACCAAAAAGTAAATGTTAAGCTTGTGAATTGTGATGCATTATTTATTCAGGTGTGCATTTTCCGCTGCAGTTTGCTTTCCATAAAAACACATGGGTGATGATGGAGGTGGGCACTGCTTAGTCCGGATGGAGTAGCGCCCAGCCGGATGGTCGGTGTGTCTGACTCTGTTAATCTTCCCTTGCACCATAAAGTCCAGAAGTTCTCTTCTGGTACCGGCTGACCTGGGTGATCCCGGAAAAAGGGCCGTAAAACGGTTGTGGTGTGGTGGTGGTGGTTTACTTTCCATAAAATTTCTTGTATAATTAACATTTCACATATCACAGTTCATGCTGATGTATACCAACTAATTTTATCTAGAGTTTTACTTCCGTGATGGCTGATAAATAAAATAATCGGCATTTGGTATAATTCAGTACGCATGTACATGCAGTAACTGGTTTCTCTGTGTGGTCATGGTTCATTGAAATAAGTGAAATATTGTATATTCTGTGACACAGCCGGAGGTTGAGCAACATGAAAAAGAAACGTCGTCGTCTTCTACATCTTCATTGCCGTATTGGTTGTGTCAGCCTTACATCAGGCCAGGGTCAGTACATTGTTAACATACATTCTGCATAGGTGCATGTTGTTTTCCAGAGTCAGCTGCTTGCAATGGTGTGCCAAGATTTGGAGGTGTGGTATGGTTCAAGCTCATTGGGGGCTGGATGTCATAATTTCCGAGGGCATAGGGTCACTGGGTTATGGAGCAAGAGGCAGCGGCAAATTTGATTCTTTAATGAAAAAATGCTCATTTTTGCATTTTATGCAGTCTTTAGTGGTCTGTGGGAATGGTTTGTCTTATGCTACGGGTTGTGTGTCTGTGTGGAACATTAGCGAATTGTGACTAAACACCGAAGTGGATCAAGCTGGTTTTTCGTGTGAGGAGGTTACCTTAAAGGAGAGCTATTTTATATTGAATTGAGTTCAGATCCACCCTCCAAAAGGGAGAGGGAGAGCTTCTCCATAGTGAAAGTCTAGGTCCATAGAATTGGCAAAAAGCTTACGTCCATGGTCCATCTAAGCAACAGTTAAAAACCGACATCCGTAGAAAATTTCAGTCTCTTACTGTGCCACTTTCAGCCATTTCAGCAATTGTCGAGCTCTTGCTAAGTTAATAATGCATGTAAAAGGAGCATCTGAAAGTCATTTTTGTTTTCCAGCACAAAATCCACTATGCTAGTAGTAACTTTGTTTGGGTGGGCTAAAGTTTTGCACTGGTGGTCCTCTGTCACAAGCTATTGCCCACTTCTGTTACTGTCTGCTGGTTCACTTACATTATATCGCAGCCACTTCAAATAATGTTATTTTGATGTAATCATAGGTGTCAGGTATGCAAACACCTGTTGTTTTAAAAAGTTGAGAATATTTCAGCTACTACTTCTTCTCCCAATGTTGATTTATGTTGCCCGCCATATGTTAGGACTGATCCACAGTATTCCACACCGACATGGAAACTTTTTATGGAAACTTTTGGAGATAGCCGGAATAGAATATTAGGAATCTTTTTTTCCGAAAAAGACTCTTAACTGCCATTTTTGTTGTAAACTTCTCAGATTAATGGATATGGCTAGTACTGCTTATATTGCTGTTATATGAATAACTAGCACATACAAACTGTGCTTCGTAGTAAAAGCTGTTTACTCGTGTATGTCAGTGTGTACATGTGTAAATACACGTGGCTGGTTTGTGTAAATCTGTTGTAGTCCTTCAGCAGTAAATGGAGATGCGTGCATCAAGCGTGAAACGGGAAAGCGTCGTGTGGAAGAAGTCAATGACGGCTCTGAGCCGACGTCTCGTAAGAAACTGAAGAAGTTGCGACGATATGCTGGCAAGAGTTTTGTCCCCAAAGCAGACAAATTTGCAAGATGTGGAACGTGTGGAAATCCAAAGGTTTGTCTCATTAAGATCAGATGAATAATTTGAAAGACTGTTTTATGTGACCATTAGAAGTAGTAGTAATGGTAGTGGTGCTGATAGTCATGCGACTTGTGGTGGTAGTAGTGAAGTTAAACATAGCATATTGCTGTAAAAAAATTATTGAAGATGATTAAAAGTATGTAATGATTTCAAATTCACTGATGTACTACTACTACTACAACTGTTTTACTGCACTTTGTCCAGGACTACCCGGGTAAGCCGGTACCAAAAGAAACATTCACCCACTCACCTATCCTGATCATCATCCAACATTTATCAGCTTCTTCCATCTACTAGGATCCATAGCATCCTCCCTGTTCAATTCACGTGCTTGACAATCTTTTTGCACAACCTCTGTCCATGTCCTCTTTGGTTTACCTCTTGTCTGGAGCCCTCCACCTCATACTCCATACATTTTTTACCCAATCAGGGTCTTGTTTTTGCAACACATGGCCCATGCCATTGCAAGTTTACTGATATACAGCAGCAAAAAATCTTTCAGAGTTCTTGTAAAATGTCTGTTAAAGTTTTGTCTGTCTTACTGTTCCTATCTTTGAAATATCCGAATCAGTTGCACAGTCTTTGCTGGTCCTGTATATGACAGGGTAATTTTGTAGTTTACGTGGAACGTTTTGACTGATGCTGCTTAGTATGTGCATTGAAGCATGTGTGTCGTAACAGACTGTGTGTGAAACAGGGACTGAAGTGTGTTTTTGACGAGTGCCGAGCCTGTTGTCGGCGAAGTGTTCACAAGCAGTCCATTAGTTGTCCAGGTTCAGTTCAGTCCACCGTGTGTACAGTGATTACTACAGTGTTGTTGTTACTGCCATAGTGTTCACGTTAGTAGTCCAGGTAGAGCACTCGGTCGGGTCTCTGTGTGTCCAGACCACAGTGTAAGGAAATTCAGTGATTCAACTCCTGTCCGCTGCCATTGAAGCCGTCTACATAATAAATATTTGCTTCGGTATTTATAGTGGAACAGACTGAGTACGATTAAACGTTGTTGTAAAAATAGAACTGCATGGGGTACTAGAACTTGAACTTGAACAAATCAGTAATGACTCTGAAATGTTCTAACAAAATCACAATAATTGTGAAAATTACTAACAGAAACTGTAAACTGTTTATGCTAACAACGCTATGGATAAACAAATATCATCTGCTGGTTGATCATATCTTCCTCGATTGGTCCAGCACTGTCGATATCTATGCTCTGGCCTATGCCTGTGCCTATTGGCTAAACTGTGGTCCGGACTATCACTTTCAGTGGAAATGACTTTTAACCTAGGTATTTTTAGCACGGTTCACCATGATCCTGTCTAGGTGAAGTTTGAAGGTCAAGGCCGTGGATCAAAGTTTGCAGTTGCAGGATGAAAAATGCAGTTGATTGATTGAAAAGTGAAAGTAAAGTGTTGGGAAAATCAGTTACTGCAATGTGGCTGAAGAACAGACCTGAATTGAAAACTGTAAATTAGTAACAGTCTGCTGAAAATTCGCTGTCAGCTAAAGATGTTTCGAAAGTAGTCGGTGCAACATCGAATGAGGGCTTTCTGTTTGCTGTTGGTGTTTTTTTGTGAATGCCTGTCAGCTAGGTTGTAGCATAGGTGCCAATCCATCTATAACATTCTGGGGATCCATGGAAATGGCGAGGCCCCTCCTCACCAGCTGTGGGGTCTGGGGAGCGCTATAAGCTTCCGCAGTGGGGTCCGGGTTGAAGCCTCGGTGACCTGGCGATCTAGAACATCTTATAGGCTTACAAAGCTGCTCCTGGTGTGGATTTAGTTTTTTTATTGAAATTTGCGTGGGAGTCTGAGCCATAGAAGACCCACAACCAAATTTTTGTGGGGTCCAATCTCCGGACCCCATGAGATCGGCGCTTGTGACTTGTAGTAGTAAGATGTGCATGTACAGTGTATGTAAAGGGACGCTTATGTGCCACTGTCATGAGAATTGGCATTTACAACAGTGTACTGACAAGCGTGGCTCATGGGTACTGTGCGTGGCTCAGCTACCTAATGCTGAGCCTCACTCGCTGCGCAACCATTTCTGATAGTTGTTTTGAGACGTTTGTAGCGTCGGACATAGGGGATCAAAGCCCCTTCCGTCAGGAGTCTGGCATTGGATCGAGAGAGGATGAGGCCATTTGGTGATTTCCGATGTTTTGGACTGTGCTTCAAGTTTCCTTCAGTTCGTTGACGCTGTTGGTTGGGTGACAGGAAGGTTCATCCGACCCATAAAAACCTGTGCTACTTGTCCCCAAAGGTTCTTTTTCACAACACATGGAGGAAGGTAACCCAGGTTCTCTTGAAAAAGACGACCATTAAAACAGAGTTGGTGGGGTGTTGTAGTGATTATAAAGTAGTAGTTAATGCCTCACAGTTACTGCTAATTTGTTTGTCTTGTATGCTGTTGAATGCTAGCTTAATCATGCTACCTCATCTCCTGCATGGTCTTGTATCACACTATATATTGTGTCCTTGCTGTAGGTCACAAACTGTTCATTCGAAAGAAAGTGCTGGATCAGGCAAAGACAGATGGCGTCGTTTGTGCTGAATGATCGTTCTGGATTATGCCGTGCCATCACCTGCACCGTGTGTACTGTGATACAACTGTGACACCGGCAAGTCGTTAATGCAGCGGCATGTAATGTGCTGTATGCACAGCAAGTTGTCAGCCGCCACAGTCTGCACCAAGCAGCTGCTGCAGCCTGCAGCACAGACATCCAACACACAGATGTGATTACACTGGATGAGATTGTCAATAGCAAGGTGCCACACTCACCAACTTACAGCCCCGGACCCACACGTGGCCACCTTCAAGGTGGCCGCGCGTGGGTCCGGGGCTGTAAGTTGGTGAGTGTCTAAGTAAGTTAGTGACAAATTTATGAAGTGCCAAAATAAGAATGGGCGCTATCCATTTCCAGGCCGGATGTCGTAAGAGGCGATTACACCTGGCTTTAGTTTTTTTGCGTTTATTTTGTGTTGTAGTGCATTTCTTTTGATTGATAAATGTGTGCTTTTGTTGTGTTATGTGTAGTTTTTCCATACCAAGCCAAGAGGTTGGCTTGGGGAACGTCTCCGAAATGACCTATTTTGTGTTGAGCAGGACGTAAAACCTTAACTCAGTCAATCACTAGCAAAGTGACACAAACAAAAAACAATTATTTACAATACAGGATGGAGCATAAAAAGTAACCCCAATGAGACTTTTCCTAATATTTCAGCTATCCCTTAGAATATTTAAACAAAACTTTATACCCATATTTGAAGTACCCATCTACACCGATTTGCGAATTTTCATCTGGCTACCACAATATTTAACACAGTTATGCGATTTCAAACACAAGAACATCACTATTTCGCTTGATCAAAAGTGTTGGCTGGTATTGTAACAAAGATTTGTGTGGGAGGCAGATGACGAGGACCATATGCAAATCGTTTGCACCTCGCTGCAGACATGTAACCACGCCAGCACTTCATCATGTTTTTTACACGCCGGACTCGCTTCTTGATTCCCAACCAACATTGTCAAATCACTGAAGGCAAGAAAGATTTGTATGGGAGATAAAATACAGACGATGTGAGAATGCGCTTTTGGAGGATCAAGATGGATGATTTTTGCATATTGGACAAGCAAGACAATTTGTCACCATATAGATTTAAAGTAAACTAAACAGAATATTTGTATAGCACTTTATACTGAGTAAACTTATCTCTAAGTCGGTCACATATGGCACACGTTTAACGAGGGATTACACGGTTTTACCTGCCACTCCCATGTGCATCCATCCAAAGATGGAATGAGCCATGCCTGCCTTTACTTATAGCCGCAGAGCATGGCCGGTACTCATTTCCTGTCCCACTGAGGGTTAGGAGGCTGAATTACTTACCGAGGTGATTTGCCCGTCCAAAAGCAGCCGCCCTTCTCCGTGCTGACTGGGCCCAACGTGGCGTAACTTCATAGATGTGTCCAGTGTCGCCAAACTTACTCCAAACTGCCATTCTCTCACTGGATGGCTGATGTTCACTTCAGTTGATGTTGACCAGGACAGCAAAGTGAGATGCTGCCAACAAGAAGAGATTGGCAGTCATCTCAGCAGTCATTATGTTGCGGCTAACTGAACATCAGTCTATCGTCACTCCATTTCATTTGACGAGATTGGTCGCTCGTGATATTATTCTGCTGTTTACCCACCAGCATAGCACAGTGGAGCGAGATGGATGTTTTCAGCGGCATCTGTTTGTTTGTCAGTTTGTCTGTTTGTCAACACGATTAACTTCTGAATGATTGAACATAGGATAATGAAACTTGGCAATTAGGTGCATTGTACAAAAATCTCGCCGGAGTTCCAATGTCAAGGTCGAAGGTCAAGGTCACTGGGGACAAAAAAGGAACTTGTGCGTCATTTATTCTGGAATGGTCCTCGGGGGCGCAATCCTCCGCCAGTTCTACACCGGTGGGAAAATAAGCACATTTTGTCTAGTTTGTTTTGTATAGACGTTTTTGAACACGTTAAAGCTGCAAGATTGTTGCATAATTTTGTCAAACATCATTAGATTTGAAGCAAGTCTACATAGACACAAACTCCAAATATGCATGCAAAGTTTCAGATAAACATTTAAGTGGATGGCTGAAATATTAGTGAAAGTCACAATGGGGTTACTTCTTTGCTGCATCGGTACTTACTAGTCATAGCTTCTGATTTTCATTGTTTCTGCTGATAATATGCCATTCCGTTGAGATAATGTCAGAAGAATGTTATTTTGTTGAACTAAAGTTCAACCAAGTGAAATGCTAATAGCCTATGAGCACACTCAGTCACTCACAATGTGTCGTGTAG
>Ga0056108_1000608_pt1 | contig 10544 bp, 7 predicted proteins | sample WorMetG1BERMUDA1_FD_83875 | JGI IMG/M metagenome (GOLD analysis project Ga0056108, IMG submission 83875) | Marine gutless worms symbiont microbial communities from Max Planck institute for Marine Microbiology, Germany - Inanidrilus... ... | reverse complement strand
TAATAATAATAATCCGATTTGTAAAGCGCCAGAATGTCAAAAGACTTCCGTGGCGCTAGTGGACAGGAACAGTCGTGCGAACTAAGCCGGATTAAAAGTCCTACGGAATAGGAATGTCTTGAGTCTCGACTTAAACACGGCGAGTGAGCCACTATCTACAGTGTAACTGTTCAGAATCGGACAACTATTGTCGAAATTATCGTTGGTGGTTGGGTGGTATCCTTTTTGAGACACAGTGTATATCAATGAGAGTATTAGGGGGTTCTGGGATCTAAATTTTGATTGGTCGAGAGCTGTCACGTGACCTCTATGCCACGCCCCCACGTCATCCAATCACAGCTTGGGTCATACCACTGCTTGGGCCATGCCCACTACTTAGGTCAGGCCCACCTTGCCACGCCCACATTAGGGTTAGGGTTAGCTGTCACGTGACCTAAGGTTAAGGTTAGGGTTAGTTTTCACGTGACCTTTAGGCCACACCCACTCTGGCCACGCCCACTGCTCAGGCCACGCCCAGCGCATAAGTCATGGCTTACTCAGCCAAAAATGTGCTGTGTCAGCAAAAGTTTGATGAGTCAGCAAACTGAGCTACTTTAGTAAAAATATGCTGTGTCAGCAAAACTTGTTGTGTCAGCAAAAATGCCTGATGATGACTCATCAAAAGATGCTGAGTCAGCAAAAAATGTGCCGACTCAGCAACAATGAGCTGATTCACCAAAAATGTGCTGTGTCACGATTACATTGCCGCCATATTTTGCTGGCCACAGACATCAATGTCAAAGATGCTATTCATACAGTGTGCACTGTCCTCCCACAACCGCTTTGGTGATTATGCTGCAGGTGGGTAAAAAGTCTAGTAACCAAAGTCCCATAACGTACGCGCACATGAACGAGTGCACGCACTGAGACAATCAAATTCCATTAAATGCGTGCATGCTAAGATTGGCAAATTTCGAATTTCGAGCTCACGCACCCACTGTGATGTGCAGACACCACGATCGGAGCGATTCTATACATCACAAAGATTCAACGATAAAATAAAATAAATAAGTAAGCATAAATAGTTTCCCTAGCGACACTTTTAGCATTGTTCATGAAATGACCCAACACTGCAACAAGAAAAATCGAGAAACTGATGCAGTATTCAATTCGAATTTGAATATTCAATACTCGGTACACAAATATTCTAAGTGTATTTAGTTTCCATGTTGGAATTTTAGTTACTTACTTAATTACTTCCTTCAGTGCTTTGACACTGTTGGTTGAGTCATTTGATCCGTAAAACCCGTTCCCGATATGACCTATAATGTGTTTAGTGGGACGTTAACCCTACTCAATCAATCAACCGGGAATAGAATCATCATAGACAGCAATATAAGCGATAATTGTAAGGTCCCGCGATTGGGCAGCTTTCCAATTTACTTAGTTAATTAATGCCGTTGCTTCCACAGACTCCACTCTGATTATAAATCACTAGCGTGGTCGATGCCTTTACTTGGTTACCAGATCTGCCGCTACTCGATAACAACAGCACTACCAACAACAACATCAACAACTACACCTTGCAAGAATTGGGTGTGAAACACGTTATCAACTCGAGTGTGAGAAGAGCAATGGTTCATAACCGTTTGTCCACTTACAGCAACTGCCATTACAACCCGTCCACTGAAGACAAAATAGACTAAAAATGCAACCGTTCAAATAGCTGTTCATATACACTGTATACGAAAAACGACCCCTAAGCATGTTTTAAAATCTTCAAAATTAGCAAACTTTGCACAATTACAATTTAACAGCATGAATATCTGTCTATTTTTATTACTAAAATTGCCAATTTTAGTGAAAATCTGTCCTACAGTCATTGAAATAATGACATTTATAAATGGTCTTAAAAGTACTGAAGATCTTGTTTTAATTAAAGTTCTTCGTCAAGAAAAAGGTTACGACAATTAACGAATAATCACACTGCTTCATTGGAGATAAATGTGAACGTGCATGAGTCCACGTTGTCATGGAAACTTCTGTTTGGACGAGTAATTGAAAACATGCAGCAAAATACGATCTTTACGTTAAATTTCGACGAATTTTTGCACACAATGTACAAATATGTGCCAAATTCTGTTGTACAAATTTCAAAGATGTTTGCCAAGTATTTCAAATACTATACCATTATACTTGGGGTGGGCATTTTTGTGGACATACTGAATATGTATTGTATTGGGACAAAGAATTACAGCATTCGCAGTTAATACGCATTGTGTCTCAAGGGTCGATAATGTGATGTGATGAAATTGATGTTGGTGTCCTATGATGCACTAATCCATAAATGAAATAAAACGATTGATACCGTCAGACTACTCAAGAGCCACGTTATCACCATGGTGTTTTTTTAACGAGCGTTCAGCATCTGCGACGAAAGTGTTTACAAAAACGATCACGCAAAAGGTCATGCGAGCATTAACAGGCGGTGTGCTTGTTTACGAATTTTATCCATGGATCCTCCATTCTAGAATTTCCCAACCATAGAATAGCATAACACAGTATGGGGCCGGATCGCAGTCCGCGGATTGAAAATCCACACATTGCACAACCTAAGTAAATAATTGCAGTATTCTTTGGGTGACCATCATAACAATTTTGAATCTACAAAAGAAATTGTGTGCTGTCAGCCATGGTCCATAGATCAACATTTCGTATAGCATAAATTCACAGCAATCGTTTCCGCGGATTCAGAGATGATCAGAATCCAATTCTGACGAGACAACAATGGAGAACAGCAGCATCAGCAGCGTTGGCGACAACAAAAGAGGACCCGTCGAAGATGGTGCGTTTTTCTCATTGTGTCTCTGTGTAATTAGTGTAATTTTTACTTCGTCTGATGTGAAGTATTGTAATGAGTATGTTACAACATTACGATATGCTATGTACTTCCACTGTCATGGATCACATCATGTTTTCAAACTGTCTAAAAGTAATTAACACATTTTATCACTGTAATGCAGTGTACAATTAAAGGCCTACCTAATTGATTGGTGTTATGTTTAGGCAGTCATAATTGTATCCGACGATGATGAGTCATCTTCGCCACCTGCAAACAAAGTCGCAAAGAGATGTGGTAAGTGCAACTGTTTCGCTAATAGTACGGTATTAAAATCATTTCACTGGTGTGTTATTGTTAAACTGTGATTAACGTCAAACAAACGTTGCTAATACTGCTTTCGCGGTAGCGACATCAGTGACAATGACCTCTGCATTTCCGTTTGTTGTAATTGTCGTCAGTATCTCCTCAACACGAACTTAACAGCCGTAGGGGCAGCATATTTAAGTGATGATGTGGTTGCTCATCTGTTTATGTATAAAATACTGCGAGCAACTGTGCGTGTAATTAGTACTTTTCTTTAAAATGTAGGGAGCATTAAGCGATGTTGCTGCTGTGGATATATTGTGGGTGACCATTTGTAAAACGATTCACCCTATGCTATCGGATCATTGTCTGTCTGTCTCTCCTGTCCTGTCTGTCTGTAACGGTGTATTGTGACCAAATTGTTGAATGGATCAAGATGAAACTTGGCACGGAGGTAGGCCTCAGTCCAGGCCACTCTGTGTTAGATGGGAACCCATCTCCCCAGAAAAAGGAGCACAGGACCTCCACTTTTCGAACCATATCTATTGTGACCAAACGGTTGCCCATCTCAGCTACTGCTGAGTTACTGAGTCATTATTTAGTGTTCATTAGGCATTTTTATCCCACCATAATGGTAGTATGGTTGAGATATATAAATTAGTTTGGTGCAACAAACTTTGGTAATGCTTTTCTCGCACACCGATGAAATTTGGCACGGTTAGCGGTATTGGTGTGGAGCATGTCTTCTCCCATTTTGATGACTTTTGGCCTAAGGGTCCGCTTCACCGGAAGCCTATATACAAATCACACCTGGAAAAATTGGTATAAGACCAACCATGATACAAAGCACACCTGGTGGGGGTTTTGTGTCGTGACTCGGTGGGCAGTCGGAATTGAACACCGTATGGTGGGATATGCGTCGTGCTTGTAAACACACTTGTGTTAAAGCAATCGTGTCATTGTGCAGACGCATCAACATCGCCATTGTGGACGACCACGCCAGCGTCCGCGGATCCTCCCTCACTGCTGGTGACGGAACCTCCGACACCCGAACGAGCGCCTCTGCGAGCGTATTGGGAGCTCGACATGTCCATTCCATGCTCCGGTGCCTGTGGTATCAACAACGGACGCCGTTGACAATTACAACAGTAACAATGAGCAAGCTGGAGCCTCTGCTCGCAACATGATAAACATGAACTATTACTACGGCATGGATGACGATGATGCCACGGACGATGGTACTGTTGATGAGGTCATAAATGTTCTTATAACAGTCAATGAAGCTGTAAGGATGCTGCAGTGAAGACGCTTCAATGTGTAATACTGTGTTGATGAAACTACCATCGTCCGCTGCATGTGGTCATCAGCCACGAACTGCATGCCTAGCTTACTGAACATTTTCATTAAATCTTTTGCTGACGCTATATGTGTTTTGTGTATATCCGTAAGTCGTTAGCTGTGAATAGTAATCTAAAATAGAAACATGACGTCACGTTGCAACAATGTGATTATCCGAATAAAGTGACAAATCTTCATCATTTAACTTCACACTGCTGTGTTGCTGCACAAGATAGAGATCGTAATGTGACCACAGATTACCATGACGTCACTTCAGCCGATGTATACTGTTCCATAAGTCATCGGCATTTCAGAGGGCTTAAAATATTAGCAAATTTATAGCTCTAATATCTCGTGTGGGTAACCGGAAAAGTCGGGGAGTTTGTGCTGTCTAAGCAGTGGTCACCCTGTTAATTGTTTGCTTGATATTAACACTTGACCGACGTCTCTCTTGTCTGATATTCTTGTAATACGCGGTATTTGTCGGCATTTCGTTCTTGCAGATTTTGCAGATTTTTCCCGGTAAATTGCCATAAACTCACCATTTGATACCAAGATGCGCTGCAGCTGCACGAAATCACAGTGCCTTAAATTTGCCAATTTTTGGACACGTGAAGTTAAGTTCAGGGGCGTACCCAATGGGTATGTAAACGGATTTTTACCCTAAAATATTATGACGGATAAACCATGTTGCATTGTAAACGAGAAACGAATATTGCATGTGTTACATTACTCGGTTTCTATTGTGCTATTGAACGACTGATCGATGGACACATGAAGTTAATGTACGAACTAAGAGGACTGCACGAACATAAACGTTGATTGCATGCTGTATGATGTATCTGTTGTAAACAAAGTAACCACAAATAATTGTATTCTAAACAACAGCACAGTAAACAAATTCGTTATTCCAGTTCCGTAAAGCCATCACACCAAAGCTCCGCAACATCGTTACACCAAAACACCGTAACACATAACTAAATCCCTGGCGCGCACGCCCCCGGGGTTCCCCCTCCCTCTGGAGGGGAAAGGGAGGGGGAGAGAGGTTTTCGTGTACGTTCGAAAAACGCTCTGTTTGAAAATGAAATAAACTGCATCGAACTGGACGTTGTTATATTGTATGGCCTTATGTGGTCACGTGACCCCTGACCTTGTCATTGACCTAGAAATAAAGTGCGGCTGATGCAAAGCTGCCGTGCAAGCACGTAGAGGGGTACGAGGACGCTACCAGCGTGCCGTACACACACACACACACTCACAAACAGCTATAATTCTAAATAAATTATACATTCATCAGAGACTTGTTTCAAATGCACTCAGAATGAAAATAGCTACAAATAGAAACATGATGTCACGTCATGATGGTTATTTTTATATTTCAAAAATAACAGATGGACTGGTCGGCTCAGGGTACAGTCAGAAACTGTTGTGCTTGTAAGTTGCTGTATCAGCGCTGACACAGCTGACTCAACGAATTTTTGCTGCGTCAGTTAAGTTTGAACGTAACGGTCGAGTTCAGTTGAATTTGGCTTATGACCCAACCCGATCCGTGGCTTGTAAAATCATCGATGCTATTAAGCAGGGATGTAGTTATGTTGCGGATGTTAAGTGGCGTGTTTGCAGACGACATAGGAGGTACATGAAATTGTGCGGTGGTGCGCTGTACTTCGTCCATGTCGGAAACTTGTCTCTCGAAGCTGATATCAGCCTTAAAGTAGTATTTGATTCTTCTAAACACATAGAGAAAATAGCACATGCCACATAATACATGACACTAGCATGACTAAGAGTCAAAACATTTAGCAGACACTAGTTTTCAGCATGAATAGTAATCAACAACGTTGAGTGGCCCTTGGCATGTAAAACAGATGAGATCCGAGCGTGTGGTTGTATTGATTTCGAACGCCGCTGTAGGTACTGAGTAAGTGAGTCAGGTATGACGTCATCGCTGGCCTTCTTACTCAGTACCTATGCAGGCCATAGCTTTGTAGTCTGTCTGTATGCGGTTGTCACTTGTCTGGCACACACTTTCATCATTATCGTTTCGATGCTGATGAGGAATGGACGTTAGAATGAACGACGTACAAGTTATGAAGGCCACTCTGCTTGCCATGCAACGCGAAGCGGATAACCTGAGCAAAATAATCACACATCTCCTTCAAGTCAGTATGCTAATAGAAAGACTATAAAGAGTCTCCGTTGACCTCGAAAGCATTCTCAAACAACTGGAATGGCAAGAATCCCCTACGCAACACCCCATATCGCAAAGTAAACTCACCATGCAAGAGTTGTATGAACGTCGTCAGGCTGCATTGGAGCAACATCATAAAAAGTTTGAAAAGGAAAACGGGAACAGGCACATGGAACATAGAACTGATGACGCTGCAGAAGACGAAATTGACTGCGTATGACTCATCATTCTTGCGTCAACCCAACCATCAACATCTTTACACCGTGCTTCCTGAGCCACGATCACACCACCCAGCAGGACATTCAGACGCGCGAAGAGTGCAATGCATTTCATTCAATCATCACGTAACTGTTTATCCTGTGGATGACTATGATCGTAGAGGTCCATGGATGCATGTAGCTGTGGACAGAATGCGATTTAGGCGTAGAATTGAACAGACAGAATTGATTTAGCACCGGTTTTGAACAAAAAGCATAGGCATATTATTCGTATGTGTAGATGTAATATTTACATTGTAAATACTGTAGATTGTCTGGTGCGTATGAAAATAATAGAAAGAGAGTCGTTCAGTTGAGTCATTTATTGTATGCACACTGCACATCGACTCATACGTGACAACATCGTTAAGTATAGTATCGAGAGTAAACATAATTCAGAAAGATAGACATATTTTGTTTCTTTTGTTATGCATATTGCACACACAGATGTAATTGTAATAAATTACACGACAACTATATATAAAACCTTTACACATCGATTTGAATGCTTTCAGAACGAAAATAGCTAATAATAGAAACATGACGTCACATCATGATGGTTAGTTTCGACTTTTGAAAATAACGAATTGAAGCTGTTGTGCTTGTAAGTTGCTGTATCAGTGCTGACACAACTCTGACTTAGCGAATTTTTGCTGAGTCAGTTAAGTTTGAACATAACGGTTGAGTTCAAGGTATGGACCACGGTCGTAAACTGTCATCGTGCACACTTGCAGTGAGGTCAAAGTTCACGCACAATAAACAGTTATATCTGTACACTTTAGTAAATGTTAATAATTAAAAGTAAGCAAGATTTGTAATTGTCAGTGAACTAAAATCACTTACCGTTCATTATTTCTGACGATTTATCAGCTATTGCTTGACCGACAACTAAATATGTACTCAATAAATCAGTACTGAGTTAAATCGATAATGTAAGCACAGCAGTCAAAGTGCTCGCCGTTGCCGCTTCCGATAAAAACCAGATGCCGGTCAAAGTCCACATGCAGTCGGCGTCGGGTCAAAGTGTGTCGCGTATTTTGCTGAATGAGCTCATTTGTTGCTGACTCATCAAATTTTTGCTGACACCGCACACTTCTGGCTGAGTCAGCCATGATTAATGCGGTAGGCGTGGCCTGAGCAGTGGGCGTGGCCAGAGTGGGGCGTGGCCTAGAGGTCACGTGACAACTAACCCTAACCCTAATGTGGGCGTGGCAAGGTGGGCGTTGCCTTAGTGGGCTTGACCCGAGCGGTGATTGGATGACGTGGTTGCGTGGCCTAGAGGTCACGTGACAGCTCTCAACCAATCAAAATTTAGATCCCAGAACCCCCCTAATCCACTACTCACCTTGTGTTGGGAAACTTTAAGATCCTAAAAATCATGAATTTAGCCTCAAATTGCAAATATCCGTTATGGTTTCCACTGTTGTGTCAAAAATGGGTACGACTGAATTGATCTTTGTCGTCCCTGGAATGAAAGTAAACGGCCAGTTTTACTGCGATATTTTACTCTCTCAGCAGATACTGCCAGCGATCAAGCATCTTGCAAGCAATACGTTTGTCTTTCAACAAGACAATGCTCCATCTCATCGTGCAAAAACACCATTAAACAGCTACAGCAAGAAACACCGGACTTCACTGGACCTGATCTCTGGCACCATACAGCCCAGACCTCAATGTAGTGTATTATAAAGTCTGGGATGTTATGCAGCAGAGAGTGTATGAGTGTCATGAACAGTGTCGATGAGCTGAAGCTGCGCCTCATTGACGTCTGGAACAGTCTGCAGCAGAACGTTATTGATGCAGCCATCACCAACTGGAGAAAGCAACTGAGAGCATGCATGCATGCAGATGGACAATTTTTTGAACATTTATTGGGAGCACGTGTGACTAACAGAAGTTATGGCCAAATAAAATAGAAGTACCTCAAAAAGACGCTCCTTTACTGCTGAACTTGTGATTTCGGGATCTTAAAGTTTCCCAAGGTAAGATATGTACAATAAACAGGTGAGGTGGTATATCAAACCACCTTTTGATGGCATATTTGCTCCACAATATTTGTACCAAAAATTACTGGAATCGGACAACTATCGTTGAAATTATCCTTGGTGGTTGGGTGGTATCCTTTTTTTGAGACACAATGTATATTTTGCAGACTGTGAGTGACAGACACAATGCAATACTTGCACTTATAACACGCACATAGTCAACTGTTAGGGCCGAATCTGAGGTGTGGGCCGAATCTGAGGCGTAATTTTGACATTGTTAGACAGAACATAATGACATTCATAATACTAGTGCATTTGTATCACTCATGGTGTTAGCATTGAAGATTATATCTAAGATGATACCAGTAGGTTGTCTTATCTGTGCAATATTTAGAATATTTGATAATGCACATTATCAAGATTGTAAGCGTAACTGATGAAATTGTAATTTGGTGTTGTAGCAACGTTTGGCAAATGCCGATATGTCTACTATGGTCGACATTCAGAAGGAAACCGGTTTATTCGCAACAATGATCTTTAGGAGCATTTACACTGTTCTGTTTAGTGTATACACGTGGTAGTGATAATTCTGACAAATTCTGACAAATTTTGACCAGTTTGAATATGTTTTTTGCTGTTTTAATCAGAAGTGATTTTTCTCTGAAAGATATTGTGAATTGTTCCACCTTCACTTAAATGCATAAGCATGCTGCCAGATAATGACGTGTCCTAACTGTCTGTTACAGTGAATAATTGATGACATGATTGACAGCGGCAGCATCACCTGTATTTATACACCTTGTCTCTCAAAGTAACCCAGTTTTCAAACTCTTTAGTGTCTTCTACAGTGATAAGTCAACTGCAGTTAAAAATTTGGCATACAATATTCTTATACGCATGGCTTGACTGACAAGTCATAATAAGCCATCACAGGTGAATGGTCGTTCTGTACATGGATTGTGAAGTGGAAGAGGTAATGACCTACAAGTAGGCCAAAGAAAACTTTGAGTGAGGTTACAGAAAAAGATTGTCAGAGCCGACAACTATGCAAGGAAGATGCTATGGACCTGGATAAAGGGCCATTAAATGGATTGTGTGTTGTTTCACTTTTATACATACACACACTACCAGGTAGTGTGTGTATGCATTTAAGGTGAGGTGGAATTATTGAATTCATTCCTGCTTCCCTGTGAAAAGTTTCATCAGGTTGACACGAAAACTATATTAATTACTCTAATGCAACCAAAATAACATACTATTTATCGACGTTTTGGCTTCACGTCAGAAGGCTTCATCAAGACTGACTTCCGGTAACGGTCGTCAGTATGTAAAAGCTCAGGAATTCGCCACTAAAATGGCATCAGTTTTGATAGATGGAGGTGAGTGCTTTGTATCACATGATGTGGTTTCGCTGTTTACGAATACGCCGATTAGTGAAGCTTTAGAGATTATTCGTAACCAGCTTGAAAATGACAAGAAGCTCAAAGATAGGACAAATTTGGAGACTGATGATATTATGGAGTTGTTAGAATTTGTTGTGACCACAACGTCCTTCACCTTTCGGGGAGTAATATATCAGCAGAGATTTGGCACAGCAATGGGAAGTCCAGTATCTCCCATAATTGCAAACTTGTTCATGGAGTGGTTGG
>Ga0056108_1000606_pt1 | contig 10550 bp, 5 predicted proteins | sample WorMetG1BERMUDA1_FD_83875 | JGI IMG/M metagenome (GOLD analysis project Ga0056108, IMG submission 83875) | Marine gutless worms symbiont microbial communities from Max Planck institute for Marine Microbiology, Germany - Inanidrilus... ... | reverse complement strand
TAAAGCCGAAATTCATGGAACCGGAAGTCGGAGTTGTTATTAGATATTAGTATTAGTATTAGTAATTGTATTTTGCAATATAAGATGCGGGCATAGAGGCTTTGGCCTGCGCCCGTCATTTCATTACGTCTACGTCTACGTCTACAACCGAATTTCTGGTTGTCAATCTGTCTGTCGTGTCGTCAACAAAAGAACATTGTCAATTTGTAGCATCACTAATCTATTTTTAGCAAATTCGCCATGTTGTTTTTTTTCGTCTCGTGTGTTGTCATTGATTGTAAAATTAATAATCACATCTGTTTGTGTAATTTCTGACGTGTTTATAACTCGTGTACGATATTTAGTTGAAATTCAAATAGACACGTATTGCAATGGCTACTGTCAAAAACGCGAGGATGCAACGTAAAGAGGATGAGTCGGCCTGTCCTGTTTGTCATGAACGTATGGAAATATTCGCCGTTGGTAGATGTGACCACATTATTTGCTTTCGCTGTGCCGTTCGCATGAGAGTACTCTGTGACCAGATGTACTGCGCTATATGTCGGACAGATCTGCTGCAGGTAATTCTGATTGGGTAAAATTGGGAATGAACTCTCCTAAATTTTCGCATCACAATGATCACATCGTGTTTAGTGACTACCTATGGTAGCCAGCCTCGCCTGCATAATGCGCCTATCATCCGCGGGCGATGATGTAATTAGCACCTCTCACCCGCCTCCAAATCGCCGCTGTCGGCGAAGCGGTTAAGGGGTTGACTAAAATATGCTGGGACGCCGGGACAGTTCGGCAGCGTTGAAAGACACCGGTACTCACGCCGAAAGACGCTAACGACGCTAACAAGGGTCAGTCTAAAAAGCGACAGACGCCGGGACAGACGACGGGACACATAGCCGCCCGCGGATCTGCAAGCCATTTTATGGCCCGTCGCAAGGCGACGAGACAGGCGACTGAACTGGTAGTGAGAACTGGGAAACCTGTTCTTTCAATACTGCAGGGAATTTGCTGGCATTTTTGGTGACAAGATGGGAGCAAAATCATAGCTTTCTTAGTTTGCCAGGATTTAGGATCATGTTCCGTTAGTGGTCTTACATTATGTTCTGTTACCTTGCATTGGCATATTGCTCTTTAGAGCAGCCAATGTAGTGTTTTAAGACAATTCTTAGACTTGTAAAAGAAATAATACAGAGTGTACATCACAGATGCTATGTAAATAACAGAATTCGGTTGATATTGAGAGCCCCTAGTTGTTTAAGATGGTGAATATTGTGAATGGTTTTGAAATTAATGTTTTGCGCAGGTGCTGTTTTTGCGTCGGCGTCAGAAATTCGAGACTGTGGACACATCAGAGTTTTGTGTAAATCGTCAGTACAGAATATTCTCGGAAGATGCGGATATCGATTCGCAGTATCGACGCCTGTTGGAAAACCGCTGTAAACTGTGCTTGTCGATTGAACCGTTTCAGACCTTTCAGAGTCTGCGAGATCACATGCAGCGCGAACATACGCTGTTTTACTGTGATCTGTGTGTAAACAACTTGAAGGTATGGCTCCTCCTAGCGCTTGTTCGCTTATCATTTTGATAGCAATGTTTAAGGTTACTATTTATGGCATAGCGACAACGTGGTTAACAGCATGGATGAGAACTCTAGCATCTTTTCCGTAATCCCAGTTGGCTAGTTGACATCAGCAAGGCTACATGTACAGTAAGATTTTGCTCCAACAACATTTTCCAGTTCTTAATTGGGGTGGAGTGCTGGTGAATGCAGGTTGACCTGTGTAATAACCATAAAATGGTTGTGTTTTCTGAGGACTGTTTGTAAAGCGGTTCGCCCTATGCTATCAGACTGTTGTCTGTCCTGTCCTGTCCTGTCCTGTCCTGTCCTGTCCTGTCCTGTCTGTCTCTCTGTAACGTTGGTGTACTGTGGCCAAATGGTTAGATGGATCAAGATGAAACTTGGCATGCAGGTAGGCCTCGGCCCTGGCCATATTGTGTTACATAGGGAGGGACCCAGCTCCCCCTCCCCCAAAGGGGCACCACCGCCAATTTTCGGCCCATGTCTATTGTGGGCAAATAGCTAGATGGATCAAGATGGCATTTGGCATGGAGGTGGGCCTCGGTCCAGGCCAAATTGTGCTAGATGGGGACCCAGCTCCCCCCAAATAAGGGGGCAGAGCCCCCAATTTTCAGCCCATGTTTATTGTGGCCAAACGGCTGGATGGAGCAAGATGCCACTTGGTACGTAGGTAAACCTCGGCCGATGCGATGTTGTGTTAGATGGGGTCGCAGCTCCCCCCTAAAAGGGGCACACCCCCAGTTTTTGGTCCATGTCTATTGTGGCCAAACAGCTGGATGGATGAAGACGCCACTTGGTATGGAAGTAGACCTCGGCCCAGGCCACAGTGTTGGATGGGTACCCATTCCCCCACAAAAGGGGCACAGCAGCCCCCTCTGTTTGGCCAGTGTCTGTTGTGGCCATGGTCGCCCAAGCTCTTGTTAAAGGTAACTGTTATTACTGTTTTTAAAAAAATAGCTGTTACAAATTTTGTACTGTTGGTAGCACTGCCAGTGTGAATCATCATTCTGTAGGCACAAATCTATAATAACACCTACCTGTACTCTACACCACTCCTATTTTGTACCCAATTTACCTAGGCGTACCATTTCCTTGCATTTTAGTTTAGTCTTTACAGCGCGACGCAGCTATGCTAGCACGGTCTTGGGAGTCGTAATTCTGTCCGTCTCTCTGTCTCTACGTCCGTCTGTCCGTCTGTCACATGCGTGCTTTGTGACTAATCCAAGGAATCTACTGTCGATATTTTTATACCGCATGAAAGGGCAATCCTAGTTTTCTGATGCTAAAGACCTCGGCGAAATTCCAACGGGGTCACCCCCAACGGGGGCGCCAAATAGAAGTGGGGTAGGTTAAAACCGCGATTTTCGACCAGTATCTGGCTATATCTCACAAACGGTGCAGAATAGGGACATAGCTACTATGGAACGCTAATAGGAACTCGTATGTGCTCTATCGATTGGTGCTATTTCCAGTGACCTTGAGTGACGCTAACTACCGCAAACCACCCCATTTTCGACATCTTGTATCGTCTTTCATATCTTGAGTGGAGATAGAGACTTCAAATTTGGTAGGTATATTGTCGGTAGCAATTGCTAGCCCGTAGATGGTAAGGCATCCTGGAAAGGGGCGTGGTTAAGTCACATGAACCATTTAAATTTTGGCAGGCACAACCGTATCCCTGGAACGGCTTTGTTCATTGTAAGTTTAATTTTCGGTGATTGTTAGCCGCCGGGCTACGATGCTATTAAATCCGAATCTGAGTCTGAATGAATATTGTTTGTTGAAATTACTGTTAAACATTAAGAAACAACAGTTATAATACAGTAACAGTAAACAGAAGTCATGTGTTTTGTTGCTGTTGGTTGGGTGAGAGGAAGGTTATCTGGCCTGTGAAAAATGAGATTGAGAAACCGTGAAGATTCACTTCTGGGAGGTCTGTCCTGACGTGGACTAACAGTGAGAAATTAGGCCATACAGACAGACACCTGTTTAACGGCCTCTTTTCCGGGACAACCTAGGTAAGCCTGCACCAGAAAGGCTGAATTTTAATGAAGCAAGAGATGATGGGTGGCAGTGTCATCAGCTGGGCCATATGCAAATCAATCATTTGCATGTCGTTTCAGGCAGATAACCATGCCAGCACTTCATCACTCCAAATTTTTTACACGTCGGATGCTCTTCCTGATGCCCAACCAAATGCACTGAAGGCAATGTAAGAACCTATCCAAAGCAGTGGCAGCAGTTGTGCATGTAATAGCAGCAGTGTCGTCTCTGATATAGCCATATTTGTGCTGAAAAGGGACGTTAAACTCCAACTAACTAACTCAATAGCAGCAGTGGTAGCCAGGGATGTAAACGAGAACTTAGCTTACAAGACCGAGACAAGACCGAGATGTCGAGACCGAGACTACATCCCTGGTGGTAGCAGTTGTCGTGTTTGCAGTAGCCAAAAGTCAACTCCTGTCTCTGTCCGTTGCAGCTGTTCACTGTTGACCGCAAATATTACACTCGGACACAGCTGGGCCACCATCGGCGTGTCGGCGATGACGACGATCGTTCGTACAAAGGTCATCCGGCGTGCAAATTCTGTGACGAGCGCTACTTCGACAACGACGATCTTTTACGTCACCTCCGGAAACAGCATTTCTACTGTCACTTCTGTGAGGCGGATGGCGTCACCAATGAATATTTCAGGTTAGTTAGCTGGAGTTTAACGTCCATTTTTGAGCACAAATATGGCTATATCAGAGATGAACGGTCACAGTTTATAGAGGACACCGTCGAACCCTCTGTTTTCCTGCCCGGGAGTATCTCCTTGGTCATCATGTGCATAGGAATTATTTGAAATAATTCTTTTTTAGTAGGAGGACGCGCCCGGGCCGAGGCTCGAATCGATCCTCGGCCACTGCGAACGTCACGCTCTACTGCACATGGTGCCCGTGTGGTTTGACCATTGGAATACATGGGCAGGGCTGAATATTTCAGGTAGCGGATGCCAGTACTTTAGTTGCAATTGTCCCTCACTGATCAGTCTTTGGCCACTTACTGACACAATCCTTCTCTCTCCACCTGGTGACTACCTGTACCTCCAGTTCAAGATTTCCTTGACACTGTGTGCATTATACATTAGATGACGATGATGATGACGAATATTATTTTATTATTATTATTATAATGAGAGAGGCAGTATCACTGTACTGTTATTTTTTTCGGTTCAAATTAGTCATCTGGCAGAAACGGGTTTTTGCCGACAGAAACCCAACACCGTTTTCACTACTTCGACATTGTTGGTTAGATGTCATGAAGGGCATCCAGACTGTAAAAACCTCCTCCATTTGTCCCAAAGTATATCATTTGAGAGAGCGACCAATCCTGGAGTAAGTTGAAGAGTAACAAGAGAAAAGCAAAGATGGACTGTGTGCGTGTGAGTTGTGTGCACATATGCACAAACTGTGCTCACTGGTCGGCAGGTATCTTTGTCATACTGCAGCCCCGTCAAGGCTCCGGGGATTACTGCACCCATGATTCATTTCATTTGTTCATTTCAGTTGCTTGCTTTTTACATCGTATGCTTCCCTACTTAACCTTTTTTCTTCACTTTTTTACTTGCATATCTTTTTCTTTGAGAATAAATCCGCTCCACTTCCATGCTGTGGGTCGTAAGAGGCAACCAAACCTGGGCTTTGTTAGTTTATTTGATACAACTGCCCTTATTTTATTGTATTGTGCAGCGACTACGTTCTGTTGCGAGAACATTTCAAGACGGCACACGTGCTTTGTGAGGAGGGTGAATGCCGCCATGCCGAGATCACGAACGCTTTCCGTTCCGACCTCGACTACAAGGCACACTGGGCTCAGAAGCACAGTGCCGGCGTCGGCCGACAGCAGTCGCGACAGATGCGACAGATTGACATCAACGTGGATTTCGGCGGCCGTGAAGGTGTCGCTGCTGCAGCAGGAGACGCTCGCAGCCACAGGGGAGGCCATCAGCGAGGTTTGTTGCTTACCTGGAAATACTGGAAACCGTTGTATTTATATGCCTTGTACTCGTTACATTTCTGAAAAACTTCTGAACGCATTTGCATGAAATTTTCAGCGATGGTTGGCAACGGGCCAATGAACTAATGAATTTTGGCAGCGATCTGGATCATTTCTAGTTTCTTGCCCTTCTAGTTTCGTCTGGTTTTTAATTTTTTCTCCATACTAGAGACTGTCTGGGAAGATCATCTCCTAATATGCTATTTTGTGTCGAGTGTGTAGTGGGATGTAAAACTTTAACTCAATGAGCTCACACTTGATGTATAGTTTGTTTTGGCTGGCTGTTCAGTTTTGAGAAAAATCCATTCCCCATTATTACATTAGCTGAGGCACATGCCACCACTGTCTTTGTATGGGCTCTCCAATGCCAGCAGCAGGGTACTAACATCAGAGAGCCTGTGTGAACGGAGCAACACCTTCCCTTGAGTCCTGTGGTGGGTATAGAAAGCAGGAAGCCAGCAGGTAATTTCACCTGGTGGCAGTCAGTGATTGGAGTTTCTGACAGTGCTTTGACACTGTTGGTTGGGTGACATGAAGAGTGACTGACCCATGAAAACCTGTGTCACTTATCCACACCAGTTTTCTTTCAGAACAAGTGAAGAATGAAAACTATGAGGCTCGGGCCGAAAAACGGCCACTGAAACAGTGGTGGTAGTTATTATGATAGCAACAGTGTGTATAATGTAACAATGTAATGTTACACTGTATGTCATTGCTGTTAGTTAACATTGGTAAGACACATTTTTTTCCATTGGCGGCAGCTAGCCGACAAGTTTTTTGGTGATGGTGGGCCTTGGTGGCGGCTTAGGGCTCTACCTGTGGTGTCTCCTGCGGTTGCCTGTGGTCACCTGCGGTTTTCGGGCGGACCCTGAAAAACAGCTGAACCAGTCAAGATGCCATTTGGTCGAAGACTCTAGGTAGCCCCGAGCAACCATGTATTAGATGGGGGTCCATATTCCCCCATGGAAGGGGCAATTTTCTAGGACCATTGTAAAGTACAGGGACACTCTGCAGTGAGCTGTGCAAAAAATGGCTGAACTGATCGAGATGCTGTTTGGGATTTAGACTCTGGTGGACCCAAGAAGCACGTATTAGGTGAGGGTGCACTCTGGCTGAACCAGGTGAATACCATGTGTGTCCATTCATGGTGGCAATGCAGACTGTTGTCAGATTACTTTGACCACTTGTTTACTGTTGCATGGTTAATGGCGGACTGCAACGAATGACGAAAGAAGGCTTTAGAAAACGAAAGTTGAATCTGAATCTGACGTGAGTCTGAAAATCCATCAGATTTCGGATTTGCAAAAATCGTCGGAATCTGAACAACATTTGGATTCATACTCTGTCACATCTCTACCTCTGCCAGATGTGCCATAATACATCGCCTGTTAAATGGAACCTTGTGATGCAACATGTAGGTAGTGGTCGACGAGCGGACGCGAGGGATGCTGGCGGGAAGAACACGAGGGTGTCAGATACCACGAGCAAGCCGACAGTGAGGGAGCGTCGTGAGGTCGAGAGAAAGCGAAGGTTTGTCATTGCTGCTGTAGAGCATTGTGATGGTCGTAAAAAAGGTAAAGGCTTCCCATACTCAATACTGAGCGTTGGGCCCGGAGCTGATCCCAGCGTACAGGCAGTCAGCTGGTAGGTGAGTCATCCACCCGACGGTAGGCTGCCATTACTTTCTGCCAGGAGGTTACCTTCCCAGACGCAGAGCATCACCGCCCTTTGGCCGGTACCAAGTTATACTGCTTGGTGACAGAGGCACTTAGGTGTGAACAACTTGCCCAAGGTTGTTACGCAGCACTGCGCGGAGTAGGATTTGGAACCCGCAAGCTATTGATCGCAAGTCCAACGCTGTACCCGTTGCGCCACCACAACGGGTAGAGCGATGGTCATACAGTACAATATAATACTATCAACAGTGTCCCTTGTAGACCCACATGGGTGCAACAGCAGGTCTGTTTTGTTTCCAGACTGCACAATGACATCGTACAAATACGAGGCAACCAAACCTGGCATTGGTTTATTGTGTTCGTTTTGTGTTATGGCATCTATCAATTTACTGGTGCATGTTTAGTATGAAGTCGGTGCAGGTAATGCCATTGAGGAGAACGGTCATAGTAGCTGACAGCAAGGACATGCAGCCTGTAAAACTGCTCCAACAAAATCATCCAATTCCTGACTGGGCTGCTGACTGACATAGGTGATCTTTGACCTGTGTGTTTCGTGCATTGTCCTTCGCTTTTTCACCCGCTACTGGATTCCTAAGGGAAGTGGCAGTACTGCCTTTATGCCAATTGTTTATTGGTATATTGCAACCAGATGGCTGGATTAACATCCACACACGATATGTAAAACAAATACACAAAACACACAAAAATATCACATAAAACACTGTTGCACAAGAAAGATAAAATGATTATAATTAGTGTAAGTGGTTATTGATAATTTTCTAAAGCAAAACAGATAAAGAGTTTTTGAATCTATTTGTTTTAGCAAACAGCTGTTTGATATCAGCACCAAGCACTGCAGTGCACACTATCACTGTATTTGTGTATACATAACTTCCTAGTGCAGTGACCAGTTGCATTTTCTCATCATTTCCTGTCCATGGCATCTATGTCTGCTTTGTATACATTTTGTGTAATGGCATGTGTTTCTTGTATGTTTACAGATGTAATGTAATGTTGTGTATTTGCTGTCACGGTACCGGGATTTGAGTGAGAGCTGACGTAAGGGTGCAGCATCCTATAATGAGGTGGCAGTGGCATTGCTGGACTATATGCAAATCATTTGCATCTTATTGCAGACAGATAACCATGCCAGCACCTCATCACACAATTTTCTACTGGTCGGATGCTCTTCCTGACGTCCATCCAACAGTGTAGAAGCACTGAAGGGCACAAATACAGTGTCAGAGTAGGCCAAACCCCAGAAAAGGCTGGCTAAATTTGAGAACTGTGTGATGTGTTTGCTGGCAGGGAAGAAATCGACCAGGCGCATGCACTGTCGGCGTCACTGGCCGGCGTCCAGCGACAGGGCCACATCAGCGTGATAGACCGACAGTTGGCTCAGCATCCTATGATGAAGCCGGAATCCTCCACGGCAGCCTCTTCCGAGCCGTCCGCAAAGTACCAGGGTCGCCCGGAAGATTTTCCGACACTCGACAACATGTCGCAGTCCACGCTTCCCGCGGCCAAGGAAGCACGGCCAAAACCTGGTGTCACGGAAAATCCAGATGTCGGATCTAAGCCTCCGCCTGAGATGTCTTTAGCCAAGAAGCTGGCATTGTCGAGTCGACTCTCAGTCCGCAATGGACCAGTGGACTTGGCCGATTTTCCAAGCCTTCCCGATGCCAGACAGACTAAGACAAGAAAGGGTCCTTCAATGCTTGAAGAGGATTTTCCAAGTCTTTCCAGCATTAGTCAAGCAAAACTTAGCAAGACGTCCGGAACGTCCGTATGGAATGCAGGCAGTAAAAATTCTGCAGACTTGGTGCAGCCTTCTAGTCACGCAGAAAAACCTGACAATTCCCAGCGTAAAAACTGCAACGATGATTTCCCGAGCCTCGCGCGTACGGCTTCTGCTTCGGATCGGAATGCTTCTCTGCCGGCGAATCCGCTGTCTCGCGGTTCTCTTGCCAGTATCTCGCGTAATTTTTCCAGCGGCAGTCTGTCGAAGATGTCGAGTCAAGTAGAAACGGCATCGGAGCCTTCCAGTCTGTCGTGGGGACCGGAACTGAACCGGAAGTCAAATAACCAGAAGGAGAAAAAAGTGCCAAAAGATAACTTTTTGCGTCTAAAGCCGCACAAAAATTCCGGCAGCTCCATGGTGCATGAAGCTTGGGGTGCAGACAGTGGCAGACTTGCCGCCAGTGAATTGAGTAACCGTGAGAAACAGGCGGCAAATTCTAACATTTCTGATACGTTGACCGTTTTATCCACGAAAGAATTAGCAGTGCCTTTCGAAACTGGTACGCGTGAGAATGACGAAGAAACTGGTGATGCTTCGACAGCCAGCAGCCCTGGTTGGACGCAAGTCGGCTGTGATAAGAAAACGGAATTCAAACCTTCGAAAAAAGGCAGTGCAAAGGTGTCGTCCAGCAAAGCAACCGGTCTAGAAGCCGAGCTGAAGAAAACAACTAAATCCAAGGGAAAAACTGAGGACAGCGGCTCCAAGTCAAAGAACGGTAAGGATAAGTCGAATAAAAAGCAGAAGGCAAATAAGATCCAGAAAGAGCCGACAGCTGTGACAACCAGTTCGGAAAAGCAGTCAGTCGAATCTGCCATTGTTGTTGACGGTCGGAAATCGGAAACGGAAAAGGCGGACGACGTTAGGACAGAAAAACGAGAGCTTTCTGAAACTGTGGACGCACTTGTTGGCTGTGTTGGTGGCGATGATGCTATACGGAGCAGTGAGAAGCAGGATGCTGGTGAGAATAGCTGTAACGGCACCACAGTGAATGGTGATGCCACCGGATTGGTCGCAGCTGTTGACAGTGGCCCGGCAGTCGATGTAACCCAGTCGTTCGATGTTGCCGCGCCAGTATTCACTGCCGATGATTTTCCGAGTCTCACAGTCCACCATTTAGCGCCTTCGTCTTTGCCGTCCTTACCACCTGGATTTTCCGGCTTAACTATCTCGTCTTCTAAGCCTCCGCCACCTGGGTTTGCTAACCCTGAAGTTGCACGTTGTCCTCCGCCGGGTCTGAACTCCATACTTCCGTCATCGCATGCTGACGGTGTGGATAAGACGGGCGAGGTGGATTTGGAAGTCCACGGTTCCGCGTTTATCCCACCGCGAGACATGCAGCAACGCGTGGCCAGTTTCGTTAGGTTCATCAGCACCGCCGTGAAAGGCGGCAGCTTCGGGGAATTCCAGGACCTCTCGGCGAAATTTCGGTCCGGGAGTATTTCCGCCGAGGAGTACCACGGAG
>Ga0056108_1000605_pt1 | contig 10559 bp, 3 predicted proteins | sample WorMetG1BERMUDA1_FD_83875 | JGI IMG/M metagenome (GOLD analysis project Ga0056108, IMG submission 83875) | Marine gutless worms symbiont microbial communities from Max Planck institute for Marine Microbiology, Germany - Inanidrilus... ... | reverse complement strand
CCTTAGACCACGCGCACATGACAGATCACTCCCTGAACGACTCACACATTTAACAGACTGTAATTTTATTATCCGTATGCTATTTTATCAAGTTTACTGATTGTATTTAATGTCTGCATGTTTACATTGTCTTGCAATTGCTTTCTGACAGTTGTTAAATACACGGATATGTTATGTTATGTTAGGCTACTGTTGGTTTGGCGTCAGGAAGAGCATCCGGCCTGTAAAAACTGAGTGATGAGGTTCTGGTGTGGTTATCTGTTTGGAGTGAGGTGCAAGTGATTTGTATGCTGCCACTGTCACCCCATCATCTTTTGCTTCATTGACATTCAGATTGGTTTAACCTTTCTGGTGCCTGCTTACCCAGGTTGTCCTGGAAATGAACCAGGCCGTTAAATGGGTGTTTGTCTGTCTGAGTAGTTTATTATTTAACGTGGTGCGGCACTGCGGCGTATACAGGCAAGATGACAAGGACATACAAGATCCTGCAGCCGGCACGTATTACCTGGTGATATTGGCGTACGTCTTACCTGGCTTCGCGCTGCTCATGCTATTGGTTCATCTAATCACCTGGCGCCAGAAACTCGGCCAGCTGCGCAAAGACGCCGACGGTCAGCAGAGTTTATATTACTTACTTATTCTGCTTTGCGCATCTGTGTCTGCCTTACGTCACCTTTTTAGAGGCATATATGTATTTCGGTTGAGACCTTTTCCTGTGTAGTTTCCAGTTGTTACCGCGCGATGCGTATCTTTAAACTGCATACATGCTGATGTTAATTTCTCCTCCTATATATTCCCTTTCTTCTGATGTATTAATATTTATGTTGTTTTTTTTCTGTTCAGGCGACCAGTTTTAATGAGCGTTCATACTGCGTGGGTGTTGTAATGCGAATGCGAAATGTTAGCGAGTACATGCTTGTACTCGCTTTGTGCCTAGTTTAAACACTTGTGCTGTCAGACTTATTGTGTGTATTTTTCGATGTGTTTTTTTAAATGCTCATTGTATCAAGTTATTCGGCTTTCAAGCCACAAGAATGTCAGTTAATAGCCTGTATCTGTAACCTGGGCCAGTTGTCCTGAAAGCTAGGTTTTTCGATACAGGTGTAGGAAGAAATTAGGGGGCTACTACCAGTTTACCTTTGCAGTGACCACTGCTGAAACACTCAATAACTTGAAAAAAAACATTTAAAAATCGATTTATTTCATTGTTTTTTCCTTTCATTGTGACATTACTTAGGCTTAGTTTCTGCTATCGTGTCCTTGCAGCTCTTAGCTTACGGCACGTTAAATACTGTCGTTTTTAATAATAATAATAATAATAATAATAATTAAATGGCCGTTGAATAAACGGTGTGCGTGTGTGTGCGCTGTTAGTTCGTCGAGTGGCTGATCAACAAGCTGTCAGTGATGACACTAGACAGACGGCGTCCACGTGATTGACAAGCATCTGCTATAAGTACTGCCAGTGCCAGATGACCACTCGACTGATACAGGATGTCGCAAAAGCCTGGACATTGAGCACGCTAGCCAAAAAACGCGTCGTATTTTCACAAGGTAGTGTAGCGACACAGACTGAGATCTCATGATTCGGCGTTACGTTCACATATTTTCTGCCGAGACTAATGGTGAAAGAATTGAGAAAGCATTTGGCAAACTCACGGATGACAGTATAGGCCTAGTGGCACATTGTTGACTCGGTGGCTAATGGCCTGTTCTTTGCTCCATATGCGATCGATACTGAACATGTGGCAAAGATATGACCGGCAGTGACGTACCCAGGATTTCATTTTGGGGGTATAAATTTAACCAAATTTTAGCCCGTCATAGCCTATGATATCAGTAAGAAAAATGTCATTATGTACGTATAGCATACCATTGTAATAAACTGCATTGTTGCGCATTTCTCAGGGACGGATTTAGCCTAAGCAGGGCCCTGTTCACCAAAAAATGTGGGGCCCCTCACTAATATAGGAATACCGCCCGACTGAATTCACACGACACGCACAGTGACAGTGTTGTCATCATCATTTTGTTAAGGACTCGCGTAACATAATTGTATGCACACAGAACAGAAGGTGTAGAGTAACTGGAGATGTGCAAGTAAGTAAGCAAGGCTGTGTGTCAATTACCAGCTGGCAACACTTGACACTTTATGACGCCAGCGCGCCACACAAAATCGTTTTCTTATTATTATTTCAATTATTTCCGGAAGTCTTTTAGCGCCACGGAAGTCTTTTGACATTCTGGCACTTTACAAATCGGATTATTATTATTATTATGTTATGCTATGTTGCAAAAATTTGCCGGTCCTCTTGTGGGCCGAACATGCTGAACATGCCTAAATCCGCCTCTGACATTTATTGACATTTACTTAACATATTTTGCATCAGTCGTTGAGTCCAATGTTGGCGCTGTAAATCCCAACTTGTGCCCCTTTGGGTACGCTGCTGTTGACCGAACCTGTAGCAGTGTAATCACTGATGACAGATTTGAAATGACTGGAATGCGGCCGTATAAACGGCAAATTTCTCGTGTGCGTTAACTGTTGTCTTTATGTCATATTTGGTGAAGTCAACAAAACCTACGGCCACGCCTACACTGGAATGTGACAACATCACGTGCCGGTCAGGCAGTTTGAGTTATTGGTGGCGTCTATTGATGCGTTCATCGGGAATTTTCAGTGTAATTATTATTATTTGTCTGGTATCTGTCATCTTCAGTCTGTACTAGAACGCCCCCAGTCGAGGACGCAGTGGTTGTTACTTATTTACAGTTTCCAATTCAGGTCTGCTTTCCGTACAACGCCAGCCCGTCACCAACACTGCTTCCGTCACAGACACTTGTGGTGTTAATAATAGTATAGATATACGTTATCAGTATATATAACGTCATACATTAACAATGCAAATACTTGTAATCTTTACTGACCACTAGTGGTCAGTAGAGTAATTGGTCTCGTGTCTGGACAATAACTTTTGAACTAAATGACCTCTTACCCAGATATTCAACTTGCTGGTTCATCTTGACACTATCTAGGTCAGGTCATCGGTCATAGTTCACAGTCACAGGAGTAAAGAATGTTGCTTAAATGGTCGGCTTCGAGTGAGGGGTTTCTGGTAAAAAAATGTTGCTTCAATAACAAATAGAGTTACAGTATTCATTATCCCCATAAGTAGTACATACACATGTTGCTAGTGAGTTTGTGTCTGTCTGTTCATCATAAGACAATAAAAATATGTGCATTATGATGTCTGATTCAGTAGTTACGGCATGCACATTGATCAATGTCATTGTAATATTCATGCGTACAATTTGACGAATGTTGTTACTTACTGAAACTGAAATTTTACGCGTGTGTGAAATCCATTACAGTCATTTTCACAAAGAGGTCTCTATTTTTGTATTTTTCCAGTATTACAGAGATTCAGAAATACAGTCAGTGAATTCACAAAAAATCATCGTTATCAAGTAACTTTATCACAGCAAGAATGTAACCCGGTGAAGATCACATAAGATCGTACACGACAACAATCTATATCAGATCAACAGATCAAGTGACAAAAACATCCATTCCCATTCTCTGTCTTAAGATAGTGACACACCAGAAAGTTTTCTTTCGAAATTTGATTTCAAAAGTGACTTTCGAAAGAAATCTTGCACGTTTGTCATGAAAACTTTCGCAATTTTTCTTCTTTCGAAATAAACTTTCACGATTAGAACATGTTCTGTTCTTGCAAGTTTCTTTCGCAAGTTACTTTTGAAAGCAACCTTCGAAAGACAACTTTCTAGTGTGTCACTACCTTTAGCTGTTAACTATCGATAGCAATACCACATGCAACAGCCACGACATGTTCGACATAAGCAGGCGTCAAATCTGCCGATAAGTTTTAAAAATTCACACTACAAAGTTACATACGACGTACATACCTAACAGCCCAATGTAACAGAAAATACAAAATTAGACATCACAGCTGCACTGTGCAGCAAATACGTTATGCAAGTTAAAGTTAGTCATAGGTGCATGCACAACCCGGTATCGCAGTCAGCAAATCCTAGCACAATTTTTTTACGTTTCTGAAGGTTTTAGGAACTTGTTTTAGGCGTAATTACATTACTAATTACATGCTGGTTACTTCGCATTTACAATATAAATAAAACTTGCAGTACTGTCTCCTTAAATGAAAATCCTGGTTATACCACCAAGTACAGCTGTAAAACATCTCAATTAACAATTAAATTCACCCACAATTCAAGCACAGTTTTACTTACTGCCATACTTTTGCAGAACCAGGTGTAACAGTCCCCAAATCCTGGCACAAATTCTTTTGACGTTTCTGAATATTTTAGGAACTTGTTTTAGGCGTAACTATGGCTGGTTACTTCGCATTTACATATAAATGAAACTTGTAGTAGAGCCTTATTAAATAAAAATCTTCGTTATACCATCAAATACAGCTGTAAAACAGCCCGAGTAACAATTAAATTCACCCACAATTCAAGCACAGTTTTACTTGCTGCCATATTTTTACATGCTGACCATGCAGTATTGCTAGGTTAAATTTCTTAGCGTGCTAGCTATGCAGCGCAAAGTAATGAACTACAAAATACAGCAATGATAAAAATTCGATTTTCCTATGAATTAGTGTACCGGTAATCAGTGGAATAATTTTTAACGAAGATAAAAACATCAAAACAATGGTAGCTGAACACCACTGAATAGCTGATAAAATTAACATCTGTATGCTGACAACACTACAACACAGATGCAAGTTATAGCGAAAAAGCTTCACTGAAAAAAGAATATTTCTTTACCGAAAAAGAATAGCTCCATACCGAAAACACACTGATGTCAGCAACCGAAAACACAATAGCAGCACACCACTAGTAGCTAGCACGCAACGAGCAGCTTGTTGCAGTGACGGCCAATCAGCGTTTACGCCGTCAACCAATCAACGTTCACTAGCCGTAGCAGCAGGGTATAAAAGCAGCGTAAAACCGCAAAAAAGGTCACTTTGCTCTTAGCCAAAAGGCCGAGAAGCGGTTATCGTCTGAGCTACGTACACCGACGTTAAAACTCAACAACCAACCAAAAAAAGGTCATTCAAGCTCGGCACGAGCCCATGGTAAGATCGCCATGCTAATATTAGCAAAGTGAGAATTACTGAAAACACGGCTTATACCAAAAACTTCCAGTCAACTGGTGTACGTGCATGCTTCGGTGGAGACAAACGTGAGCAGTGTCTGAAGGGCTATTCAGTCTGACCGAAGAGCTTAGTAAGCGCTGGCCTCTAAGGTGACTAAGCCGAAGTTCATTATAAAAACCACGGCCCAGCAGATAATGAAAAGGCCAGATGTAGCACAAGTCCAGGTAAACTGAGCCAAAGGTCACTACGGTAACCAGAGGTTTTCGGATACCCACCGAAAGGGTTATTAAGTTCACGTATAGGGATAAGATACCGAAAACACCCCCTTCTACACTGGATAGCTACCTCTCTCCAGATACCGAAAAAGATCGAACAGACTCCTTTCTATACTAGATAGTCTTCTCTTTTCGGAGGCCGAAAAGACTGAAAAAGCCGGAGCATCTTCCGATTCTGTTCATCCTGAATCCATTGATCCACAAGACATACAAACCCAGCTATGGGAAATCTGGTTTTCAGTAGTGCCAAAAGGCCGGGCAATCCAATCAACACTGCCGAAGTTCCTATAGTAAGAGATAATGACATGCTGCTATCGGGCAAGGAGCCAGACCTACCGAAAGACCTGAAAAGACCTTGGCGCTAGCAGGTCACAAAATGCATACTTAAATACTTAACGTAAAAGTATTTCACACTGGGAACACAGACATAATCAACACATAATAACAATGCCGGTGGTTGATTGGAGCTAAGATTTTACATCCCACTCCACATAAAAATAGGTCATTTCAGAAATGTTCTTGCCAGCCAATCCCTTAGCATGGAACTGGAAGAAACTAAATCTAAAGCAGCAAAACCAGACATGGACCAATAAACCAAGACACACTGCAACACAAAATAAACGTTAAGAACTCCAATCAGGTGTGGTCGCGCTGTATGACAATGGAAATGGATGATGGCTATTTTACAGCCCCATGATCTGCATAGGGTTTATTATTGGTGAGCTGGCCGCCCACAATACATCTATTGTTTCAGCTACTGACTAGGTATTCATATGCATCATAACAGTCACACTGCTAACTACAACACTGATGCAACTTTTCTCGCAAGCTCCTCGCCAAAGCTTCGGAATGCGATCCAAACTGGGATCGCATTAGTTGTGTTCCTATTCACTGTTACAGCAATCTTGGTCCTTGTGCCAAACGTTCTGGTTCAAAATTGAAGTTTAAAATTTTTGCAAAAATGTTTGCACGATTTGGTCCAAATATATAAAAGAATCAACCACATAACACCCTACCAATGCTAACTTGGATCACTGTTGGCCCAAACTGAATTTAAATTTTTTTTACAAATTTGTGGTGGAGACAGCTGGCACATGGCACCACATGGCCACCCCCATCACAGAGGACACCAGGGAAACAACATTCCTCTTCTAACGTTTATCTATCGCTCTTCAAAGAGGAAATGCGGTCTCCTTCCGTAACACTATGGTCACCGAATGAGACGCCACTGCAACCATTTTAGTTTTGCTAACATTTATTTTCAGGCCTGTGGCTTTGTGCTGGTCGGCCCAAAAAATTAAAAATAAATGTTTAAAAAATTACGTAATCAACAATTCAAACACAAGTGGCCCATGTAACCCTCTACCAATGATGTCAGTAATTTGTATCCTCAGTCTAGTCCTTCTGGTTCAAAAATGGCACAGGACGATTGAGGTAGTGAAATTTAACATGAGGTGAACTGCACTGAGGAATTAGCCAGCCTGACAGCAAATGAAATCTCAATTTCAACACATTCAATTCCCATGAATAGGAGACTACCTAACTAACATCTACCTAAGTAACATCTATGCATAATGACATTTTGGATGCTAAAAATTATGACTTTAGCATGCAATAGTTTTGCCAGTAAACCTAAATTTTGATTTAAAAACCGTCAGTCCTAAAAGTTATAATACTATGACGATAGTTAGTTAGTTGGAGTTTAACGTCCCTTTTCAGCACAAATATGGCTATATCAGAGACGAATACTATGACAATAGTAACCAGAAATTTTCGTATCTGTACAGAGAGATAAAACACTGAACTTGCCCCACAAGTTAGTCATTACAATTCAATAATTGGCAAACATAAAACGAGTTTCTAACAGTAAAACGCTTGGCATACGACTGCTAAAAACAATAATTACATTTTTTTTGTGAAATACTACTAAAACCTTTACAACAACTGCCGACAAGACACTCAGTTGCTGCAGATGCACACCATGTCATGGTTGATAGCGGACATTCACGGTCACAAACTTGCGAGTGGTCAAACAGTACATGGTGTGTTGAAAAGATGAATAATCGGCAAAGTTCAGAATTTGGGAAAAAGATATCAAAGGACAGTATCCTTATGTTTGGAGATACCAAAATTCACAATGCCTACAGAAGGTAACTTCCATCTAAAAACCAACTCGATCTGTTCGACCATTTCCACGCATTACAAGCATGTCACTAGGCCACAGCATATACCATGTTGTCTACATATTCCACATATGCACTGCGCAGTAAAAAACAGCAGCAGCCTTTAAATATGCCCGATAAACATTTTAATACAAAAATATAATTTACAAGGCACATGATACAGTCATTACCCAGAGAAATAATGCACTGAATACACGAAATACGTCTAAATAAACCACAAAAAGTCAACCGACACAAACACACCAACAAGATCATTAAAACAACAACAACCTAGATTTATGGCTCTTACTCTCAGATAATCATGACCAGCCAACACTACATTCATAAAAGTCACTCACTGTCTCCAGCAACAGTCTTGTTAATAGTTAATAACCTCCAATAACTACAGAGTGGTACATAAAACTGGGCCGTTGGCCACACTGAGTAAAAAGGTGTCACCAAACTTTCACCCACAACTTCATCAAACACTGGCCACGTGTTCAAAATCTTTCACCGTCGAACTCAGCAGCAAATCTGTAATAAGGTCGTCACCGAAAATCCCACCACACCTTAACTGCGTCGCTACACTACCTTGTGAAATACATGGCACCTTTGTTAACTAACAGTGTCCGGCGGCCTGCACCATTGCGTATAAACCACCACGTCTTCCTTGCCAAGAAGGTCAATATTTACAGAATATGACACTTTTCGCGGTAAAATAACCACAGCTGCACAACAACCAATCTCACAGCTGAACAATGCCTGAAAATCTTGACAAGGGATCGTCACTCTGCAACGAGTAACAACCTTCAAAATACCGCCAATACAACCTATACAATACCGGAGTCGGTTGTGGTAGGAGGTGAAGAAAGTGTTGCCGCTTCTTCGACACTGTCACTTGCCACTAACGAGCTGTTGTCCGCTGACAGATAGTTCGCTGTAGCGTTGATACTGTTACGCAGCAGTGCTGACTCGTCCGCTTCAGCCGACTCGTTATTCGACAACGTTTCATTGCTCGCCTGGACGTCTGTTACAAAACGTGCTGTACCATCATCATCATCATCATCATCATCACAAATATTTATAGTGCGCCTATTACATGGAGAACATAGGTGCATTACAAGAGTCGTTAACATAGGGATTACATAACATAACATAACATAGGCAACAGTAATCAACAAACGTTAATAGCAAGACTAAAAAGGTGAGTCTTCAATCGCTTCCTAAAAACTTTATTTTACTTTACTTTATCGTAATACGTTGCATGTATTGTGACGATGCTGATGATTACATGATAACGACAGTTATAGCAAGTCAAAGGTGGGACGTTTTTTTGAGACACGGTGTATATACATGTGCACCCAAAACCTGACGGGAAGCCAGCTTAATCTACCCATATGAACCACAACTGAAAAGTAACAAAAAAGAATTTAAAGCAAAAACAAATAGCAAGTACAACTATTTTTGGTTTACCAAACCTACTTTTCTGGGTTACCCCAGTTAGTGAGTGGTGAGCAAATCACAATCAATTTGTCTTGAACAGAGTTCTTCTGATTGGTGTACTTAAACAAGTAAGGTGTTTGCTACGTCGATGTAGTTATTGTTACTAAATTTGCATTGAAGCACTGAACACTGATGAAACTTACATACTACCGGAAGTTAACTTCCAATTCTGTAAATGTACTTACTATTCAACATTGTAGTAGACTGTCTTCATTTCTGCGCAAATTTGACGTTATTGGACTATTTCCCCACGTATGTTGCAAACGTGCTGAATTGTTCTTTTTCTTGTAAGTGCCTTTACAGGACTTTAGGGCGCTATATAAATACTGTATTATTATTATTATTATTGCAAACTACTTAAAATATTTGTTTGCTACTGATTTCTATTCGATGGATTGATTGAGTAGGGTTTAATGTCCCACTAAACACATTATAGGTCATATCGGTCAGGTTTTTACAGGTCAAATGACCAAACCGACAGTGATTTCTATTCGACTGCATGCGGTACAAAATATTTCACTCAGCACACTAACCGACTGGTTTGTTTGCTCTAGAGTTTGTCGGCGCTCATGCTGCATTCTCCTGTGCTTCGATTACGTCATCAATAATAGCGCACTCGATACGGATAATAGTGCACTGCGGACAGTAGACAGTGCACTTCAGACAGGCGTCGGCAAACTGTGACCAACTGAGACCGTGTCAAACTGACTGGTCACTTAGCCTGCGACTACTGAGTAGAGTGTTGCACGGGACTAGTTTTCCAGTCCTGCTCCCGCCCGTTCCCGCAAGCAGTTGTCCCGCTCCCGTCCCGGTCCGTCAAAGCTCAATCCCGATCCGGTCCCGTTCCCGTGAACATAGGTCCCGTTCCCATCCCGATCCCGCGACCAGTCGCTGAGCATTACATGTATTTTTTTCCGACGAGGTTCCTCTGCCACAGTGGTTGATAGCCTATAAAGCAACAGTTTCCAATACAGTCTCTCAATTATTCAATCACGCAAAGTTGTATTCAGTAATCAGTGGCATCGACGGGAGTGGTCGACGTCGGCGGGCGAAAATTTATCCAGCTCCCGCGGGAGAACCGCAAAACGCACTCCCGGTCCCGCTGTTACCGCGGGATTTTATTTTAAAATGATCCCGATCCCGCGGGACTCCTGCGGGATTTTACCGCTCCAGCTCCCGTGCAACGCTCTACTACTGAGTATTGTTGACTAACCACTCACGACAACTTACCCAACGGCTTGCGAAGGTGGCCGATCTTCTGCGGCCAGGTGATCAGAAGCACAACAAACTGAGTCAGACAGAAGCCGGTGATGACGTACACCATCACAGTGCGATAATACCTGCCAGTCGCGGCGCTTCCGGCATCCACGCTACACAGCAGAAGTTAGTTAGTTGGAGTTTAACGTCCCTTTTCAGCACAAATATGGCTATATCAGAGAAGAAAGGTCAGGGATGGAAAGTTATCCGTACCCAGT
>Ga0056108_1000604_pt1 | contig 10564 bp, 8 predicted proteins | sample WorMetG1BERMUDA1_FD_83875 | JGI IMG/M metagenome (GOLD analysis project Ga0056108, IMG submission 83875) | Marine gutless worms symbiont microbial communities from Max Planck institute for Marine Microbiology, Germany - Inanidrilus... ... | reverse complement strand
GCCGCGAGAATTCGTTCATGTTGCGCGCCGCTCTTTCCATATTCTGGTTGATCGAATCGATGTGACGCGAGACCGATTCGACGATGTAGCGGGTTTCGGCAAGCGTTGTTTCTATGTCTGCTTTCGGATCGACGACGAGCCGGTCAAGATCTTCCAGAACTTTGTCCATGCTGGCCAAAACGTTGTCGAACTCCTTCGTCGACCTATCCATTTGGGCAAGAATCGCCTCGATCGTCTGCAAGTTCTTCGGGGAAACCACCTTCATGATCTCGCCGCTTACCGTTTCCATATTGCCGGCAAACGCCTGGATATCGTCGGCAATGACGGGAATGCGTTCGGTGATGTCTCTAACCAGATCGGTAATGTCCCGGATCATCACGTTGCCGTCGCTGGTGATCAACGCCTGGATGTCCTGCACCGTCGCCGTGACATGGCGGATCAGGGGCTTGGCGTCTGCCTCGATCAAGTTCGCCAACTGTTCCGTGAGCGAAGAGACGGCTCCGAATACGTTCGTCGCTGCACGCGAATTGACCCGTTCACCCGGACTCAGTGCCGTCGTGCTCACGCCGGCATGGATCTGCAATGCCACCGCGGAGAGCAGGTTGGGGGCGGCGATCTCGACCTGACTGTCCTCCGGAATCCGCCACTCCTCGGTGACCGTGAAATCGACGCGGAACTCCATGCGGTTGTTTCTGTCCTGCGGCGTCACACTCTCGACCTGTCCGATCGGATAACCTTCGTAAACGACCTGGGTTCCGAACTTGACCCCGGTCACGTTGTCGTAAACGGTGTAATAGCCATCGACGGTACCGGTCCGGCCGGTCAATACGGCGATCGACCCCACCAACCCGACGATCATGGCGATCACGAACAGGCCGACAATGAGATAGTTGATCTTGCTGCTTCTCATAAGGCGGCGCCCTCATCCACTTCCATGCCGGTGAGCCGGCTCAGGCATTCGTCGACATCGAGTTGTTCATCTTCCGGAACGCGGTTCAACAGATTGTAGACCCGCTCGTTGCTCGAATTCTTCACTTCCTCGACGGTTCCAATCATCAATATATGCCCACGGTCCAGTATGGTAATGCGATCCGCGATCTTGAACGCACTGTCCAGTTCGTGCGTGACGACGACGATGCTCATGCCCATAGCATCTCTCAGAGAGAGAATCAGATCGTCCACGGCGGACGCCACCACGGGATCGAGGCCGGCCGACGGTTCGTCACAGAATAGGATTTTCGGGTCCATGACGCAGGCCCGGGCGAACGCGGCGCGCTTGATCATACCGCCGGACAGTTCGGACGGCATGAGGTCTTCGAACCCGCCCAATTCGACGACCTCGAGCTTCATGCGCGCCATGATTTCCATGGTCATGCGGTCCAGGTCGGTGTGTTCGTATAGGGGCAGCATCACGTTTTCGCCGACGGTCAGGGAACTGAACAGCGCACCGCCCTGGAAGGCCACGCCGAGCTTTTTCCTGAGGTCGAAGAACTCCGTCTGGCTCAACCCATCGATATCCTGCCCGAGGATCCGCATGGTACCCTCGGTCTTGTTTTCAAGCGCCATGAGATGACGAAGGAGCGTACTTTTCCCCGATCCGCTGCCGCCCATGATGGCCATGATCTCGCCGTCACGGACTTCCATGTCGATGCCCTTAAGGATCATCCGCTCCCCGTAGTGGGTGACGAGTCCTTCGACTTCGATGACAGCCGGTACGTCGGTCATCGCACGCACTCCATCAACGCGCTGCCAAGTAGACGACGATCATCGCCGTAATGATGATCGCAGAGATCGCCTGCACGACGGAGCGCGTCGTCGCTTTTCCGACACCTTCGGCGCCACCCTGAACGCCGGCGCCGTTGACGACCCCGATGACGGCGATCAACACAGCATAAATGCAGCTCTTGCCGATACCGTGCAGCACGTCGTCGGCCGATAGGATGTCGGTGATTTCGTGGAAGTAGGCGGAAAGCGAAATGCTCAACTCGGCGCGGATGTAGAGGCCGGCCAGAAACAGGCCGACAATGTTGCTCATCATGGTCAGGCAGGGAACCATAATCAGCATGGCGATCATCGGCGGCACCACCAGATAGCGGACCGGATTGATACCCATGACCTTGAGGGCGTCGATCTCCTGATTGATCTTCATGGTCCCGATGCGGGCCGCCAACGCCGAGCCAGACCGCCCGGCGACGAGGATACCGGTGATCAGCGGCGCGAATTCGCGGACAACGGCGAATGCCAGCCCAAACGTGACGTGGCTCTCGGCGCCGAAGATGCGGAGCGAGTAAATGCCTTGTATGGCCAGCGTGACGCTGATGGCACCGGCCAAGAGGGCGATGATCGGTATCGCCGTGATACCGATTTCCATCATCTGCTGAACGATCGCATTCAGTCGAACCGGCTGTTTGAGCCGGTATCCGAAGATCAACCAGTAGATACTCTCGACGACCAGTACGCCGCCCTGCCCAACCTCTTCGACTCCGGAAACGGTGAGGCGTCCGACTTTATCGGCAAATCGCGTAATCGGATTTGTGGGTCGGCCCTCGGCCATATACGCCCCGTTACGTTATGGCCGCGATGCCGTCTTCAACGGTATCACAAATCTTGAAGACCTTGTCCAAACGGGCAAGCTGTAAGACCCGGAGCGCGCCATCGCTGACCGACACCAGGGCCAGATTTTGCCCGACTTTGCGCGCGCTTTGAAAACACTCGACCAATGAAGCGACACCGGACGAGTCGATGTATCCGACCTTGCTCAAATCGACGAGGATCGGTTTTTTCCGTTGAACGCATTCCAACAACACCTTGCGTGCGTCGGGAGACGTCTGCAGGTCGACGTCGCCTTCGAAAGATACGATCACCGCACCTTCTTGTTCCGTGATTTCATGTTGCATCTTCTCAAGCAATCCGTTTTACCAACCTCAACAAATTACCCTTGTCTTCGGGCGGCGACAGAAACGACACCTCGTCCATCATCTCCCGCATAAAATGGGTTCCCAATCCACCCGGGCGTAGGTCATCGAGTTCCCTTGGCTGCACCTTCGACGTGTCAATGGTATCCGCATAATCCCTTATGAGAACAACAAAATTTTCTCCGGTCCGCCTGATCGAAACCCGAATGTCCCCTTCCGGCCTGTTGTCATAAGCATGCCGGATCACGTTCTGCAAGGCCTCGTCGACGGCGATCACGACGTCATGGGTCATTTCCTCGTTGCATTCGCACATTTGCGCGGCCTGGGTGATCGCGTTCCGCACCAGTTTCAGGCGATCGGGTTGGGAGGGTATTCGGACCGAGATGAGTTCTTCCCCGCCTTCGACTTCACCGATTGAATTCGGCTCCTGCCGTGGCCGCTGCGTCGAAACCGACTCACGCGCCTGGTCATCGATCACCAACAATGTGATGTCGTCCCGCAATTTCACACCGGCGCGGTAGACACTGTCGACGACCAAAGACAATTGATCCCGGATGGCGGCACGCTGGTTGTCGCCAAGGATCTCCTTCAACCCGTCGACTTCCAGTTCGCTTCCGTCCTCGCGGTAGCCTTCCGTTACACCGTCCGTGAACACGAAAAACCGCCCGCCGTCGAGGCGCAGTTCCTCCTCCGGATAGTGGTCGCCGTCCAAAAGGAAGGGTGAAATTCCAAGCGGCGGTGCATCCGCCGGAAAACTGGAGAACGTCCCGTTGTCGTCGAGGAACAGCGGGGGTTCGTGCCCGGCATTGGCGAACCGAACGATACCCGTGCGCGGATCGAAAATGCCGCCCAACATGGTCACGAACATGCCGCGCGTTGCCGTTTCGCAAATCTCGGCGTTGATCCGTGCCAACAGGCGACCGGGTTGGTGGATCGTTTTCCCGAGACAGCGGAACAGGCTGGCCGTCTTCGCCATCAGCAGCGCCGCGTTCATGCCTTTGCCCGACACATCGCCGAGATTGAAACCGATGCGGCCGTCCTCCAACTCGAAAAAATCGAAGAAATCCCCGGACACCGTGCGCGCCGGCACATTGATGCCGAATAGCGGAAAATCGTCTTCGTCCTGATCCGGCAGCAACGAACGCTGAATCTCGGCGGCCAGTTCGAGCTCGCGGGCCAGGCGCTCCTGCTCGACCAGAGCCTCGGCCATGCGCGCGTTAAGAATGGCGAGCCCGGCGGACGCACTCATGGTCGCCAGCAGGTGAAGGTCCTGGTCCTCGAACAGGCCGTCGCCGCCGCGCTTGTTGATCAACTCAATGGCCCCGATGCGCTCGTCCTTGACCGTCATCGGTGCACACAAGATGGATCGCGTCGTGTATCCGGTCTGCTCGTCGACCTTGCCGTAGAAGCTGGGATCGTTCTGCACGTCGCGGACGATTTCCGCCTTATCGTTCTGCACGCAACGGCCGACGATGCCCTGGTCGCTCGGCAATGTCAGGCCGGTGATCTCGGTGGCGCCGACACAGGCGTGGCAACGCAACACGGTGTCGTCGTCATCGAGCAGGAAGAGCGCGCCGCCCTCGGCCTCGACATAGTCGGTGATATGGGCAACGGCGCGTTCCAGAGACGCCTGGAGGTCCATGGACGAGGCAAAATCGCGGCCCATTTCGGATAGCAGTTCGAGCTGATCGTAGACCTCACCGTTGTCGAGCGCGGGGTCACGCTCGTTGGTGCGATAGGCGGGTTCTTGGTGTGACGTCTCGTTCATGGACAAGCCCGATCAATCGCCCAATCGAACTTTCACGTAGGATCCAGGCGCGTCCTCGATCGGCTTCAACCCGCCATCGCCCGGACGGCGGCAATCGACCTGCGAACCGGCGTGCTTTTTGACCCACTTCTGCCAATCGCTCCACCACGACCCGTCATGTTGTTTGGCCGGTTCGAACCAGGCGTCCGGATCCTTCGGTTTCTTGGTATTGGTCCAGTAGCAGTACTTGTTAGCGGCGGGTGGGTTGATGACACCGGCGATATGCCCCGATGCGGAAAGCACGAACCGGATTGGTCCCTTGAATAATCCCACCGTCCGGTAGGTCGACTTCCACGGCGCGATGTGGTCTTCCTTGGTGGCGACCATGTAGACCGGGACCTTGACCTTGCCGAGGTCGATTGGAACGCCGTCGAGTTCGATCCCGCCCGCTTTGATCAAATCGTTTTCCAGATACATCTTCCGCAAATACATGTTGTGCATCATCGCCGGCATGCGGGTCGAATCGGAGTTCCAGTAGAGCAAATCGAAGGCCAGGGGCTCGCGGCCCATCAGGTAATTATTGACGACGAACGACCAGATTAGGTCGTTGTCACGCATCATGTTGAACACCTGCGACATATGGGCGCCGTCCAGGTAGCCTTTCTTGTTCATATGCTCTTCCAGGCGGTCGAGCTGTTCCTCGTCGACGAAAACGCCAAGTTCTCCCGGTTCCTCGAAGTCGAGCATGGTCGTGAAAAAGGTGGCCGAGCTGATTCTCTTCTCACCCTTCGCAGCCAGGTAGGCCATGGTACAGGCGGTCAGCGTACCACCGATACAGTATCCGATGACGTTGACGGTATCCTCGCCGGTTGCGCTCTCGATTGCGTCGAGTGCCGCGATCGGCCCATCCAACAGGTAGTCGTCGAACCGCTTGTGGGACAGTTTCTCATCTGGGTTGACCCAGGAAATGACAAACACCGTGTGGCCCTGGTCGACGGCCCACTTGATGAACGAGTTTTTCGGTTGCAGGTCGAGAATGTAGTACTTGTTGATCCATGGCGGCACGATGAGCAGCGGTCGCTTGAAAACCTTATCCGTCGACGGCTGGTACTGCAGAAGTTGCATCAGGTCGTTCTGATAGACGACTTTCCCCGGCGTCGTCGCCACGTTCTCACCCAACGTGAAGGCGTCCGTCTTGGTCATCGATATGCGGAGCTGGCCCTCGCCTTTCTCGAGATCGGTCAACAGATGGTCCAACCCCTTGATGAGGTTGTCGCCACCCGTTTTCATCGTCGTATCCAAGACTTTCGGGTTGGTTGTCGCAAATTCGTCGGCGACAGAGCGTCGACGATCTGGCGTGTATAGAAATCGACCTTCTTCGCCGTGTCAGGATCAACACCGTCGAAGCGTTGCACCGTGCTCTGCATCCAATTGGAGGTCAGCAAGTAGGATTGTTTGATGGTGTCGAATAGGGCATCGGAGGTCCAGGCATCGTCCTTGAATCGCCGGTCGTCCTTGGCCGGTTCGACGACCGGTTCCACCTCCTCACCCTGCAGCCGTTTCGCCGTGTTCTGCCACAGGAGCGCGTAGCTCTGCCATAGCTCAGCCTGCGCTTCCGCCACTTTGGCCGGGTCGGACATCATTTTCTGGGTCAGGTTCATGAATGCCTTGCTGACGATCATGGGGTCCGGAATCTGGAAGTCGTCATCCTTGGCCTGGCGGTCGAGGAAGGCTTGCACGATCTTCTGGCTTCGTTCAGCGAAGTCCTTGAACGCCTCCGCGTATTTCTCGGTATCGATTGGTACGTTATTTTGCGGGCCCGTATCGGCCATCTTCTTCTCCTCCTGCCCCAATCGAACACCCGGTATGCGCCGGCAAGGATAGACCGGAAAACCGGGGATTACCAAATCAACCTGCCCCATTCATCATCGCGATGAGTTGATTTTCCTCTTCACCCGGATCGCCCTTATGATCCCTACGAGTCCTGGGCACCTTGAAGGGCACCGTGATGAGAAACTGGCTCGTAAGAATCGGCCTGGCGGGCTCCGTGGTGTTTGCCGTTTGCTGCTTTACGCCTCTATTGGTTTGGATTCTCGCCGCTGCCGGATTGTCGGCTTGGGCCACAGGCTTGGACTGGGTCCTGTTGCCGCTCCTCGCAATCTCGTTTGCCATTCTGTTGATCGGCCTGTCCCGCAATCGTCGGGAGGCTGCCCAATGATCGACGGCTCCCCCGTGTTGGAGTCGACCCTGACCTGCCCTCAATGCGGGCACAGCAAGACGGAAGTCATGCCGACCGACTGCTGCCAGTATTTCTATGATTGCGAAGGCTGCGGGACGGTGTTGAAACCCCGACCCGGCGATTGTTGCGTCTACTGTTCATATGGCACCGTTGCCTGTCCGCCCGTTCAGCTGGGCGGCACGGTTAGCTGTTGTACCTAGGGCGCCGCATCACCGGCGCTCTCGGACCAAAACCCTGCTGGCCGCAGACCGAAGTTCGTTGCTACCATCGGACGGCCGATCCATGAAACCGGCGTTGGCGACAAGGCACACGAACTTCAGGCATGTCCGATCAACTGTTCAAACGCGAGAACGACGTCATCGCCGAAATCGAAACCCTGCTCGGCGACGATGCGGCCGACGCTTCGCGGTACCGATCCGAACTCAACCGGTTTCTGTCCGAATATCGTAAACTGTTGCGTGAATCCCGCCGGCTGGTGCGCATCAGCGACCGCAATGAGGAAGACCTGCGCCAGGCCCGCATGCAGGCGGAAGCGGCGACCCGGGCGAAGGCGGCGTTTCTCGCCACCATGAGTCACGAAATCCGCACGCCGATGAACGGCGTCATCGGCATGATCGACCTCATGTGGCAGACGGAACTGGCCGAAAACCAGCGGGAAATGCTGTCCACGGTACGCGATTCCGCCTTTTCGCTTCTGACCATCATCAACGACATCCTCGATTCATCCAAAATCGAAGCCGGTCGCCTCAACCTCGAGGCCATTGCATTCAGTTTGCGCGACATCATCGAGGGGGTGGCCGAGAGTATGGCGCCGAACGCCGGAAAAAAGGGGCTGCAGATGTCGGCATTCACGGCCCCGGAAATTCCGGATTCCCTGATCGGCGACCCAGTCCGCATACGCCAAATCGTCATGAATCTGGCCAGCAATGCGGTCAAATTCACGGACAGCGGCGCCGTCGCAGAAGATGAGGACCGCAACCGGATCATCATCCGGGCCGAACAGGTAGACACCGAGGGCGATACCGAAGACACAGCCAGTATCCGGATCGACGTCGTGGACCGGGGCATCGGCATGTCCCAGGAAGTCCTTGGCCAATTGTTCACGCCCTTCACGCAGGCCGACAGCTCGACCACCCGCCGCTTCGGCGGCACCGGCCTCGGACTTTCCATCTGCAAGAACTTGGCAGAGATGATGGGCGGCACCGGCCTCGGACTTTCCATCTGCAAGAACTTGGCAGAGATGATGGGCGGCACCATTTCGGCTGAAAGTGCGGAAGGTGCGGGTTCGACGTTCTCTGTGGCGATACCGCTTGGCCTCGATCCCGAGTTCGATCCCACAGGCAAAGCGCGCCCCTTTGCCGGATACCATGCTCTCGTCATCGCCCAAGACGCGTTCACCCGGTCGACGGTCGGCCGCTACCTGGAAGCGCGGGGTGCGGCGACGGAAGAGACCGACAATTTGCCGGACGCCGAGTTTCAACTGCTTTCAGAGGGGATCGGTGGCAACCCGTTCGACGTCATCGTTATCGGCGATTCCTGGTTGGACGCCGCGCTCGACGCCTTATTTGACCGGTTGAATTCGCAGGCCGATTACCCTGTACCGAAAGCCGTTATCCTATCGGCATCCCCCGGTGGTGCTTTCGAACATGCCTCGTCGGAGATCCGAACCGTCCGCGCGGCACCGGTCAAACGGGCCGGGCTCCTCAATACTGTCGCAGAGGTTCTCGGACTCGACCCGGTCGAACGCCAGTTTCTGGCCGAGGTCGAGATCGCGCCGACCGGCGATCTGCCGACGGTTGAGGAGGCGGAGGCCCAAGGGCGGCTCGTCCTGGTCGCCGAAGACAACGCAACGAACCGCGATATCATCGGCCGCCAGCTGACGCTGCTGGGCGTTGCCTGCGTTATCGTCGACGACGGCGCCGAAGCCCTCACGGCACTCGAGGAGAGGGATTACGGCATGGTTTTGACCGATTGCCACATGCCCAACGTCGACGGATACGAGTTAACCCGGCGCATCCGTACGAACGAGGAGAAAGGCGAAGGGTGTATGCCGGTCGTCGCCATCACCGCGAGCGCGCTCGAAAGCGACGCCGAATTGTGCCGCCAGGCCGGAATGGACGGCTACCTGACCAAACCCCTGGAACTTCCGAAACTGAAGGCGGCTCTCGAAGAATGGCTGCCGCCGGCGCCGAATGACGGCACGTCCGCGGATACCGAACTGGCACTGGCGGGGGTCGAGCCCTCCGAAGACGGTGCGATGGAAACGGCACCCGGTCCCATCGACCCCAGCGCCCTGACCAATCCGGTCGGTGACGACCCCGAGATGCATCGGGAAATCCTCAAGGATTTCCTCGTCCCGGCCTCCGAGATCGTCGGCGAGGTGAATCGAGGGTTCGATGAAGAAAGCCCGGAATCCGTCGCCAAGGCCGCGCACAAGCTGAAATCGGCGGCCCGCAGCATCGGCGCCAATGCCTTGGCCGATCTTTGTTTGACGCTGGAAAGCGCTGGCAAAAACGGTGATTGGCCGACCATCGTGACGACGGTCCCCGAACTGAACGCCGAAAGCACAGTGGTGCTCGACTATATTTCCGCCCTATAACGGCTTTTGGTTGATGGACGACCCGATATAATCAACGGCCTTCCAAGGGAGACTCTGTTGAGCGATCACATCGATTTTTCCCGGATCACCGTCCTCGTCGTCGATGACGAGGCCTTTATGCGCGACCTCATCGTCCGCGTTTTGCGGGAAGTCGGCGTCGTCGACGTGGAAACGGCGCGCGACGGTTCGAACGCGCTGGCCATCGTCACCCGCCCTGGCTCGAGTATCGACATCATCCTCTGCGATCTCGAAATGCCGAAGATGAACGGGCTCGAGTTCGTCCGGCAACTCCGATCTTCGCACCTGCCCTCCAACCCCAAGGTCCCGGTTTTGATCGTCACCGGTCATAGCGACGAGGGCAACGTCCGCGAGGCAGTCCAATTGGGCATCAACGGGTTTCTCGTCAAGCCGATCTCAAGGAAAGCGCTCGAGCAGCGGATCAAGAAGGCTCTCAGCTCTCACGCCATCGACCCCAACAAACTGGACTGAAGGGACGGCTCGCGTTAGCCGTACCATGCCTGTTCAATCGAACAGCGCGTCGATGTCGTCCTGCGCCATGCCGCCGCCGCCTTCGTTTTGCGGGCCGTGCAGCATGTCCTTGTCCTCGCGCGCGTCATCCTTGGCGAAGGTGACGTCGCGGACATCGGCGGTTCCGGTTTCGATGCGCCAGATCTCGATCATCTTGGCCAGCCGTTCCTCGATATAGTTCAGGGCATTGACGACCTTGGTGATGCGCTGGCCGGTGAGGTCCTGGAACCCGCAGGCGGTGAGGATCTCCATGCTGTGTTCGGCCAGCCGCTCGACTTCCGGCTCGATCGTGTCCGGGTCGCCTTCCGGGATTTTGTTGCGGATGTTATTGGCAAGCTCATCAACGGCTTCGGCGCTTTCGAGGATGATGTTGGTCGCCTCCTCGGTGGCCTTGACCACCTCGCCGAGCTCCTCCGTGGCCACGGTGATCGTCGTATTGGCATCGTCGACCGGCTTTAAGGCCGCGATTTCCTGTTTGGTAATCGAGATGTGTTCGTTCATGGCGTGGATTTCCGCCATGATCTCGTTCACCGAAG
>Ga0056108_1000603_pt1 | contig 10568 bp, 4 predicted proteins | sample WorMetG1BERMUDA1_FD_83875 | JGI IMG/M metagenome (GOLD analysis project Ga0056108, IMG submission 83875) | Marine gutless worms symbiont microbial communities from Max Planck institute for Marine Microbiology, Germany - Inanidrilus... ... | reverse complement strand
GTGGTAGATATCCCGGACATAATCACCTCTGCCAATTTTGGTGAAGATGGTTAAGGGGTTTAGGGGTGGCGGGGGGTTAAAGTTTGCCCTTCTCCATTGACTTTGATCGTCGACCTTACAACACTCTCGCACTACCGTGCGAGTGTGTAATAAAGACAGAACTTAAAATAAACATGTTGAATGAAATGACTGCTGTGATCTCCACCAGCACCTGATGTATGGGTAACAAGATTAGTTGGAACACTAGTTATATAAGTGTATTTGAATTATATTTTGTCACACACCTGTTGGTAGTATACTTATGCAGTTACCAAAAGAATGAAACTATGATCACATTTTTTATTAAAATCCGACTAACAGTGACCAATAATGAAAGTTCTGGAACCATAACAACACTGTTGACAATATTTGCTTTCTTTTACCCCAAGCACTATCACCCACAACCGATTTCTACATTATGTAAGCCCCACTGTCTGTTTATGTTGTTGTGAATGATCATGTTAATGTAAAGTTGTGCATTATATGATTTTAGCTTCCAGAGTTCGACAATTTGTATCTGGATATGAATGGAATTATTCATGTGTGCTCACACCCTGAAGATGAAAATCCGCATTTTCGAATTACAGAAGAGAAGATCTTTGCTGATATTTTCCACTACATTGAGGTATGGTTGCTTGTTGGTGCGTTCATTTCCCGTGTGTATTGTCGTGCCAACTTGCTGTTGTGCCAGCTGTTCTAGAGTAAAAACACAGATTGATGAGCATATTGTGTTAGTAGTTTTTCTGTGTGCTTCGTTCGACAGGTGCTGTTTCGAATGATAAAACCACGCAAGGTTTTCTTTATGGCTGTCGATGGTGTTGCCCCTCGTGCTAAGATGAACCAGCAGCGTGGACGTAGGTTCAGGTACATGAGATCCTGTTTCACTCACTGGTGACCTTTTTGTCGTCAGTTGAATGTGAGGCTAAGTGATAGATGATTTGTGAAATATTGTGCTTTTGTGTTAGCATGTGGCTTCTGTGTACGTATGGTTACAGTTTGATGTAGGCTAGCGGTTACGGTGCTGGGCACATTAACAAAGTTACTACTGTACGTCGGCCCTGTTAGTATCGGGATGGATCACCTGGTATGTTACCAGCCACCGAGGCCAACTTAATCTCCTTACCCTCAGTGGGATGGGAAATGGATACCAGCCAAAGTGCAGTGATGCTCTGTGGCCGGGGAGTGCATAGCTCATTTCATTTGCAGTAAACGTGCTGTGTCTTGCGAATGATAAGAGATAGCGACAGTTACTGTGGAATACTAGTGGCATGTGATCTATCTAATGGCGACATTGTTGATGACTTTGATTGACCTTTGAAGGTTATTTCAGTTATTCAAAAGTCGTCCAGGGCTAATGTCTTGAAAAATACAGCATGTGATAATTATGTCGGGATAATTGCAACGATGGAACATCATTTGTTTACAAGCTACTAATTTTACTACCAATTTTTGGTCTATAGACTGTTCAGAGTTATTGTTGGTAAAGCAACCCCGTTTCATGAACAAGTGATAGTTGATAGTATCTCAGTAATAGTACATAATAAAGAGAAAGTTACAATGGAAGACTAACAAGAAGTCATATGTGGCCTGTTAAAGCATGCTATTCCCAGTGAACATAAAGCATGCTGTTCCCAATGATTTTTAGGAACCAACCTAATTCATGATTTTGTGGCTGTGACATTTTCCTTGAAGTTGGCCGTCTTCGTTGAAAAACTCGTACCTGCATGAAATTCCATGAAATCTGTGACTTTCTGTGAATTTTGGCATATTTAGTGTCGCCTGTGAAGTTTTTTTTTTGACTTTTAGCAATAATTTCCAAGCAGATTTTGTCAGTGTGTAATAAATTAGTAAATGGCGAGTATTACTTACTTCCTACTTATACATACTTTGCATATTCATTAGTAACTGACAGCTGTTAAGTGATGACAGGTTTCCTGTGTGTGGTGTTGTAACTAGAAAGCATTTTGTTAGATAGTGGTCATATAACACCCGGAAATAAGGGCTCATGAAATTTACGTGAACTTGTCAAACTCCATGAATTTTTCTGTAAAACTGTGTTCATTTTCAAAACCCACAATGAAGTGGTGCACTTCCACTGTGAATTACACAGTTGCCAATGATTTTGAAGGTTATTTCAGCTATATGAAAAACCAGGCTGAGCCCTGTACCTTAATATTAGCTGGGATGTGGTTACTGACTACAAAAGTGTACTGTTACAATGAATTTGAGTGACTGTTCAATGTACTACACACAACTAGTAGAAAGTTACAGGTGGTCTCTCATACAGCACTGTTTCTGTTAACCTGGAAAGGCCAGTTGCAAACCTTTTTGAATGCAATATCATCGGTACACTTGTCACTGTCACAAACAAAAAGTTATCGTTGGTCATATCATCGATATTTAACTTAACAAGGATTTTAAATGATCAGAACATTGTATGGTTACTGTGTCACAGAAGAGCCTCTTATTATTGTGTGTGTTGATTGGATAGATCTGCACGGGAAGCAGAGGAGAGGGAAAAGCAAGCTATTTCTAAGGGAGAGACTTTGCCTACAGAGAAACGATTTGACTCAAACTGCATCACACCAGGTACTTCAGCACCGTCGACAGTACTGGCACCAGTAGTTGCAGTAATCGTGATATAATCATGATATAAGAAAATTGTCATGTACAAGGAAACATTAAATACAGTGTATGCTTGCAATGTCTTCAAGCTATATTAGTAATAGTACATGTATACTTAAACATTGCCTGCACTGGCCATTAGGGATGTGTCGGAGTTCGAATCTGAATACTAGAGACCGACCGAAAACGGGTTTTACACTTTCGCCCGAAAACGAAAACGGTGCCGAAAATGAAATTTCATTTTTGTCCCGAAACCGAAACGAAAACGAAAACTGCTAGACATTTTCAGCCGAAAACGAAAACGAAACTAAGTTGTTCAAGTAACAACGCATGACAAATTAGTAGTGTATTATTATGCGAATGCGCAAATGATGCAGCACAAATATAAAATTATAACACGGCAATCAAAGATTACACTTCGCCCGCGCTATGCACTCTCGTCACCCCCTTCTCGCCGATAGGCGATGCGGCCTATTGTCAGCATGCCAGAGGAGGTCGGAGCCACGGACATAGGCATCATGTACAAAAAAATTGGTAAAGATCGCGCGTGTGGTTCCGGGGATATCCTATCGGACAGACAGACATGCTCATCACAATACTTCGCAACCGCTGCCGCGGCGAAGTAAAAATTCTAAACACTATAAGATAGACTACTCCAGTGTAGGCTGATATGAACTGTAGTCAATAGTTAATGCTGTAGATGAAAGCAATACATACTTTTACGTAGGTAGTCAAAATATTAAAGTTCAATAGAAACAACAGCTTCTCTGCATTTTCGCCAAGGAGGTTGCTGCAGCGGTCCGAGTCCATCTGACCAGTGGCACTGAACAGTTGCTCAAGTCTATCCACGAATGACTGCAGGACAGCTACTTGGAATCTGGTTTGAACTGGCTAACGATCGCTGCTGTTATGCAATGGCATGCTGAGTTTATTGCTGACACGCTGTGACAGCAGACACTGTGCCCGCCTTTGTCAGAGCCACAGATAATAAATGCATTTAAATCAGATTACATCTCTGCAGCCACTGCAGCGGAGGCTCGAATTTCGTTTGAACTGCGACCGACAATCAGCTGTCTGTGTTCTTCGACATTGCAAAGTATTTACGGCCGAAAATTGGTACTTTTTCGGCCGAAAACGAAAAAAACGAAAATGAAAAATATACTTTCGGCGGAAAACGAAAATGGCCAAAACCATCTAAAATAGTCATTTTCGGTGCCGAAAACGAAAACGAATTTAGGTCGGTCTCTACTGAATACCAATGTCGTCGGAATCCGACAGTTTTTTTGTATATCTGAAATCTGACGGATTTTCAGGGACATTTACGTCGGATTCGGGTTTTCTTCCTTTTGGAAAGCCTTTTTTCATCATTCATCACACTCTGCCAGTAAAAAAATTAGCCATGCAAAAATAAACTAGAAATGTGGGCCCATGCCCAGCGTGATGGCCGCCGATGGATGCCGAATATAGGTGGCGCCCTCTGTGCAATGCCACAAAGTTTGGCTGACGCCCAATACTGGAGTGCCGTGCAGTAACACTGCCAAGATGCGAAACCCCTTTTAAATTTGCAGGGGTGCCCCAAACTAACGAAATGATCTCAGCCGCTAGTAAGCCGAACTTCACCATATTCTAAGGACATGTGGAGGAGATATTGCTGCTTAACAAGTTTTTTCCGATTGTCGACACGTGCCTTATTTGCGATTTTTTGCGTCATTTTTGCGTCCTGTATTTTCAGCGAGCCGTGTGCAGCAGGTTTCAGACATGCATTCTAAATTTGCACTAAGGCCACACCATGTGTGGAAGTATGGTAGACTGCTGACACTGTGGTCTAAATAAAAAAAAAGATAGAAAGAAGAAACCACAGGATGAAAATATACATGTCCGCATCCTGCTATGCAGGTCGGCCATAAAGAAATAGGCACTGAATAGCTGTTTAAACAGAGTAAACACCGAATCGGACTGGAACTTTTTGTCCGGTGTGACTGAAACCTGCCGAGACCGATGGGATGGTGCAGGCACTGTAGTTTAATGCAGCCGCCTGCAGTGAGCAGTTAGCGCATTCCAGGGCAAAGGCGAAGTTGATGTCAGCGCTGATGCTAGCGTGAACAACGGTGCTTCACCTCTGCTCTATAATAGCGCACTTCAATATTGATCATGCGCAATCGGTTATAACGCGGTTAAGCTCATGGATTCTGATTTTTCGGGGACCTTGGAAGTAAGGCTGGATAAGTGTAAACAGGACGTACATGTACATGTGTGCAGTAGTAAGGCCCACTAAATAAGTTGGTGGACTCGGCACTAGTACACTCGGTCCATCAACAGTGTGAGCGTAATAAATCGTAGCAGCCCAGCAAGACGTGAAAGGCGGAGGGAGATAGAGATAAGCAACTCAACTCAGCATTATTGCCGACACAGGTGTCTGACACCTGTAGATCCGCATCCGCATCATGGTCTAACTATCGTCAACGAACATTATCACTTTGATTTCTTCTGATCAGGCAAGTGCATGAGAATCCTAAATGCGCGTGCTGCCTCTACATTACACTGAACGGGGCCTCAGTTCAGTGCAGTATACGGTGCTGCTGCTGAAATCTGATATCCTAACCAATAGCACCTACAGCATGCCGTGAAGACCAGCAGGTGTGACAACTGAGAGAAACTAGCGTCTTTTATTGTTCATTTCAGTATAATGCGGTCCTCGTTATAACGCGGTACAGGCGGCAGCGCCTGATTACCGCGTATAATGAGGGTCCAGTCCAGTGTATTCAATGTGTACTTAGCAGACGAATGTCGAGGTTGAACTGAACTAGCTGTGGTCGTGTGACAAATCCGAATCCGAATTCTAATCCGACGGATTTGAAATGCAAAATCCGAATCCGACAGATTAAGATTTTAGCTGGCTTTGACACATCCCTACCGGCCATGGGTAGGGCAGTCCCCATTGTCTTCATGTTTGTTTGTTAGCATGGTTAAATAAAAACTTCAGACTGTATTGACATCAAGTCAGTACTAGGGATGTTAAAATCGTTTTGCTAATATATTTGATTATTGAAAGCAAATATTTGCAAAAAGTGCTTAGTAAACGTGAATGTCACTGCTCTTGCCCAAAATGCGGTCATGCTTGTATGCCGGCAAAAGCACTCTGATGTGTACTGAACAATTGAAGTGGGGGAGGGGTTACCTTGGGTTGAGAAGCATGCTGGTTTAGCAGTATAGCCAATGTCCAACAAGCACACGTCATGAGTGAAACCGTGACCTCTTTGCTGATAATGTGAATTTGCCCCCTCTCACCTCGGCCATCGGTCACGACGGCCACACTGCATTCAGTCTACTTGTTTAAATAGATTATGATGGTGACAAACAACTGCACAGTAATGACCACAGCATTTCTCATTTGATCAAAGACTCAATATCAGAAGCCATAGAACAAACCATCGACAGCTTGTATTTTCATAGTGGGTATGGTTTAATGACAATCTTCGAGATTGAATGGAGAAGAAAACGAAAAAGCTAAAAAAATTCCGTAATTGATTTTCACTGATCATTTAACAACCCTACTCAGTACAGGATGAGCCCTTAACTGTGTTTTGTTGCCTGTTGTTTTTACAATGGAAAGTCCAAGGTTAAAGGTAGGGCAAACGGGTAGGCATGGGTCTGCATCTTGAGAAAGTGCGCTACTTTCTGGCTTTTGTGTTGTATTTGAGCTGTTATTCAACGTGTTGTTTTCATCACTGTCAATGTTGAGGTACAGATGAATGAGTCGTCTGTAATTACCCAAGTCTGGATGACTGGTAGCTTAGTGCTGTGAACGTGTGAATACAGGAATTGTATCTGTGGTTCATCATGACCGCTGTGTCTCCGTATTTTCAACTGTTCCTGATGACATTGATCTTTGTCAGCACATGATAGCATTAGTTCTTTAACATCTTAACAATATCATTTCAAACACGCACCGCACACCACATACTGGACCAGTGTAACATCCATTTACCATCTGAACCTGAGTCAACTGGTTGCCCTGAGAGGTGATGATGCAAAATATATTGTGTTGTCAGCTACCGTTCCTGACACATGCCGGGAATCACTTACTGAACCCGATCGTTTCTTCGTCCACTAATTGTCAGCTAAGGAAAGGGTCATCACTCAGATCTCCAGTTACTGTGTTCAGATCAAAGTCATTTTCAAGCAGTTGATGGGCTTAATTGATAAGTTTTCACGCACTGTATTTTATTGTACTACTGCTATCACTGTGTCATGTGGTATCTTGTTATCACAGTTGTAGCTGTATATGAATGTAGGCACTGAGTTTATGGCGAAACTGCACGAGCAACTGAAGTACTTTGTTGCAAAGAAAGTCAGCACAGACAGATTATGGCAAGGCCTCCGAATATATCTGTCTGGTCATGAGGTAATTTGACTATTGTCTGTTCTTCTATCATAAGTAATGCAATGTTGTAAGTAATGCAACTGCACACAGTTGAAGATTCATGATTGCACTGTGCATGAGTCTGCTACACATCGAATACGAACAACGAAAACTTTGATGCCAGATCTGAATTTAGGTTTCTCTTGAAGGAGTCCGGAGTTCCATAGTTTGGTGGGTTTGTCAGTGGCAGGTTCCAGTCGTCATTAGAGATGATGTTTTTTTGTATTGAAAAAGTGAACAACTGAACGTGCATTGTGCTTGATTAATTGCTCTCCTTGTGTGTCTTTCGGCGTCAATGATTTTTTCATTCATAGTGCGTGTTGATATCACATAGATGGTGTAAAGGTCTATCATACCTTCTGTTGCCTGTTATTTGATGAATGAAGAAAGGATAGTTTCTGGGCGATTTACTCTGGCGAGAGCCCTCTTGTGTACTTTGGCACCATTGGTTTGTCAACATGAAGGCAATGGTAACAAATGGATGGCTTTATCTCATCATCACAGGTTGTTTTGTGGTACTTAGGCCGAGGCCATCCAGGAGTAACTTTAGAAAAGAAGGTTGATTACATGAAAACACTGTCTCTGTTTCCCAGTCATATCTGGTGATTGTCAGAACACAATTATTTACTTACTTTTTTGTGTTATTACAGGAGAGTTCAGTTATGTACTCCATGTTTCTGGAAGTTCTTGATATATAGGGTGTTATTTTGGCCAAAGGAAACCAACTCAGTCCAGAAATGGTTGCCGAAAACTGGTGCCAGTTTTTAGTATATGTGACATGCAAGTTTGGTGCCATATTATTTAGTCCCGGTTTCTGATGCTGAATAAAATGTTGAAACTGATATTAAAGTTGGTGTTGGAATGTTGCTGCCGATTTTTTTGGCGTGTCGTAGGCTTTGTGAGTCAGTTTGCAGTCTGTGTGGTCTTTGTATAATTCAGACACCTGGCGAAGGTGAACACAAGATAATGGACTTCATCCGAACAGAAAAATCTCAGCCGAATTACGATGAAAACACACGACACTGCTTGTACGGCCTTGATGCTGACTTAGTAAGCACTATGTTCTGCAGTAGTCAAACACCGGCTGAATATTGCCCTGTTGTAGCAATAAAGTTGTTGTGTTACGTATGAAATATTATCCAATGTTTGAAAGTGGTGATTCAAGTATAGTGAACACTGTAGTCTTGATTTGGTGACTTGACAACTATATCAGACTCATTTCTCAAAAAATATTAGTCTTGGTCTCAGTTTGCAATTTTTTTTCACAATTACGTTACTTTTTCATTAACTGACACAAAAGTCAGTGGAAATGTATACTACTACTACTACATCCCTTTAATGGCCTTTTTTCCAGGTCAGCCTGGGTAAGCCGGCACCAGAAAGATAAACCATTCTGGATTTTACTGGAGCACGAGATGATGGGGTAGCAGTGGCATCAGCTGGACCATATGCAAACCATTTGGGCCTCACTCCAGACAGATAACCATGCCAGTACCTCCCAGTCCTGCCACCCAACCAACAGTGTCGTCAAAACACTGAAGGCACAGTGGAAATGGAAATGTGGAAAAGTATGTGCAGTATTACTTTGATATGAACAGAAGTATTATGCAGATCGTGAATGTAGTCTTAGATTGATCGTATTCTGAACTTTCGTCTGACCTGATGGTGGGTGAATCCCCCCTTCCCTCAAATAGACGTCATCGGAGCAATGGTGATTGTCTGGAGGGCAAGAGGGAAAATTATCAGGTCTGTTCTGTGCAATATTGTCGTCTCTGATATAGCCATATTTGTGCTGAAAAGGGACGTTAAACTCCAACTAACTCTGTGCAATATTATGTGCAACAATTGTGCACAGTGCAGTGCACACATATGAACAGACCTAACAGTTCTCTGGATTTGGTTTTGTCTCACTGGGCCCATTTCACTGTGCGTAGATTCATTTTTGTATATGTATTATTTTGCGTATCAATATATATTGCATGCATGTGTAGTATTGTAACATGGTGAGGTGGACCTGGTGGATTGAAGCCTATTCTTAGGACTATTGCTTCCTTCAGTGCTTTGACACTGTCGGTTGGGTCATTTGACCCATAAAAAGCCTTCCCCGATATGACCTATACTGTGTTTAATGGGACGTTAAACCCTGCTCAATCAGTCAACGATGGTGTGTCGATCAGATAGTCTATTTAGTGTTTCCTTTGTTTAGTGTAAGAAGTGAGTGTGATCTTTGTTCAAGTCATGCATTGTAACAAGTCCACTGTGTGTAGCTGCTGTGTTTGATGCAGATAATGCTGGGTCTTACGACACACGAACCACATTTCTCACTGCTGCGTGAAGAGGTGAGATTTACCGGCAAGAATTCACCGAAGCGCAGCACGGCACCTGAAGAGACGACTTTTCACCTGCTTCACCTGTCGCTGATGAGAGAATATCTGGAGTTGGAGTTTGGAGAACACTTAAAGGTATGGACACCATTTTATCATGCAGAGCCATTTTTAATATCATGACTGTCTGGAATCAGTTATACAGTGAATGGCCCTAGCTAAGAATGCAAACTAGTTAGCTCAGTGGAACTTGAAAAACTTTGTTGCTGTAATGATTTATACTTGATATAAGTCTTCGCTTAGGTAATGTATGTCAAATCTTTTCCTTAATATCTTCTTGACTGCCATCACTTTCCGTAATATTTATATGGAAATTCCTTGGAATTTTTATGCCATCTCTTTTCATCACAGAACAGTTTGGTTACACTTTTCTGCTCGTCGGACGTCAGTGTTTTGATATTTGGTTGACAAACAGTTGATGTCGATGCAAACTGTCCACTTTGTCTGTCCACTTTGATGAGCATACATTATTTGCTCACCCATCACGACTGTTACCTGCTACTAGCATGGGCAGTTTGGCATAGTGGTAGCGCGTTGGTCTTGTCAATGTAGTTAACCTATGCCGAGCCCACTTAGTACTGTGTTGGGTGACCGTGTCTGGGTTCGACTTTATTTCGGTATGTAACCAGCCATCCAGGTCGACTCAGCCTTCTATCCTCCGTGGGATGGTTAGTTAGTTAGTTGGAGTTTAACGTCCCTTTTCAGCACAAATATGGCTATATCAGAGACGATCCGTGGGATGGTAAAATGAGTACCAGCCAGAGGGCAGCGATGCCCTGCGGCTGGCTTGTTTGCAGGTAAAACTGTGTGTTGCCATATCTGAGCGCTTTAGAAATGCATTTGGTATTTAAAGGCGCTTTACAAATGTCCAGGTTTACTTTGCTTTTTGCTTTACTTACTAGTACCACTACCTGTGTTTTAATTGTTGTTTTCCAGGTGAACGTGAGTTAGCTGCTTCTCTTGGTTTTCTTCTTCTTCTGGTTCCAGAGAAGAACCTTTGATGATAAATGGCACAGGCTTCTGATGGACCAGGTGCCGTTCCTGTCCTTCAACCAGCAGCATCAAAGCACTGAAGGAAACTCAAAGCACTGGCCTCG
>Ga0056108_1000601_pt1 | contig 10582 bp, 6 predicted proteins | sample WorMetG1BERMUDA1_FD_83875 | JGI IMG/M metagenome (GOLD analysis project Ga0056108, IMG submission 83875) | Marine gutless worms symbiont microbial communities from Max Planck institute for Marine Microbiology, Germany - Inanidrilus... ... | reverse complement strand
GGCTATATCTCGCAAACGGTGCAAGATAGGAGGTAAGTTAGTATTAATCACTAATAGGAAATCGTATATGAGCTTTTGATTGGTACCAAAATCGGTGACCTTGCATGACCTTGAACGGCCTAATGGCATTATTTTGCGTTATTTCAGCGAATTCGGGTAGCTTCCGGGCGCACTGCATAAAAGTTCAGGTTCGCTATCTCCTCTCCTGATGAGTTCTTGTTGTTTACTGACTGTGAAAGGAATTGCATGGGTAGTAATGACAGACAGATACATTCTGCATGTTTCATTTAAGCTACGTACTATGTTAGATGTTTTTTTACTTATTAAGTTTTTTGGCAGTTGACTTTGTTTTAGTGTTAAATGTTAACGTCAAAATTTCAAATATTATATATATTTATAAATCTTGAAAGATTTGTGTTTAGTGTGGTCTGCTAGATTTGTCTGAAGTTGATGTCATTCTGCTGTCGAACTATCACAACATGTTGGCGTTGCCGTACATCACGGAATGTACTGGCTTTAAAGGTGTTATATATGCCACTGAGCCAACGCTTCACATCGGCCGGTATGTCGTGCAGCCTGCTGTTGATTGATCTTTTTGATTGTTTATAATGGACCTACTTGTGATTATTTCAGTAATATATGTTTTTTGTGCTGTTTGTCTAGGCTTTTCATGGAAGAATTAGTCAATTATGTTTCCAGAGTGCCATCATCAGAAATATCTGCATTCTGGAAAGATGAACATATACAAAAGTGAGTGCTTACCATATTCCTAATGTTAGAGCTTAGAAGGTGTTCAAAAATTGATAATGTGGCCAGGGAAACTAGGTCAAGTGCCTTGTTATTTCACCACCCCCCTAGTAGGAGTGCAGAGTATAGTGGTGAACATGCCCATATATGTCTGTGGTCTGTCCACTCACATATCTAAACCAGAATGTGGCCAGTGCCCAACGTGATGGCCGCCCTGCCCAATATATAGGTGGCACCTCTGTTCAACGCCGCGAAGTTTGGCTGACGCCCACTACTAGAGTGCCGTGCAGTAATGCTGCCAAGATGCGAAACCCGTTGAAATTAGCTGGGGTGCCCCACACTCGCCAACAGATCTCAGCCGTTAGGGCGCCAAAGTTCACCATGTTATGAGGCCATGTGGAGGAGGTATTGCTGTTTAACAAGTTTTTTTCCAATTGTCAATAGGTGCATTAGTTGTGAAGATATGGCCCGACAAAGTTGTGCGATGGTGCTGAGATGGCGATTTTTTTGCGTCCTGTATTTACAGTGAGCCGCTTACAGCACATTTCAGACCTGCATTCTAAATTCGCGCTAAGGCCACACTATGTGTCGAAGTATGGTAGACATCCAATCTGCGGCCGCTGAGATTAGGCTAGGAAAATAGATAGAAGAAAGAAGAAAGATGGAAATCACAGAGCAAAAATATAATGCAGGGCAGTCATAAAAAAAACACATTCAAACTTCACAAAATTTTATGTACGTGTTAACTATGGCTGTGTCTCGGTCCTGTTTTGACAACAATGCAATGCAGTTTGTTGTCTGTTTTTGTCGATTACTGTCCGACTTGTCACCCCTTGTGGTAGAATTGCACTTGTCCACCACTGGCGCTGTGCAGGCATTATGCATTGTTCACATCTACAGTGCTTGTGGGTGGCAACGAGTGCATTTGCCACTGCAAGGGGTGACAGGGCAAAGTTGCTATCATCTGTTGCCATTTCTTTGTGTTGCTGAAGTCTAGTAATCATAATGTATGATTAGCAGATGGAAGTCATTGCTTTGGTGGCTAACTTGAGAAATGAAATGTGTCTGTGATTATAATGGTGTTGATCACCTCTGAATGAACATTAACAGTGTTTTGGCTGTGTTAGCATTGAGCACAGTGTGAATGGCACCTGTCAATGTTGCGATTCTTACCTGTGCAGATTATAAGACAAAATGTTGAGCAGGCAACCGTAGAACATTGATTTACCGCAAAATCTTGAGTACGATACGAGGATCATTCCATAAATAAGTTATAAAATGGCATCATTATATTAATTTTCAAAATATAAAAAGTCCATAACATGCATTTTGTAGAGAATTTAATTCTGAGCACCTGCTGTTAGTTTGACCACAGTTACGTTAGTGTGACGTCATTTATGAACATTAAATATGACAACGTTGTCATTGAAAGCATCCATTAAGGAACTACATTCTTTTATTCGTTTTTGTGGGCAAAATAAGTTAGCACAAATGCCACTGACTCAGAGATGCATCCAATGTATGGTGGCAAGTATTTAATAGACCAGCAATACGTATTTGGTGTTGAAGTTTCCTTGTCATTGAGAGAGTGTTACTGATGAAGAGTGACCTGGCTACCCTCTTGTTTCAGCAACCGATGCAACAATTGCAGCAGTCGATTCTGTCATACGGTCTGACCGGCATATGTTGATATATGGGATAAATGTTTAAATGAATTTCAACAATACGTTGAAAAACAAAAAGTTAATGTTTGACTTTTAAAATGTTAAATTGTTGAACTTGTTTATTTTCTTGTAACTTGCAATGCGGTTGAACACTTGGTGAGTTGGTGAGCAAAATACTTCACTGACTGACGCGAGTTCTAAGTACAAGTGACGTTGCAGTAATGATTTTATCTTTATAAAAATTTCAGGATATGTACTTTTGGTTGTTTGATATTTTAAAAGTTGACAGAATGATGTCGTTTTGTAATATATTTATGGAACACCCTCATACACAAAATTTGGACCATTATTATCCCTCTCAACGAGGTGATGCATATGATACACGTGAACATATAAGCTGCCAGTTTCCCTGTAGTGAAGTGAAGCTGGAGTTCACTGGAAGGTCCACTTACAGCACTTGCTACATGTCAACATCAGTTTCTGTGCTGTTATCCTGGACATCTTACTGAAGCAGCTACATTTGGAGTGCCCCGCGTGGGTCCAGGGCTCTAAGTGGGTAAGTGTCTAAGTAAGTAAGTAAGTGACAAATTTATGAAATGCCAAAATAAGAATAAGCCCTCTCTGTTTCCAGGTCAGATGTTGTAAGGGGCAACTAAACCTGACTAGTTTTTTGTGCTTATTTCGTGTTCTAGTACATTTGTTTTGATCGGTGCATGCATGCTTTTGTTGTGTTAGGTTCTGTTTTTCAGTCCACTGAAAACACAGGACCGGAAAATGGCGGACCAAATTAGATCAAAGGTGAACATTAATTACTGGAAAGTGCAGGACCAAAAATCTGACGCGTAAAATGCAGGACCGGAAAATGCAGGATCAAACATTGCTCTCAAAAATGAGAGGGCTAGAAAATGCAGGACCAAATTAAAAGTTAACTTCCTAGGTGCAGTTGTCAGTTGCACTGGCTGTAAGTCTAATTGTTGTAGTTGTAGCTGTGAGCGACACATTACTGTATTTTATTACAGCAGCCCAACATCATGTACAATGACTAAATTTAGCGTCATTGGTGATGTAATGTCATCAGCAATCTTATTTATTATTTTAATATTTATAGTCTCTCAGAACAGATGCAACACCATCTGTATCGGAGTATGGCACAACGGATGGCCGCTGTCCATGGCTGTAACGGTGTTGGCGAAGGATGCACAAAAACGGCGGTGTCCGCACGGGACCAGGGCTGTACTCTGCACGTGATACCAGCAGACAGACAACACACGTGTCGTCCCGTTTCATTCTCAGTGAATGCTGCTTTGGAATACTGCTCCATAGAACATCTCATTGCCGCTGAACTATGAGTTGGTACAAAAATGGCAATACTTTTTGAGAGGAGTAACAAAACGTTTGCATGTTATGTGTCTCACGGGTCTTGCATTTTCTGCTCCTGCATTTTAATCATGAAATTTTGGTCCTGCATTTTTCGGTTCTGCATTTTTAGTCCTGTATTTTTCAGTACTGTGATTTAGTCCTTCAGTTTCCAACTTTGGTCCCGCATTTTCTGGTCCTGCATTTTCAGGCCCTCCCCCTGTTTTTCAATACCAAGCCAAGAGATTGGTTTGGGGAACGTCTCCGAAATGACATATTTTGTGTTGAATGGGACGTAAAACCTTAACCAAACCAGTATGTACGGAGTTCAGAGAATTTAGTGAAGCCTGGAAGTAGCTGCAGTCCAGTGTGCCTGGCCAGACTTAACCTGTCCCCTTTAGTTGCTACTTGACAGTCACTGTACCATGTTTGCTTGGAGTAAAAGGATGTGTTGTGCAGAGACTAGTGTCGTTGTTGTTCAGGTCTGTGGTATCCATGGTAAAATACAAATGTCTGTGGATGTATTGTATGTATGAGTGAACAGTTTTACCAGGAATGTCTAAAAGTTTTCTTTTAATCGTGTATGGTCTTGTACTTGTATGTGCTTTCTACTGAGTGTGGCATGCGGACATGGTCAGCATGTCCACTGTCCACTCTGTTATTCCAGTAAATCGTTGTTAAGTGAATGTGATGCCATGGTAACTTGGCATGGTTCCAGTTTCATTACTAATTTAGCTCCTGCATAAAGTTGCTACATTTGCTGAATTTCATCTTAAATGTATTTGCTACATGCTGCAATTTACAGTCTGAGTTTTCTTCTGGCAGTGAAAATTATTTTCTTTCATGATGTAAATCTGATGCACTAAACTGTGCCACAGGAAGTTACCGTGTCCACTGAGAGATGCTGTCGCACCAGAGACATGGAGAAAATGCTACAGTTTGTATGCTGTTCAGTCATGTCTCAGCCAAGTTGATATTGTATCATTTAACGAGTCTAAGGTATGTACATTAAGTTAAGACACTGTGATTTATAAAAAACATAGCAGTACATTTGTGATCATAACTGTGGAAAATCTTGATGGATTTTAATAATTTTTACATATCTGGAAACGGAAATGAATATGCTCTGCAAGTAAGCTATTTACTTATTTATTTTACTGCTTGTGACGTAAATATGACGTCACTGTCACTTTCATGACATTGATGAGCTGTGACAGCATCTGCTGCATATGTGTGGCGAGGCTTGGAGTAGTCGCTGATTGATGACGCAGTTGACTAATGGCCAACATGCTTGCATGCTTATGTTCCTGCCAGTGGTGGATATTTTGAACATGCCTTTTGACTGTCAATTTGTTTTCTCTGTACTTAATGAAGTTTATGTTTCACACCACACTTGATGCAGTGGGTAATATTCTAAGAGTGCATTATAAAAGTATGAAATGTGATGTTTCATTTTCACAAGGTAGCATAAGTATGTTATTTAGGTGAGGTGAACATGTTATTCGTGTATATGTAAAAATGTTTTTCCTGCTTACTGCAGTGCAAAAATTGTGAAGATCAAATGCATTTTTCCAGAGTTATGATCACAAATGTACTGCTACATTTTTTATGATTCATAGTGTATTATGCCAGTTCAGTTAGTCCAAGAACTGAGGTTGCATTTGTCTGTTTTGTTTTTAAAGCAAATAGGACTGCCATTAGCCAGAACAGAACTATCTCAACTTATGGAATAAATAAGTAAAGATATTTATGCATGGCCTACTAAAAACAGTGTCACTACCATGGCGAAGTGTTGGTTGGAACATCTGTCATTTGAATGCAGTCAGTCTGATATTGAGTTGTAAGCAGACATCTTGTCCAGTAGTGAACAGCAGGACAGTACAGTGCTTGACCAGTAAAGTGAAAGATTCCAGATATTTTGTAGTTTAGAACTTGAGTTGAATTAATGTACTGCTTGTGATCAGGCATTTTTTTGCCTTCAGTGCTTTGAGGCTGTTGGTTGGGCAGCAGGAAGGGCATCCGGCCTGTAAAAACTGAATGGTGAGATACTGGCATGTTTATCTGTCTGGAGTGAGGTGCAAATGATTTGCATATGGTCCAGCTGATGCCACTGCCACCCCATTATCTCTTGCACCAGTAAAATCCAGAATGGTTTACATTTCTGGTGCCAGCTTATCCAGGTTGTCCTGGAAAAAACCCATTAAATAGATGTACATAGTAGTAGTAGTAGTTGTGATCTGGCACTGCACACAGGTGATAGCATTCACATGCGGAGAGAATGAGTAAAATGAAGATGCTGTGTGCAGGACGTCTTTGGTTCACTGCGGGCTACAGCAGTGAGTTCTGGATACTGCATTGGCAGCTGCAATTGGGTTCTGCAGTCTGCACATGAAAAGGCAAGTAGCTGTGCAGCAGTTGTTGCTTTGTCTGCCAGCTCTGTGCATGCTCTGATGTAGCTAGTCTTGGATGCTAAAATGTGCTGTTGTGTGTTTGTACTATTGATTTATAACTGTGTCATGTGACTACATTAGCTTTGACTGCTGTTCATCGTTAGTATTGTCAGTAATATACTCATTACTGCATGCAGTATGGTGTTATTATTTAATCATACTTAACATATATTTTAGTTAGAGATCATGTTTTAGTGTTTGATATATATTATTCAAAGTCAAATTTGACCTAAGTATGTAAGTTGATCTTGTGTACAAGACTTGCCTTTGAAACATTTGACACAGACACTAACTCTGTTGTGATGAAACAAAGTGCAGAAATAGAATGATGCTCACTTATACCATGAAGTCAACCAAAAATTCTTGATAACTAAGTCATATCAGAGTGCATCTAGGTTGGCAGTTAAACTTGTCTACACCACATCTCAAAATGCTCTGTTGTTTTTGAATAATTCTGTCCAAAGTGAACCAGTTTTAATACCTCAGTGTAGTGAATCCTGAGGAAATTGGCATAATGAACAATTTTGATTTTGTCCACAGCACTTGAAAAAGTCAGTACACTGTCTTGTGAAATGCACAACTACTTTCATTTTCAGTTTGTAAAGATTGCATAGTCTTTCAGAGTCGCTTACTTTTTTAATGGAAAATAATACCATTTTAAGTAGATGAACAGAAAACAGCCTATCTAGAGAGTATGCAATCTTTATTTCATGATGTAATTGCTTGATTAAAGCATCTTATTATAATATTTCTTGAAAGCAAACTGAAAATGAAAAGTAATTTGTTTCACGGGGTAGTGCACTGATATTTTTCAGGTGTAGTGGACAAATTAATAATTGCATGTGCTAAACACCAGAATTCTGTTTAACAAATAATTATAAAATTCAGTTCCACTTTGGCAGATTTATTGAAAAAAGGGAGCATTTTTTGAGACTTAGCTTATTTGTATGAAGTTATCATTATATCAGCTGGACACATCTCTGCAAGTTATTTTAGAATTACTTAGTATAGATTGCTCAAAAGACTGTGGAATTGTATCAGTTTGCTATGTTAAAACTTAGCCGAGAAAGCAGATTGCATGTCAGAACATCGAGTAGAAATTTTTTGTAGATAACGTATCTCAGTTCATCATCAACATTGACAACTCATCCAAAGGTATGTGTTGTTTACTGCTGATTTGAATATAGTTTGTTATAGTTTGTTTTGGTTCTCCATAAGCACATGTTGGTGGTTGGTTGTTCTTGTGGTAAATGTAGAAATAGAGATGTCTGAAATACCACTTTCATGATGTGTTCTGGCAGCCAATGGAGCAGTTGCCTTTGAAAAACGCTGATGTGCTGATCTTAGCTGCACTGACGCAAACGCCAACAACAAATCCCGATGCAATGATTGGAGAATTTTGTGTGAGTGCCGGTATGTGTATGAACTTTATTGAAGTTTTGGTCAAATTTGTCGTAATTTTTGTCCTTTATTGCATAGAATAATGAATAATGTCTGTAATTGTCTACAATATACATTGTTTTGACAGTGTAGCCTAGGTGGCAGAAGGGTGTTTGGTCTGTGAAAACTATGCCACTCATTCTCATTCCAAGGGTGTCTTCCAGAGCAAGTGGAGGAAGAAAACGGAAGAATTGGCTAACTCAGGTTAACTTAAACTAAACATGGCAATTAAGATGGAGATGATGGTGGTGGTGTGTAGAATAAATATACATTAAACTGAACACAAACTGTAGCATTAATCATTGACTACTGCTCTTAGTTGAACGTGATACTCGCAATACAATACAATACTTGCATTTATAACGTGCACATAGTCAATCGCTAGGGCTGAATCTGAGGCGTGGGCGGTCACAGGTGGGGAAGATGGTGTGGTGTCACTAGGGGAAGCCACAAGCACATTCTAACTGTTACCATTGTAAAGCACTGTTTTTGTCACAGCTTGTCTTTCTTCCATTCTGTCTGTTGTCTCTGTCTGTTACCGAGATTACTCGAAAGTGATTTTTGTGAAATTTCAGAAGAGGTAGGCTTGGTAACAAGAGACGTTTAATTAGACTTTGCGGTGATCTGTTTCGGGATTTCTGAAATATTAAAAATAACATTGGCTTCAAATTGTGGTACAGAGTGTTTTGCTGATTGTTGTGTGTGGCATCGCAACTTGCATACAACTAACTGTCTGTGAGTTCACGTCAAATTAAGTCATTTGGCTGGTAAATTTCTCATGCTTCACAGACGTATGAACTCTCTGAGTTCCTTGTAGCTTCAAGCTGGCTCAGCTGGACAAGCTATGTTCCAACTGCCTTTTGCATTTCTTCTTATATAACACTTGACGACTGCAGTAGTTTTGTGTGAATTGGAATGGGAACTGGTTTGTAATGTGTGGCAATGCATAGCAACAACACTGAAGAATGGTGGCAATGTGCTGATACCATGCAGTCCGTCAGGTGTAGTCTATGACTTGTTTGAATGTTTGTCAAGTCATCTTGACAACTGTGGTCTCAGTATTGTGCCTATGTACTTCATCTCACCCGTAGCTGACAGCAGCCTCGCCTACTCCAACATCTACTCTGAATGGTAGCTACTACTTTGCATCAGAGTATTTGTGCTTCTTTGTGTATGTAAGTCCATCTGCAAAACCAGCAGTTTGTCATCAGTCAGTCTCCTTCACAGCATCGCATGCCACTCCTCAGTAATATCTACCACAGATACAGACTGTTACCTTCCAACTTGTCATTGTGAAGAGTAGGGCCAAGACTAATGAATGAGGCTTATAGCGGGTTTTACTGAACTGCTCTGTAGTTTTCACCTGCCGATGGCACTGTCTTCGGGGTGGTCAGAATTAGCAGTCCCTTGCTGTTATCGAAGTGCAGTAAGTGGCAACATCTTGTGCATACAGGTATTGTGATATACTAGATATACTACGTGAATAATTCATAAATAGGCAAATATGACTGTTTATGGCAGTCACTTCAACATGTTTTTATTATCAGAATATAATTAATTAAAATTGTACGAGGTATTCAGCTTTTTCAACTAAACTTTTAAAACTGTCTGAAACAGAACTATCCACGTTATTAAATGCTAGTAAAGACTATCTTGTGTCTGAAACATGCTAGAAAACTTTTCACAGCCTGGTATATGCCCTTACTCACTTGTGGAACTTACGTTGCTCCCACGTCCCCTAGCTGGTGAGGAGAGCTCACTGTTCTCTGCCTGCAATTACCACTGTGCTTGTATTTTCACTTTTTGAGCATTTGGCCTTCTCACTGCTCTAGCCGCCGCCTGCAGTAATGGCCACAGCGCTGGCCCTGCAACAAAAGTCTTAAAACCTCTTCTGGAGGTAGTTTTATATGCAGTTAAAGTTAGAACTAGTTTGAAATATGTGGTCACCAGCAACAAGTAACGAAAGTGTTGATACAGTAACATGTCTTATGGTATGTTATATATACATCATGCTTACAGTTGTTGTTATTTTTTTGTGAATCAGGTTGTCCACTGCAAAGCAGTCAAAGGTGTACATACCAGAATTTCCATTTCCTCATGCCGAGGTACTATACATTGTTCTATTAGATCATAAGAAGACCTGTCACAAAAAAGGAATTTGTGTCATACGTTTTGTTGCATTTTTCTTCACCGCAGTGATCACTTAATTAGCTCATTTGCTAATAATGACAGTACTGGGTACGGGCGTCGGACAGCTGGCATGAAGAGTTCAGAATTGGTTCACGGCCAAGTGACCATTATTTTCGTAGTGTCTGTTTGTCTGTTTGTTTGTCTGTCTGTCTGTTTGTTTGTTTGTTTGTGCAGAGTTTTTTTCAGCCGTCTTCGATCCGACTTGGATCAAACTAGGACACGTTACATGTCCGGGTCTAGTTGTGTCCCCTAGAATATAGGGGCTGTGCGACCCCTGGGGGCTGGGTGACCCCTTAAAAACTTGTATTTTTAGGGGTTTGGGGCTCAAAAAATCTCGTCCTACAGTTTTGATCGGATTGTGCTGATTTTTGCTTATATTGTACAATGCATGAATACTAAAATTCTCTCGAGCCATTTTTTGCAATTTCCATCTTGAACCCAAATTATGACGTCATAATTGACGTAATTTCCGGTTTTGCTAAAGTTGTCGTAGAGCAATGCGGTTTTCACCATTGGATAGCTCAGACGATTTCATGCGGTGATGTGGTCTCCATTTTTATTGCCGCCCTATGTAATAGGGGGGCCATTATATTTTTGCCCTGTGATTTCTATCTATCGTCTATCGTCTTTTTTTTTCCTCGCCTAATCTCAGCGGCTGCAGGTTGGATGTCTACCATACTTTGACACATGGTGTGGCCCTAGTGCGAATTTAGAATGCAGATCTGAAATGTGCTG
>Ga0056108_1000600_pt1 | contig 10583 bp, 6 predicted proteins | sample WorMetG1BERMUDA1_FD_83875 | JGI IMG/M metagenome (GOLD analysis project Ga0056108, IMG submission 83875) | Marine gutless worms symbiont microbial communities from Max Planck institute for Marine Microbiology, Germany - Inanidrilus... ... | reverse complement strand
TTGACACTGTTGGTTGGGTCATTTGACCCGTAAAAACCCGTCCCCGATATGACCTATAATGTGTTTAGTGGGACGTTAAACCCTACTCAATCAATCAATCAACCTACTGTCTGGCTTAGGCCCAATTGACTGACGCCTGTTATTCAACGTCAGTCAACGGACCCAGCCAAGTCTATCACTTCAGCCGACGTCAGCGCGACTGACACCTTGACGCTGCTAATTAAGATGCCAGCAACGGTCACATTTTATAGAGGACACCGTCGAACCCTCTGTTGCCTGCCCGAGATTATCTCCCTGATCATCATGTGCGTAGGAATTATTTTCACATAATTACTACCTGGGCCGCGGCTCGAATTGAACCTCGAACCAATGGCACACAGCGCACGTCACGCTCTACTGCACATGGCGTCCAAGTGGTCTAGCCACCGGACTACACGAGCAGGGCTTGTTGTTGTTGGTGTGTTGATAAGAACTCACTTCACTGTACTAAACAAAATGTTTGGGAGGAATTTAACATTAAAGTGTTGTGCTGTTTTGTTCGGCAGAGTGGTTTAATATGAAAACTTTACAATGTATGTGGAAAAAGTCACGTTTCAGTGTCTTTGTGCAGCAGTAACTGTACTCTTGTATCTTTAGATTATGTCCTTAGACGTCAACTTTTTGTGGCTCCCACTCTTGCAGTCTGAGGTTGATGATGTTGACAGAGAGTTGTTTAGCTTGTGCATTGTATTGTTGATACTAGCTGCCTAGTTGTGGTTTGTTTGTCTGTTTCTGCAGTTTATTTGTCATCTGTGATAATGCATAGCCTGTAGTCGACCCATCTGCTTTTAAATTGATGTGTTGTAATACTGTTGTCCGGTTGTGCTGTTATCATGCTACGTGCTGCCTTCATTAATAATGATGTGTTGCATTCGTGTTTGTGTACGCTGCTGATAGGGCTGGGTTGATAACTTCAATGGTCCGAGTGGTCTTCTTGCTGCAGTAAGTATTTGCACTTACACACACACACACATCCGTTTTACGGCCCTTTTTCCGAGACTACCTTGGTGAGCCGGTGCCAGAAGAAATGAAAAACTTCTTCTGTACTTTTTGATGTGAGGGTCGGATGTCGTAGGAGGCGACTGAACCTGGCTTTAGTTTTTTGTGTTGTAGTGCATTTCTTTTGATTGGTGAAAGTGTGCTTTTGTTGTGTTAGGTTTTGTTTTCTTGCCTGGGGAATGTCTCTGAAATGACCTATTTTGTGTCAAGTAGAACATAAAATCTTAACCAGTAACCAGCCAGTGACACTGTACAGCTTGGAAAGTAAGCGTAGGCATGGCATCTCACTGGTCATGCTATGCAGGCTTTAGTGATCTAGTCACCTACAGGCTCAAGACCTGGCATAGGGATGTGTCGGAGCCAGCTGGAGTCGGATTTTGTATTTGAAATCCGATTCAGATGCGGATTTGTCACACAATCACATCTGATGTACACATTCGACTGCTAAGTACATATTGAATAAATGTTTACTTATATACTGTTCAGTTACCCAAAAGACAGAGATAGACGGGCGAAGACGACGACAGACAGACGGACGTGTGACGGCTAAGAGCGTTCTGCTTCTGCTATGCCTTGCTGATCAGTTCCAGGACATCATCAGCAATGTTAGGCCTACCCTGAGTCATTTGTTGTCCACGTGCACGTCATATCTTCTGCTTAACTTGGCATACTTGTTGAGAGTGCCGTAGCTGACAGTCGTCCTGAAGCATATCTTTGTATACGTCGTGTGCTTGTTAAACGACTTTCGAAAATGGGAATTTCGAATTAATTTATCGCTTTCGTTTTTGAATCGTTGCGTTAGAATTATGTTTTCAAAGTGTTGTCAGATCTAAAGGCGATATTTAGTTAACAGCGCACTGTCGGATGTAGTGATTCGTCTGTGATGACGCTTGCGTGAACTGCTGTCAACAGTGGTCACTGAGAAGTGATACGTCGGTCGCATTGCTAAAACAGTTTGTATGCAGTGGGGGACGTTGATCATTGACTCGCATCCGGTCTGTAACCCAAAACGAGTCGACTTCAAAGGCTTAGGCCTACTGCCAGGACCGCATAACTTTAGCTCTACCGTGCTGCCCTAAAGTGCAACAGTGTATGTTCGTTGCTATGACAAGTCAAGGCAATTTGTAATGTCCTGCGATTAGTAAATATGCAGTAGAATGGCGAATTGTGCAAATCGATCAAATGGTCCAGGCGAGTGCAGCAGACAGTGCATCAACCATCCTCTGTCCTCAACACGGCCACAGTACAATGTCAATGACAACGAGTGGGCAGCATAATCCCACTCCCACGCATGCTGAAGGTCGTCTCCTACACTCGTCTGTGTGCACGGTCCCTGGTCTCTGTACGAATTGGACGAAAAGTTTTGGTCCAGTTTGGTGTTTAGTCTATATGGACATTAGCAAATAGATATTCTATTGTCTAATTTTTTAAGTTTGCGTGGCTAATGACGGACTGCGATGAATGATAAAAAGGCTTTCCGAAAGGAAATTTGAAAATCGAATCCAACGTAAATGTCTCTGAAAATCCGTCGGATTTCAGATTTGCAAAAAAACTGTCCGATTCCGACAACATTCTGATTCACATTTGAATTCCGACACATCCCTAGCATAGGAAAGGGAGATGAGCACCCACCTACACTCCAGCAGCTGTATAGCACTCTTTACCTTAGCTTACAGCCAGTGTGATTAATTATCACATGTTGATCTTGATTGGCAGTCCTTACCATAATGTGATTTGTTCCTTCAGCATAATTGTGATTGTTTGTGGTTTGTGACTTTGACTCAGCTGAGAAACTGTGTTGTAGATTGGCAAAGGGATACTGCGAGTCATGATGGGAGATGGTATGGCTGGTGCAGATATTATTCCTGTGGACATGGCAGTGAGTTTGATTATTGCAGTAGCGTGGAGTACGGCAATGGAGCGGTTAGTCTCTGTCAGAAATATTACAAGTTACACGTGTTAGTTAGTTAGTTGGAGTTTAACGTCCCTTTTCAGCACAAATATGGCTATAGTGGAGACGAGTTACACGTGTATTGATGTATGCATATTTGTTTAAATACTTGCTTATTACAACTAAAAATTCATAACTGACAACCAAACATTTATACCTTATTTTGACGTTTTGGTCTCATCACGAGATCTTCATCAGAAGAAGCTGGTAATCAGTTCTTTCGAGTCTTGATGCGACAATCAGCTGTCGCATCAAGAAAGCGGTCGTAGGCGTGACTCAGCTGATAACAGCCCTCGTCTCAATTCATGGCTCGATGACCTTCCTTGTGGATATGTACAGCTTCCTTGATCCATCTAGTAGGACGATCTTGTTCTCTGTCGATGACCATAGTCTTTTTCCAGTCGATTGTGTAATTGGCTTGATTTACATGGTCAGTGAGTGCTGACTTGCTATATTCCGTCAGACTGGCAGAATATAGCAATTAAGCACTCACTGTGGAAAATTATTGGGCTAGTAATAGTTTCAATCAATTAATCAAACGTCTTTAATCGCTAATTAATTGATTAAGATTGATTACTTCTGCTTGCACACTGTTAGGACATTTGTATTTAACTTGAAATAAACATGTGCCATTAATTTTCCCACAGTAGATAGAGTGTTCTTGTTTATACCATTATTATGGCATGACTGGAAACAGATGAGTTATCAGAACAAAATAAGTCAGTAAAAATACTTAATAATTTTAATCCAACAAGAACTTCTAAGCATTTAAAATTTTTAGCAATAAATTAATTAATCATTAAACTCACAGCTGTAAAAATTTCACAATAAAGTAAATAATTTATGAGAAATTGCAGTTTGTATTGGAGTATTTTGACCACACTTTGTTGTCTAGACTGTTGCAAGTGATTAGGTTTAGTGTAAATTCACCTGCAGCAAATTTTATTTCTATGTGAGTCCATATGTAATGTTGTTTCTATCTAACCTTTGGAATTATTGGCTTTCTTGCTATTTTCACTATGTTTGTTGTATTTTGTAGTTTATTTGTGTTGTAACTGTAATCAAGCTGTAACACTATGGCTTTTGAAATAATAAAACTTACTTAACATTATTTTATCCTTTCTTTGTCAACACATGTAGATTAACTGTTGTGTTCTATGCTTGGCAGGCCGTCTACTATTCAAGTGTTCAATTGTACCACTGGGCAAATCAACCGGCTTACTTGGGGTCAAGTCGGTGAGTGTGTGTCTGTTTGTAATTACCTGACGTCATGTATGCCATTGCCATCATTGTTTGAATGATTACTATGTAGAGTGTGAATGTTATTGATTCTATTCAGTGACATTTATTGCCGTTTGCTTTGCACATTTTCTTGTCATTGTCATTGTGTGTTGTTGTAGAGAATTTTTTGATTATTTTCTATAACCGTCATATCTCGTATTGTTGTAGAACGGGCATCTCATGAGTGCTTTAAAAAATATCCTCTGGACTCTCCTGTCCGTTTGCCAGAGCCCAAGTTCACTACAAATAGGTGATTTCTGTTTCTGTTCTTGTGGTTGAACTTTGTGACCAGACAGGTTAAATGACTTATTGATGATACTGTGTAGGCAAAGACTGACTCATGATAATTGTGCACTTCTTGTAACATTCCGACGGCGTTTAAAGACGTTTTTGTTTCACTATTCATATGGCCGACACTGACAGCTAGTCTGTAGCCTTAGTTCCGCAGCTTCTGCAATGTTTCTGCATTAACTGTGTAAAGTGCCCCTGCAACACTTTTGTGTGAAGCGTCACTCTAATCAGTACGTTTTTAATAATAATAATAATAATAATTAAACTTCAAGAGCAGTTCAGCAGAGTTTAGTATAATAATAATACAGCATTTGTATAGTGCCTTAAAGTCCTGTAAAGGATACGGAGGTGCTTATTTTAATTGTCATTTTGAAACCACTGAATTAATGGGTTAGTTGTAAACCATTACATTGACATAAATGTTACATTGTAACAACTTGGCACATACTGGCATGTCTTTTTATAGCATTTTGTAACAAATTTATTGTTTATGAGGAAAGAATTCTTGGTATGGTGTAATCATATTTAGACTAATACACTGTGCTCAGAAAAAAACATCCCTTGTGTTTGCTTTTATAACTTCTAGTCAGATTTACCAGTTTGCACAAAAATTTCACTTAGCTGAATGAATGCTCATTATCAATGTTTAAAAATAATTCATCTATTTCTTACATATTCTTTGCTATTGATGACGTAATTGTGGTGTCAGGTAATACCTATACGTCAGTGATGGGATTTAGCACTGAAAATAAGTATTTGATCAAATCTTTGCAAGAAAATAAGAAATATGGAGCAAATTAAGCAATTGCTTAAAATGTTTCCTAACAAAAACTAGAGTCTTGGTGGACTGAAAGCGCTGATCAAAAAAATTGACAACACGCATACTGTTGTTCGACGTATTGGGTAGTTGTCGACCCCGCACTGTCCACATAGTAGGAATACCAGTGTGGTCAATTTTTTGATCAGTGCTTTCAGCCCACCAAGCACCATACGTAGACATCAGCCTCCACAGAGGGTAGTTCTGAGCCAGATCGACTGCTTTATTCAGTGTATGGTTGTAGGCTGTCAGGTCTCATTGGATGGTGTTCAACCTCGTGATACGGGGATGCCCTGGTGGTCTCTTCTAGTTCTCTGGAGGGGGAGCCATTAGGATCATCTTGGCATCTGCATCATCATCCGTGCATGCAATGTGCCCAAATATGCAGAGACATCGTGACTTGATTATCGCTGTAAGGTTAGGTTATCCTCCTCACCCGCTCGTTGTGAACAAATTGGTGCCATTTGATTCCGAGCAGTGTTCTCAAGCACCACTGATCAACAGCATCAATCCTACATTCATCCACCTTGGTGATTGCCCAGCATTCACATCTTTATAGAAAGATTAGTAGAATACAAGTGTACTGGATTTTGATACATACTACCGAGGTAATTTCCCACATTAATCACAAAGTGTCATTGTGGGAAGAGTGATCACAGCTGTCTGTATATTACTGCAGATAATACTGTTCTTGGAATGGCTTAATTATAACATTTCAGTGATTGGCTGTGCAGAGTTTACTACGAGCTGCATCGATGGTTTGATCATTTCCTGCCTGCGTGGATGATGGATCTTGGCCTGTCGCTGATTGGCAAGAAACCAGTGTTGGTGTCGTTTGGTTGTCTCCGTCGTATCTTGAGACACTTGGTATTAGTAAGGGTGTTGCATCTGCTCCAACTGTCTCCAGGATTGTCTTACTGTGTGTCCCAGCCCAACCCAGAGTAACTCCGGTTAAACAAAAACTGATGTTTGTGTGTCTGTGTTTGTAGCAGTCGAGAACAAACTTATAGTATAACGAATTTCAGCTGGTATAGGATTCAGAACATTATTAGGCTGCATCACAGTACTACATACATAGATGTGGCCTATTATTACCGACCGAGTAGCTTGGTCTGTCGGCTGGTCTGTCACACTAGTGAGCCTTGCAAAAACGGCTGAACCGATCGAGATGCTGTTTGAGTTGAGGACTCGGGTGGGCCCAGGGAACCATGTATTAGATGGTGGTCCAGATCCCCCATGGTAAGGGGCAATTTTGGGGAAAGGGGCACCCATTGTAAAGTATAGGGACTTTCTGCCGTGGGCTGTGCAAAAACCGCTGAACCGATCGATTTGCTGTTTGGCTTGTGGACTCCGGTGGGCTGAAGGAAGCACAAGTTCAATCGTATTCGCCAGGTGGCGCCAGTGTGCTGGACCACCTTCTGCTGTGAGCTGTGCAAAAATGGCTGAACTGATCGATTGCCATTTGGGTTTTAGAGTCAGGTGGGCAGAAGGAAGCACTAGTTCAATTGTATTCGCCAGGTGGCGCCTATGTGCCCTCATCGGATGGCACATTGGCGCATCCTGGCAAATCCGATTGAACCGTCTGTCTGTGGTGGCGATGCAGCCTTATGTCAAATTACTTTGACCACTTACATGAAGTATACACATGAACGTGGAGGGAAAATGTGGATACAGAATGATAAAAAGAGCAGTAAGGAACAATAAAACATGTCTGGTACATGCTGCTTTTTTATTGCTTTGATTTACTAGTTCTGGATATGTCACAACGCGTATTTAGCCAGTGATTAAGTTAGTACAGTGAAGCTGAATATTTGTGATAATTTCTAGGATGCAAAAACAAGTGCTTCAGCTGACAATAAATGACTGGGTTGGTACATCCATAGACAGGTTAATAGTGTGTCCAGCTGGTATAGGATTTGGAACTGTGTGCGTAAGGAAACTTAGCCTGCTGTCCTACCAGTGATGCTATGATGAGTGCAGACCAAGATAAGTAGGTTGAAGGCCAACACCGAGCAATGATTTCATCACAGTGTAGCACAGTAGTACTTACACTGTCACAAGGGCAACCAGCCAAGTTGAATTGATGCAGAACTTTAGGCAAAATTGGGATTGTTTAACTTATAGCTGCTTTGTCGTACATGTATCACTATTTATTGGTTGGGAGTTTAACCAAGCTGTTTACCAAGAAACTGAAGTTGTTTTGAGCACTTGATCTCTTTATCGTTTATTAAAAATTCTAGTATGGAGTAATTGGTTATGCTTTTCTATTATGAATTCTGGTAGAAGGTAAATGTATGCTTTCAAAAGCTGCAACGTGTATCATGTGGCTTTCCAGACAGGCACCCATTTAATATCCCATTTCGAAGACAACCTGGGTAAACCAGAACCAGATAGGTTTAACCAATCTGGATTTTAATGAAGCGGGAGATGATGGGGTGGCAGTGGCATCAGCTGGACCATATCCAGATCACTTGCACCTTGAACCTGACAGATAACCACGTCGGTGCCTCATCACTCAATTCAATCAATCAATCAATCAATCATGTGCTAATGGCGCCCTCCATCCGACGTTCAGGGTCGCCTGACAATAAGATAAGCTTACGAAAAATACAGCAAATAAAACACAATGTCACTGGGAATAAAACTTAGAAAATAAAAATGTTTTACGGTGGCTACAAAACAAGCTGTAAGTGAATTTGTGACGAAATTCGACTGGTAAAGAGTTCCATGCAGTAGGTCCCGCAACAGAAAATGAACTGTGTATGTGGCTTTCCAGCAGAACAGTACATACTGCCCATAGTTGTTGAAGCAATGATACTGGCTCTACTACTACACTACATCCGTTTAACGGCCTTTTTTCCAGGACAACCTCGGTAAGCCAGCACCAGAAAGGTAAACCATTTTGGATTTTACTGGGGCAAGAGATGATGAGGCGGCAGTGGCATCAGCTGGACCATATGCAAATCGTTTGCACGTCGCTGCAGACAGATAACCATGCCAGTACCTCACCATTCAGTTTTTACAGGCCGGATGCCCTTCTTGCCACCCAACCAATAGCATCAAAGCGCTGAAGGCAGATATGCTGGCTCTAAATAAACTAAAATGATAGTGGTGGTCTGATCGCGATAATGGTGGTCTGATCGTGACAGTGGTGTCACACAGCTCAGTAGTAAATGGTGTAGAAATTCTTGATTGTCGTTGTCCATTGCTGCCGACTGTCACGTTTTTTAATCTTAAAATATGCCAGTTGTGTGGATATCTTTTGGGAGAGAGTTCCAAGCTATGGGAGCAGCCACACTGAATGCCTGCTCGCCAAACGTGAGTGCTGTTTGTGGGATGAGTGTCGTCGTTGTTCACTGTCTTGTTGACAGTTTGACAACTAGCTGTAGCAGCTCGGCACTGTAGCTTGGTGAATGGTTGTGTAACATTATTACCATTGATTGATATAGCTCCAAGTGTCAGTTAACTGTTGACGTCAGCTGGCTGTGTGACAGGTTGTGGCGGATGCAGGTCCGACTGTGGCGCTCAGTCGGCAGCCTTCAGTTCTTCACCAGCAATCAGTGGCTCTTTGATATGACCAACGTTGTTAACTTACTGAGTCGCATGTGTGCCGAGGACCGTCAGGTCGGTTGTCACGTTTGTTCAGTTCTGTGTTGTTTTGATGCTGCTGGTTGAGTGTAAAAAATGGGGGAATGATGGAGGTGGGCACTAGTTAGACCGGATGGAGTGGCGCCAAGCCGGATGGTCGGTGTGTCTGCCTCTGTTAATCTTGCCTTGCACCATAAAGTCCAGAAGTTCTCTTCTGGCACCGGCTCACCCAGGTGGGCCCTGAAAAGGGCCGTAAAACGGTTGTGGTATGTGTGGTGTGATTGAGTGACAGGAAATGCATCTGGCCCTTGCCCTTGTTCCCTGTGGTTCTCTTCTGAAGCAGGTGGAAGGAGAAAACTAAGTGAGGACTGTCTAACCCAGGTTCACCTGGAAATGGCCATTAACTTGGTGGTGGTGGTGGAGGTGGTGGTCGTGGTTGTGTGATGCTGGTGGTGGTGGTGGGTTCCTTAGGTAAATTGTGTTATATTGATTGCCCACGTGTGTAATTAAGTATGTCGTAGACTAGTTTGTTATAGTGAAATGGCAGTGCATGGTGCTGACTGTCACTGTGTGGATTTCTGGAATGTTTTTGTGACCCTGTGGCACTTACAGAGTAACATAATATCTATTTTTCAGCACATTTTAACGGTATGGAGATGGTGTATGAGACACCGTTGAAGAACTCTAGCATCTTCTCCCTAATCTCAGTGCACTAGATGCTGTTGACAAACGTATGCAGGCAGTAAAACTTTGCTCCAATGAAATCCTGCAGTTATCAACTGGGAATGTCGGCAAAAACATGTTGACTTTTATAATGGCCATAAAACAATTGTTGTCCTGGCACATTTTTGTGTGGAAATATTTGATGCTTCCTTGGATTACAGTTACCAGCTGCTAATGTTGTTTGCCTCTGATTTGGTTTGCTACTAACCATTGTGCACATTTGTCCATTTACGTACTTAAATAGAACTGAATAAAGAGAATGAGCAGCCTGGGATAAATCACCCATTTTATTCTTTAGCTGTTGAGAATGTTTATAAGGTTAATTGGTGTACAAATGGCAGTTTTATTTTGTGGCAACACATAATGCAGTCACCATATTGCTGTATGTCAGGCCTGGTTAGTACTGGGACAGTAAACCTTCATATGTGACAAGCCACGAAGATTTAACTTCACCTGGTTATCTGTCCATCAGAAAAAGATTATTGCTGCCCTGTTGCTGTCTTTGCATATATTATTATTAGACCGCATTGCAGTGCTGTGTACGTAGATGCAACCTGTTATTACCGACCGAGTAGCATGGTCTGTCGGTCTGTCACAGTAGTGAGCCCTGCAAAAGCAGCTGAACCGATCGAGATGCTGTTTGGGTTGAGGGCTCAGGTGGGCCCAAGGAACCATGTATTAGATGGGGTCCAGATCCGTCCATGAGAAGGGGTAATTTTGGGTGGAAAGCGCCCATTTTAAAGTATAGTGACTGTGTGCCATTACCGCCACCACCACCACAACCATTTTACGGCCCTTTTTCCGGGACCACCCGGGTGAGCCGGTGCCAGAAGAGAACTTCTGGACTTTATGGTGCAAGGGAAGATTAACAGAGGCAGACACACTGACCATCCG
>Ga0056108_1000599_pt1 | contig 10590 bp, 6 predicted proteins | sample WorMetG1BERMUDA1_FD_83875 | JGI IMG/M metagenome (GOLD analysis project Ga0056108, IMG submission 83875) | Marine gutless worms symbiont microbial communities from Max Planck institute for Marine Microbiology, Germany - Inanidrilus... ... | reverse complement strand
TCATTATTGTTGCTTGCTGTATGTTGCTGTTGTTACATAATAATAATATTTTACCCTAGACAGAGCCTGTTTTCTGCACACACGCATACAACTCATAACACTGCGTATTTCTATCAGTGTATAACAGGACTGTGAAACCTACTGAATCTGGCGCTAACTTTATGAACAGATTTTGACGTTTATTTTTACTTTTATTGTAACATTTCAATTCTTTAAATTTTGCACAGAGCAACCTCATGATAATTCAGTCATTCGTGAAGTGTTTTTCAATACATGTACGTGTCGATTGCTTAGCGATGCAGATGTGCTAGTGGGTAGCTTTAGCGACGGTCTCTGTCGACATTCAGCAGAGATGTTAGTCCTTGGCCCTTGGCCTGGCCTTGGAGATAGTCCTTGGCCATATTATAAGGCCAAGGCCAGTCCTTGATTTTGGCCTTGGGTTCACATTGTAGTCTTTTGTACTGAAGCGAATGCAGCAAAGAAAAAAGCCAGTGGAACCACTATGGTAGTAATATGGATCAAACGTTTGACTCCTTTGTGCACTTTCTGATTTAGCCTTGCCGAGGTATGGCCTTGGGTTCCAGTCCTTGACATTTGTGGCCTTGTTAACGTTACTGACATTCAGTCATGATGTCATTGCACACTTATACCGAACTTCAGATATATCAAATGTGTCTTGCCGGTCACTTGAGCTTTGATGTATGGAGGTTCGACTTCTTGAAGTCCTTGGCTTCATTTGTGCAGAATGAGGTCGCCAAACCCGGCAGAAGTGAGTCGAGGTTCAGCACCTGCCCACCACGATCCAGCAAAGTCACAGTCGAATACAACGACACCATGTATGTAGCCTTCTCTGGTTTTTATGGCCGCCCTATGGAATAGGGCAGGCCGTTATATTTTGCCCTGTGGTTTCTTCTTTTTTCCTCACCTAATCTCAGCGGCCCAGCCGCAGATTGGATGTCTACTATGCTTCTACACATGGTGTGGCCCTAGTGCAAATTTAGAATGCAGGTCTGAAATGCTGCATGCAGCTCGCTGGAAATGCAGGACCCAAAAAATCACCAAAAATTCGCAATCTGGGCACCATCGCACAACGTTGTCGGGCTATATCTTCGCAACTAAGGCACGTATCGACATTTGGAAAAAACTTGTTAAACAGCAATATCTCCCCCAAATGTCCCTACAATATGGTGAAGTTCGGTCCACTAGCGGCTGAGATCGTTTCGTTAGTTTGGGGCACCCATCTAATTTCAACCGGTCTCGCATCTTGGCAGCGTTACTGCACGGCACTCTAGTGCTGGGTGTCAGCGAAACTTTGCGGCATTGAACAGAGGGCGCCACCTATATTTGGCAGGGCGGCCATCACGTTGGGCATTCGCCCACATTCTAGTTAGTTTTTGCTTCACTATTGGGTATATGTTAGTCTGTAATATCCTATCGTATCGTATTGTATCGTATCATATTTATTCGCCATAAACTAACACATAGCACACATAAATGCAATAAAACACCTGTAACGTCTATGAAGTAACGTTTTACAAATACTGTTTTTGAAAAATTGTCGAAGGTTTGCTGAACTGCTTGGTACACTTGGTGCTTGCTAATCAGTGTGAAAGTGTTGTGTGGCGACCGTGTGGTTAGATTCAGTGCTTATTTGGAGTTTCTTTCAGTGCTTTGACGTGGTTGGTTGGGTGACAGGACGGGCATCCAGACCGTGAAAGCCTGCACCACACGTTCTCTGAAGGAGGAAATACCAAGATGAAACCGAAGTTCCCAAGTTCACGGCCGTTAAAAATAGAGGTGGAAGGTCGGTGGGATCCTCCAGTCTGTACATCAGCTCCGGCCATTGTGCCAGAGTCCTTCGGCGTTCGGTAACGGATGTACATGAGGCTTGCTGTATTGTGTGTGTACGTAACAGACGACTGATGCGTTGAAGACGGCCGGAACACGCACTTGCCAAGGTTGTGAAGTAACTGGAACGAGATTGCACACCGCTGATTCTCGGGACGGTTGTAGCACCTGCTGCGCTAGTGCAACCGTGTTTCTGTGTCGGCCTCATGACTGTTGATGTATGTCGCGCGTCGATGGTGCCAGATTCGGTCCAGCACTCCCCCGCAGCAGCTGAATTACTGGTTGATTCAGTTGCCGAAGACTGCTTGCAGTTTTTCCGCAGACAGATATGTCAGTATATTCTGCCGAAGTGTTTGCTGTTAAAGAAGTATTGTGGCAATCAGTGTGCGTCATTATAGTATTTTTACCGCACTCAGTACACTGCGGAAGGTTCTGTTTTTTTTGGCGCCGTTAGTCTGTGGTTTTTTGTTTGTGTATGAAATATCTCGGGGAACCACCGAACGGATTTGCATCAAATTCACACGGAAGACCTGTTTGCTGCCTCGCTCGGATGAGTTTGAAGGTCAGCGCTCGAGGTCACCAGGGACAAAAAACGGCATTTTCGTTGGCCTGCGTTCAGTTTGTGTTTGGTAAAACATCTTTAGTCTCTAGTTTGTATTTCGTTAGAAGTAATACTAGAAAGACCTGGAACGAATAAATGTAGGATATCGCCAGCAATGACACACGATAGCCCAGGGACTGTAGTTTTCTGACGCTGAAGATCTCGGCAAAACTCAACGGGGTCACCCCCAATTGAGGTGCCAAATGCAGGTGGGGTAGGTTAAAATTGACGACTTTCAACAAATAACTTGCTGTAACTTGAAAATGTCGATCGTCACAAACATTGTCAACTTAGTTAGGTCGCAAGTTTATCACACTGAGCATCCACCTTTGTTTGCAGCACGTTTGCTGTGATGCAGCGCATCATGTGGGTTCGTCAGTGGTGGTTGGTACTTGTTTTAATCGCATTAATCACAGTGATTAATTTTTTAATTGCTCATTTATCACATTATAACGCACATTGTAAAGTATAGGGACGCTCTGCCGTGAGCTGTGCAAAAACAGCTGAACTGATCGAGATGCAGTTTGGAATGCTCAGTCAGGTGGGTCCGGGGAACAACTATCACATAGGGATGTAGATGACCCCACAGGAATAGACACTTTTGGGGGTGTCTGTCCAATTGAAAATCACTGTACAGCATAAGATTTTGGGTAAAAGGGTGAGCTGTGCAAAAAAACAGGTGCTCCGATCTTAACAATCTATATGTCATAATGACGTATTTTTACACAAGGAGTTGCCTTTTGGGGGTCACAATGATCGCACACATGTTAAAATTTTTAGTGGCATTAATTTTTTTAATCACAATTAATTCCGTAACACATTATTTTGACAGCTCTAGATATTATTGCAGCGTTGTTCATTAATTATAACCTGATTGTTCTTTGTACTGTAGGCACAGTATATCTGGGTTGAAAGTGCTGTTAAACACCAACAAGTCATTTGCTTATTGAACGATTTGCAATTCTCCTTTGATGAGTTCGTACATGGTGCCAAGTATTTTGGCATAGAACAACAGATCTGAGTAGTTTCCAGTTATCAGTAAAGATACGAGTTGTGGAGGTTTTCTATTGTTTTTGCGAGTTTTGCTGTTTTGCGAGTTCTGTATTGTATTTTCCAATATATGGTTATTATGTTACAGTATTATCCTCCATTTACAGTCTGGTGATGCATCACTGGTCCAGCTAGAGACCACCTGTCACTTCATTAATTATGGTCACCCTTTGGAATAGGACAGACCATTATACATAGGGTGACAGTGACATAATTTCTTCATATCATTCCAATGCCAGCTGTTTTCCCGTTGTAGGTCAAGCTCTGCGAAGTGTTTCTTATTCGGACATCACTTTCTTAGTAAGATAGTGATAATACGGACATTTTCTTAAACCAACTGATTCAGTTTTATTCAAATAACGTAACAAATCTTCACCACTTAACAAAGCACAGTACGACGGTGTTGACCTACAAAATGGCGATTGTATAGCGACCACAGATATGTGACGTCATTTCACCCTATGTATATTTTTGCCCTGTCGTTTGTTCTTTCTTTTTTCCTCGCCTAATCTCAGCCATTGCCGATTGGATGTCTGCCATACTTCCACACATGGTGTGGCCTTAGTGCGAATTTAAGATGCAGGTCTGAAACATGCTGCACACAGTTCGCTGAAAATACAGGACGCAAAAATGACGCAAAAAATTCCCCATCTCGGCATCATCGCACTTAGTTGGTCTGTACCTTCGCAACTAAGGCATGTATCGACAATCGGAAAAAAACTTGTTAAGCAGTATTACCTCCTCCACATATCCTCGTAATATGGTGAGCTTTGGCCCACTAACGGCTGAGATCGGTTCGGGAGTTTGGGGCACCCTTGCAAATTTCAACAGGTTTCATGTCTTGGCCGCGTTACTGCACGGCACTCTAGTAGTGGGCGTCAGCGAAACTTTGTGGCATTGAACACAGGGCGCCACCTATATTCGGCAGGGGGACCATCACGTTGGGCATTGGCCCACATTCTAGTTTATACAGTATTGAAGTATTATGTGCCAAGTTACTTGAAGTTGGAATATCCGACCCCATTTTTTGTATTTGCTACGCAGCTTTTGTTGGGCTGCAATGACAATTAATGGCAGTTTGCTGATGTGCCATTCTGTTATTTAGTTATTATGGTGTTCTTTTTGGCAAAAATTTTCTGCAAGTCAAAAAAGCTAGGAAATGTGTAAGTTTTTTTTAGAAAAAGGTGTCTCAGTAATACATTGTTTTGTGACCCCGGTGCGGGCTCCGGGGCCATAAGTAAGTAGGTAATGTTAATGTGCCTGCGATTCACTTGTTGATTTTGGCGCTGTATATATGTGTGCATGAGGCTTATTCGTATTATTTGTCTTTGCGTACCTTTCCTATTTTTTCCTTCTTTCTTTTTTTCGTCTTACCTTCTCTTCTATCTCTTACCTTCCAGAATATGGACCCGCTCCGTTTCCAGGCCGGAGGTTGTAGGAGGCGACCGAACCTGGGTTTAGTTTGTTTGTGTTGATGTTGCTGTATTTTTAGTTAAGGATGCATGTTTGATTTGTTCCTGTTGGTTTAGTTTTAGTCTTGTGATGCCATAGTTGTCTCCCATTGTAGGTGCTAACGTAATAATTTAAATGAGCCCCTCGATCCCGTTCCCTTTTTTGGGTGGCTGCTGAACAAAAAGAAAGCCACGGTTGAGGTTAATATATCGCCAGCCTTCCTTCACTGGGTAAGGATAACTCTCCATCCCTGACCTTTCGTCTCTGATATAGCCATATTTGTGCTGAAAAGGGACGTTAAACTCCCAACTAACTAACTTTTGTGACCCCGGAAAGGCACATCTTTGCGCTGAACCGCATCTGTTGACTATTTTATATCAATATCCTGTGGCATTATGGCTGTACGTGAGAAGACAACCCAAATTTAAAAATATAGTATCCAAGTGTGCACAGTTGTAAACTAAATGTGAGTGTACGGCGATATTCTGGGTTAGATCGACGTAAAACTGCACAAGGGTATATGTATCCAGTCCACAACCGAATCACTGGTACAAGTATTAGTGACACAGCTAAGTCGAATTAGCTAAGTCGAATGGCTATTTTATGCTTTTTTTTCCATTGACATGTATTGTCGTGTTTCATCGGTTGCACTACTGTGCGAATGTGTGATGCTTATCGGTCACTCACTGCATAGTTTTATGCTTGTTGGTTCTGTCAGTTTTCACCGTTTTTGAAAAATATATTTATATTTCTTACTTATTTCACACACTGTTGCTAACGGTTTGTCTTTGTTCCATGTGTAAATGTATTATCTGTTGTTAAATTCGTGTATGGAGATATGAATGACGGTATTGTCACGAATGCATGGCTGCTGACTGTTTTATAATGAAGAGTGTACAGACAGTTAGCCATTTTTATGGACCACGAAAATGGCTGCATATTCTTTGCACGTTGAATACTTTGTAGGCAGAGTAAAACTGTTTTCATCAGATCTGTTGTAATTGACTCTTTGTTTACTGTTCCGGGTATCAGAGTTGATGTACTGATCGCATGGTATGTTCCTCAGTCAGTCCTTCTTCACTTTACTGCTGTCGTTACTATAGAACCATAACCAGGCAGCATACTCCTCTCAGGATTTTCACTAAGCAGCTGCAGTACACAAGTTCCCCCGTTTGTTGGTTATCGCTTGTCGGTATGTGTAACCAAAGCACTGCTTTTGATTAGTATCTAATAATGAAAATATGACCTATTGTGCCATTGTAGAACAGTCGTGGTTGTGTGTAGGCCTATACAGTTCCAATTAATATGGCAGTTGCCATAAAACTGACATTTAAATTTGCTTGTAACTTGAACTCTCTGTCTATGTTGTAAACAGACGTAATAAATTATCGCCACCATACATGGTATACATAGGGTGAAGTGATGTCACAGTAATCTGTCATCTCTATGTTGTGGGTCAACACGGTGTACTGTATGAAGTTAGATGACGCTGTCACGTTATTTGAATAAAATCGAATCAGTTGAGTTAAAGAAAATTTCTGTGTTATCATCTTACTAAGAAAATGATGTCACAATAACAAACATTTCTCAGATTTTGCCCCACATCATGGTGGACATAGATATGGTATGAAGAAATTACATCACAGTGACCCTGTGTGTACACCAGTTTATTACAGCAGTGCCTAGATTACACAAATGGCAATGCAGCTACACACAACATGATTCTGCCTGTTCTTGTCTTATTATCGGTAGAATCTTTATTACCATATATTCACATTTGCTGAAATCCGACTGGTACTTTGTTATTAATGAATACGTGAATGTGTTAGACGGTTTTGATATTTTATGTTTTTGGAAATGTTATTGTCGAAGATATCAGCCAAGAGCTAATGTTATTCATTACATGTCGTTTTTTGTTCAGTTTTTTCCGTGAAGATCGTTCGCTGTTGAATGTTGATGTTAACTGTACTTTCTTTTAAGTTTTTACGTTCAATGCTGTTTTTATCTAGTGATGTTGCTCCTCGTTTTAATAGGTATTTTTTCAACTGGTCAGTGACAGTGTACACTGAGCCGTCTAAGACACGTTCTATATGCACAGCCAGGCTCCAGTTCTTGTTGACCTATTACTATATTTAGTTGCGTGGCGTCATGGTTAACCAAACAGAGTCCAGTTCATTAATAGTAGGTCAACCACAAATCTGGTGGTGCATATGGAACGTGGCTCTAGCACCAGTGTTCGTTTGTTACGCTGCCTACTTTTTGCTGTCGTCCGTCGATGATGTTTGACGATGCTACGTTCTTTTCTTTATAGCTGTTCTGTGTTGTCAATTGTTGTTGCGTGTTGTCCGCATTGCTGCAGTGGCAGCTCCGCTGCATTGTGTGTTCGTTGACAATCTGCTAACTTGATCTTTTGTGTTAAGCTGTTGCAGAGTAATCACAGTAGTTGTTACATTGGAAATAATTTGCCAAAAATCGTAGTTTTGAAAATACTATCAGTTTATAGTTACCTGAAGTAGAAATTAGCTGGAAAATATAGTTCACATTTGACTAGAAAGAATTACCCCAGTTGTGACCATCACAGCATCCACCAAAGCATTGTTGCAATCATGGTTTGTCTGTCATTTGGACCATTCAGAAAGGTATGGGTAAGTAAATGACAGTAACCACTCACCTGGAAAACTCAGAGAACTGCAAAGTGGTCGGGAAAAGTCAGGGAAAACGGGGAAGTCAGGGAAACCATAATCAGTTTATTGCAGGCCCGCGAGGGCAAAAGAATAAATAATGAAATGGAGTTTTAGCTTTGTCTGCCTTTTTGCTGTGGCAATACCACAATCATAGTACATCACTGGCTCTAAGTAATGTATTCTTAGCACTATTATCTCTCTCATATTTTAACAGATAAGTAACCATAACCCAGGTACCCGCTGCAAAAGTCAGTGAATTTATTGTGGTCTGTTAAGTGGTTACCCTGAAATAATTAAAATCCAGATATAGAATCCAGTTATTTTCTTCACTTTGGGGTTTTCTCACAGGACTTTTCACAGCGGTATTTCCCACCAAAGTAACATAATGAATTCTTTGTGAACACTGAATATTATAGACCATCAAAAGTATGATAAACTGTAACCTTAAAGGTGTGATATAACCTGAATTGTGCCATAAGTGCTGCTAAATCTAATCAACCATGCGTGTGTGCACGTATGAAGTGTCATTTACCACTAGGATGCATATCATGGTCAGACTTTCTAGCTGTCTCTGGACCAACTCTTGCAAAAACTTAAGTCTTCTGGTTCTGGAACATTGTCACGTAGAAATTTAACATATTAAGACTTTTCCTATTGTGCAAGTGTTTATCGTGCATAATGAATTTTTAAGATCGGTCGAGTTGTATCAAGCATTTTAAATTGCATGCACATCTGTGTCGATGAACTTTTCCCTGTTGATAATGCTAGAATTAGTGGATTCTGACCCTTACCAAGGAATATGAGAAGCACACCACGTTTAATGAAAATATCAGAATATGTTAAATGTAGTGTTCAAAGTCAAGTATCAGCAAAATATAATTATTATGACAGTGAAGTTCTTTGACTTCAAGTTAGCAGCAAGCTACGCTCGTATAAGCTTCAAGTGCTGTAGTTCTGTAGCTGTGTTATTACATTTCTGCAGTTTGTATGTTGTGGTTAGTTTTAGCTTCTTGAAACTGTTACTGTTGGAAACGAGTGTTACTGTTTTCACTCAAGTTCTTTTCAGTATTTATTATTACCTTTATAGAATTACCTTCAGTGCTTTATTAAGTTACAGGTAACGTTGGCCAGGCATCTGTTTTGTAAGAAATTTGACATTATACACAGTGTCCAGAAAAAAGGACCACTCTTTCTGGCTCTAACTCTGCCAAATGCTTACAAACTTTCAAAAAATTTTCAGCAACAGAATTAACGGTAAATTTCTTAAGCCACGTTAGGTCAATTTATCATGATCCAAAGTCCATCTAGTTGGGCAGGTAAGGGAAACTGACAAGGGAAGGTTTGGACGAATGTATCTGGTTACATGTACAGTGCTTGCCAGGTTCAGTATTGCAACATCGACTAAATGTACCTGGCCAATTTCACACGGCGCAAAACTGCTCTTTCTTAACTGTACGTATCAGTATCTGCTGTCAACATGTTATAATTTGTAAGCCATTAAATTAAACTATTGAATTTTACCACGCACTGATTAAAAGGTGTGCTTTAATGTTGTTTCTTGTTAACATAGCGCATTTAGTCCATCTGTTGCTTTAACGGGATGTTCCACGGGTTTCTGTTTGGCCAACTGTGGATGACACATCCAACACTTGGCAGTACATAGACGCTAATGCTGCTAGTAGTCGTATTTCAGGTTTCTCAGCGTCTGTGTGCTTGTCAGCAACTTGCAGTTAGTTTGTTATGCCTAGTCTTGTTTTTGGCATTGTTTTATATCTTACAGTAACAGGCCGGTATAGCAAGATTATTTTGCGACAAGTTAACATTAACATGTGAAGCGCATCATCCCTGCCTTCATATTTCGTCTGGAAACATCGGCACCACTAACAGAAAGATCACTGATTTACTATACATTGCTGAAAAAAACTGAAAATGTCTGTATTTTACCAGTTTCGTCACCGAATTTCTTAAACCATACACTATGTAACAGTACACGCTTTATCCCTTTGTCACAGTTGCAGTTTTTCTATATCAGAAAAATTCCAACACGCAGCTGCACAGTTCAGTAGTTTTGAGAACCATCAGACTAAAAACGTACATTTTCTCCAAGTTCAAGCATATTTATTTTTAACAGAAAAATTAAAACCATGGACATCAGTAATATCTGTTTTTTTCAGTCATCACTGTCACTGTCACAAACTTGACGACAACCTGCACATGTTACTGTTTACTTAAATCAGTTTTGAAGCAAGCATTTGAGCTGACGCACAACTTGTTTACGTTGACAAAAATAAAAAGAAAGTGATCCTGCTACGTAAATTTTTGTACATGACGTTACACAGACAGCCAGACACTGTGCATGCAACGTCCAGAACACAACAGTTTTACTTGGTTCTGCAACGCCGCGAGCACACACAATGGAACATAGCAGAATAAGCGCAGCAGGAAAGAGCGGAGGAATTACTTCGACCTGAACAAAAAAACACCACATGAAGTATTTCAGAGCATAATTCACACATATGGACAAACTGACCATGACACAACGCATTACGCAACTTTTAGTTGATGTTTAACCGGGCTAGATTCACAGAGTTAGATAGCCACGTCTGCCCCAATAACCGTACCTTCGGCATTGTCGAGCAGGTTTTAAAGGCTGGATGCCCTTCCGGTCACTGAAACGACAGCTTGTTGACACTTGTATCTCAAATTTTTCGGTAGTGACAAAAGTTACTAACAACAAATGCTTTACTACACCGTGCATGACTGCAGACTAGAGCTTGCCTGGATCACTTAACAAAATGATCGATGATCGTGACGTCATCAACAGCTGATCGCGATCAAAGGCGCCACCTAGTGTAGCACAGTAGGCCAAGCTGCCTAAACAGGCCACTGTGCTGGCAATGTGACACCAGTGTGCATGGACGGTCGCCGCCGTAGGTCGGTCGCCCGGTCTAGCAG
>Ga0056108_1000596_pt1 | contig 10625 bp, 10 predicted proteins | sample WorMetG1BERMUDA1_FD_83875 | JGI IMG/M metagenome (GOLD analysis project Ga0056108, IMG submission 83875) | Marine gutless worms symbiont microbial communities from Max Planck institute for Marine Microbiology, Germany - Inanidrilus... ... | reverse complement strand
GCCCAAGTGCGGACCGGTGAAGGCCGAGGTGACGCGGACGGCGGATGGCCGCCTGATGGCACGGCCGGCCACTGCGAGCCCGGCCGCCAAACCGCCGCAACAAAAAGGTGACGGCGGGGATGGTGCCGAGGCGCCGAAACCGCGCATCGTCCGCGGCAATCTGGCCGACGTCGCCGCCGCCTCGAAACCTGATGCCCCCGCCGCACCCGCTGCCCCGGCGAAACCGGCGCCCGACAAGGGCAAGAGCGGAGACAGCTGACCATGGCGCTGCTTCCTGCCCTCAAACATCATGCGGCCGTCGCCAAGGCGGCGTGGAGCGAACAGCGCGCCCTCGAGAAGTCCCTCAAGGCCGAGAGTCCGGCCCAGCGCGCCGAACTGGCCTTCCTGCCGGCGGCCCTGGAGATCACCGAAACCCCGGCCCGGCCCCTGGGCCGCGCCATGATGATGGCCATCTGCGCCTTCTTCGCCATCGCCATCGGCTGGGCGGCGATCGGCGAGATGGACATCATCGCCACCGCCCAGGGCAAGATCATCCCGACCGAGCGGGTCAAGAAGATCCAACCCCTGGAAACCGGCGAGATCCGTGCCGTCCATGTCAAGGACGGCCAGCATGTGGAAAAAGGCGAGACCCTCGTCGAGCTCAACCCGACCGGCTCGGAGGCCGACCAGGCGCGCTTGATCCAGGACCTGCTATCCGCCCGTGCCGAACTGGCCCGCCTGCAGGCGCTCTTGGCCGACGATCCGGAGAACGCCTTTTCACCACCCGAGGACGCGCCGGACACCATGGTCCGCCTGCACCGCGCCTATCTCAGGAGCGAACTGCAGAAACGCGCCGCCGAGCGGGCCTCGCTGACGGGAGAGATTGAGCGTCGCGAGGCCGAGGTGAAGACCCTGACCGCCGGCGTCGGACGCCTGGAGCGCAAGCTTACCAAGGTCCGCGAACGGGTCGAGGGGCGGCGCAAACTGATGGAGAAGGGCATCATCGCCAAGCTCGAGTTCAACGAGTTGGAGGAGGAGCTGTTCGACGTCGAGGATCAGTTGGAGGTGGAACGCAAGCGCCTGACCGAGACCGTACCCTCGCTGCGCGCCGCCAAGGCGCAACTGGCACAGGCCGAGGCCGAATTCCGAAGCGATGTGTTGGCACGAGAAACCGAAACCCGGGACCGGGTAAAGACCATAGAACAGGAGCTGATTAAGGAAGTGGAACGCTTCCGTTTGCAGACCCTCAAGGCGCCTGTTTCCGGAACCGTACAAAGGCTCGACATCCACACCATCGGCGGCATTGTGCAGCCGGCCCAGGTGCTAATGGAGATCGTGCCCGACAGCAGCATCATCGAGGTCGAGGCCATGGTGCTCAACAAGGACAAGGGTTTCGTCTTCGCCGATCAGGAGGTCGAACTTAAAGTCGAGAGTTTCCCCTTCACCAAGTACGGCACCATCCCCGGCAGCGTGCGCCTGATCTACGAGGACGCCATCCCCGACGAACAACAAGGCTCCGTCTATCCGGCGCGCATCACCATGGCGCGGACCACCATCGCGGTCGGCAAGGGCGAGGTCGACCTGAAGCCGGGCATGACCGTCACCGCCGAGATCAAGACCGGCAAGCGCAAGATCATCGAGTACATCCTGGCCCCCTTGCAGGAGTACGTCGACGAGAGCATGCGCGAGCAATAAAGGGACCGACATGAATGACGCCCCATCTACCGACCCCTCCGCCAACGAGGACCTCCACTTTCTGAGCGCCGTCGACGTCTTCCAGGTCCTCGACTCGGCCGAGCTCTCGGAACTGCACGGGCGCTCGCACCTGCGCGAGGTGGCGGCGGGCATAGCTGTGGTGACCGAAGGCGCGGCCGGGGATTCGCTTTATATCGTCAAGTCGGGCTTTCTGCGCGTCGACCAGGGCGGCATCGAGGTCGGTTCGCTAAGCCCCGGCGACTTCTTCGGCGAAATGTCCCTGCTGACCGGTGCGCCCCGGAGCGCCACGGTAAAAGCCGCCGAGCCGACCACCGTGTTCGAGATCACCAAGGCCGATCTGGCGCCCCTCATGCAGCGCCATCCGCAACTGGCACAGCGCATGGGCCAGGCGCTGTCCGAGCGCCAGGGGTCGAACCTGAAGAAGACCATGGATTGGCAAGGCGGGCTCGGCGGCGGACTGGACGGTTCATTCGAAACCGCCGAACCCACCGGCTCCGCGGCTTCTTCGGCCTGCCGGCCAGCATTTGGAAGCGCGCCACCAGCGCCGGCGAGGCCCTGAGCACGGTGAGAGGCGCCTTCGCCGGTGCCAAGCCCGACAGCGGCGACCGCCAGATCGCCTTCACCACGGCCATCGTCCTGCTCGCCGCCAAGATGGCGGCCTCCGCTGGCTCCTACGGGGGTGCGGAGATCGATGTCTTGTCCGACAGTTTCGCCATCGCGCCCGAGGATATCGCGGGCGTCAGGCGCCTCTATGATGGCGCCCTCGGCAGCGCCAAGGGCTACGAGCCCTATGCCAGGCGCATCCACGAGATGTTCGAAGGCGACGCGGGGGTCATGGAGGAACTCATCGGCGTACTGCTCAGGGTCGCCGACGCGCCGGGCGGCGACGGGCCCAAGAAGCGCGCCTTCGTCGGCACGGTCGCCGGGCTGTTCGGTTTCGACGCATCTGAATTCGAACGCCTGGAGACGATCCACGAACGCACGGCGGCCGGTCTCGACGCTTCTGACGACATGGATTACCTAAAGATCTTGGGCTTTTCCGCCGACACCGACGAGGCGACCGCCAAGACCGCTTATCGCCGGCTCGTCGTCGACAACCATCCGGACAAGCTGATTGCCAGGGGCGTGCCGGCTGAGTTCGTCGAGCAGGCCAACGAGAAACTGGCCACCATCAATCTCGCTTACGACCGCTTCCGCCAGGCCCGCGGGCTGGCATGAGGGCCCTCGGAACGATCGCCTTGTCGACGGCGCTGCTCGTGGCCGGCGACGGTTTCGCCGCCGACAAGAAACTGCACGACCGTCTGACTCGCTTGAAGAGCGTGCCCGGCGCGGATCACCGCGTCATCGTCGACACCCGCGACCGCCCGTGGCGCGCCGTCGGCCGGCTCAACCGGCGCACCGGCGGCCATTGCACGGCCACCGTGATCGCGCCGAAGCTGGTGCTGACCGCCGCCCACTGTCTGTGGAACAAACGTACGCGAAAATACCTGCCGGCCGTGTCGCTCCATTTCGTCGCCGGCTGGCAGAAAGGCGAATACCTGTTCCATTCGAAAGCCGCCCAGGTGCACACCGACCCCGATTACGATCCGGCGAAACCGACGGCGATCGCGTCGTTCGCCAGAGACTGGGCCCTGGTCAGGCTGGTCGATGACCCGTCGCCGGTGACCGGCGTGGTCGAACCGCGGGCGCTCACCGGCAGCGAATATGACAAGAAAGGCGCCACCGCCGGCCCCTTCGTGCAGGCCGGCTATAGCGCCGACAAGCGCCACGTACTGACGGCGCATAACGGCTGCCCGATCTGGGGCCGCGTCCGGGGTTTGACCCTGGCGCTTCACGGCTGCGACGCCCTGCCCGGCGATTCCGGCTCGCCGATCCTCAAACGGGAAGCGGACGGCCGCTACCGCTTGGTGGCGCTCCACGTCGGTTATGCCTACGACGCCAACAGGAAACGCGGCCAGGGGCTGGCCGTGCCGGCCGGAAGCTTCCCTACGTCCGTTCCCTGATCCGGCGTCCTGTTCTGTGAGCTAGTACCGGCAGGTCTTGCCGGTCAGGACATCCGTTCGCGATATCAGGGTGATCCAAATCTCCCAGTCGTCGTCGATGAGGGTCATCACGCCGCTGTCCTTCGACGGACAGACTTCCGAGACGAACTGCGTCCGGGTGATGGCGTTGAATCCCATGATCGTCTTGACGTGCCAGGGGTCGCCGACGAGCACATCGACTTTGATCTGGCCTTCCTTGCCGATGGTGGCGGCAGTGACCTTCCATTTGTCGTTGGGCAGTTGCTCGGTGACGGCGTCGCGGGCCCAGGCAATGGCGCGGGCGTTGGAGGCGTCCTTGTCGGAGGCGGAGTCGAAGTAGACATAGGCGAGGACGGAGCCGACGAGCCCGATCAGGACGATCCCGGCCGCCATGATCCCGTGGCGGCCGAAAAAACCGCTGCGTCCGAGTCCGGTCGTGGTCCCGGACCGCCGTTCTCCCCTTTGGCCGGAAGACACATCGACGGCCTTAGCCTTCATCGCCTCGGCGTAGGCGGTGGCCCGTTTGATGCGGTCTTCCTTGATGCGGCGCATCACCTTCTCGGTATTGGCGCGGAGCGTGTCCATGGCCCCGATCGGGGCACCATCGGGGATGACCTTGTCGACGTAGGTGATCAGTTTTCCGGCAAGGGCCTGGTCGCTGTCTCGCTTAAACAGTTTCTTGATGATGACGATGACCGTGCTTTTCAGCTCTTCCGGCGTAGCGGGCCGGCAGGCGATGGCGATCAGGCCGGTCTCCGGGTCTTCGAAGACCTGCTCCCAGTCCGTCACGCCGTCCGGCGTTTTCGGCCAATGTTTGTTGCTGGTTTCGTCCATGGCGATCCAATCAACGATTGGAGGCCGCCTCCCCCCCCCAAATTCTTGTGGGTATATAGGTTATATCACGTTTTGCGCTTGTCGTCCGATCATTCGGCGAGCCGACGGTCGTTAACCGGTGCGGCCGTAGAAGGTCATCCGCGCCTCCTCGGACAGCGATATCCCTGGTTCGGCGTTGTAGGCGAGGACGGCGAGCATTCGCGTCGGCCCGCCTTGGTTGGGCGTCACCCGGTGCATGGCGTCGCGGCCGCGAAAGAGGACCAGGGCGCCAGCGTGCATCGCCAACCGCTCGGCCCTCACCTTGCCGTCGAGAACGGCGCCGACGCCGTCGTAGTTCATGTCGCCGCCATCGGCGTCGCGCACGGCACCGACATACTCGAACTCACCGCCCCGCTCCGCCGCCTGGATCATCAGCGTAATAGCGAAGGACGAATTGTCGAAATGCCAGCCCAGTTCCTGGCCGGTTTCGGCGTAGTGAATGTTGATCGAAGACAGCGGGTCGGCGTATGCGAATAGCGCGGTTTCGCCGAGGACGGCACAGAGGAAGGCGCGGAAGGCGGGATCATCGTAGAGCGTCCGCAAGGGCGAGCCGGACGGCACCTGGTCGTCGGTGATGCAGCCTTTCGTCGAGGTGACGAGGCGGTTGCGCGGATGGTCGGGTGCGAAGCCCGGGTCTTGCGGGTCGAGAAAGACGGTGTGTTCCTGGGTGCAGAAGTAGGCTTTGTGGCGATGATCCTCCCCTTCCCGGCGCACCGCCGCGACGGCTTCCGGCGTCAAGAAGCCCGGCATGACGAGAACACCGTCCCGGTCCAGGTCGGCCCGGCACGTGGTCATGAACGCTGCGTCACCGATCGGAAAGCGGCCTCCGTCGATGATCTCGCCGATGTCCACGGCCTTTCGCTCCTGTGGGTCCCTCTTTAGCCCGTTAGTAGGCGTATTTCACCGAGCAGCCGTAGGGGCGGGTCACCGGGTTGGCCACGGCGCGCCCCGCCGCAAGATCGCCCAGCGCCGCCTCGACATGGTTGTTGGCACCCTCCACCGACCGCCAGCTCGACGACGGCTTGTCGTCGATGCCGCCCATATAACGAAGCACCCCTTTCTCATCGATGACGAACATCTGCGGCGTCGTCCGGGCGCCGTAGGCCTGGCCGATAACGCCCTTCGGGTCGAGGACCACATGGTCGGGATCGGCTTTCGTCGCCTTGACGTTGGCGAGCGCCTCGTCCGGTTCCAGATACCCCTGGCGGCCCGGCGCTGAAGAGATGATCGACACCCAGGTCACGCCATGCTCGCCCTTCATGCGCTTCTGCAGGGATTGCATATTGCCGGTGCCGTAGTGCTTGCCGACATAGGGGCAGTCCTTGTTGGTCCACTCGAGCACCACCTTTTTGCCGCGCAAACCGGTGAGATCGATGGATGCACCCGCCGCCGTCCGTCCCTCGAAGGACGGTGCCGGCGATCCGATCTCCGGGCGGGCTTCGGCGCCGGCAACGGGCACCGATAGGATCAGGGCCAAAATCGCGGCCTTCGTCAAAATGTTCAACACGGCGTCACCTCTCGGTTCGAATGGGTCGGCGTTAGCTCTCGGTATTGTGGATTCCGGTATCGATGCGGCAGACGGAAGGTGCCGTATTGCCCTCGCCCACCGTTTTCAGGGCGACCACGCCCGACAATGCGCCTGCGTAGGGCGTGTCCCTGCCGGGCAGGGTGAGGACCAGTTTGTCCGCCTCGGCCATCACCTTCTGAGTCCCCGCGTGCTCGACAAGGCCCCAGGCTTCGGCGAAGAAATAGGCGTCTTCCACGGCCGGAAAATCGCTACCACCGGCGCGCAGCGTCAACCGTATCGACCGGCCGTCGGGTTCGGCCGCCGCCGCCCACGGACAAGCCGACGGCAGACGTTCGCGCGACGCTCGGAACCGCACCTTTACCGCCTCGTCGGCACGGCTCGCCGGGCCGGTCGCCACCGCGGCCTGCAACGAAGCCTGGACGGGAATGCAGATTTCGCTGCACACCAGGAACAGGAGATCGGCGGACACCGGGAACGGCTTGCCCGCGGGCCAGGTGGCGGGCACGGAAATCTCGCTCAGGAACCGCACCGTCCCCTCGTAGCCGTAGGTCATGATCGGGCCGGCGGCAATGCGCTCCGGCACCGGCCAGGAGATCGCGCTCGCCTCGGCCGCCTCCGGCAACCTCCAATCGACCTGCATCGCCTCGCCGGAATCCCCGGGATTGCGCCAATAGGTGTGCCAGCCGGGCGACAGGGTCTGTTCGATGGCCATGGTCAGCCGCTCTCCTGGGCGCACGGTCGCCATCTCGCTGATCAGCCGAGTCACGGCTTCCGGTGCCCTATGAACACCCGAAGAGGGAACCGAACCCGCTTCGGCAGCGCCGGAAAAGACCAGCGTCACCGCGAATACGATTCCTACCCTGACAAATCGTCTCTTCACCCGCGTCCGTCCTCCGGCGAGCGTTGCGAATACCGCTTCCCGACCCATATCTGCGCCTTGCGCGGCCGCCCTTCAAGGGTGGCCTCGAAACCATAACAAACCCCGCGTCCGCCGGATATGGCATCGCTACCGGTTTGATCGGACCCGAATAACGGCGGTTCGTCATCCCAAAGGTCCCTTTCACCGAGCGGCGGGAGACCCCATATCCATTTTTGGTTTCACAATCGGGATGAAGGTCATGCGCAGGTTCGGACTTTCACTATTGGTCGTCTTCGTGGTCGCCCTTGGCCTCGTCAACATGGCCGAGGCCCACCACGGCTGGGCCTGGACCACCGGCGGTAATGTCGATCTGACCGGTGCCATCAAATCGGCCAAGCTGGGCAACCCGCACGGCGTCCTCAAGATCGACGTCAACGGCGAGGAGTGGACCGTCGAGGTCGGCCAGCCGTGGCGCAACGAACGGGCCGGGTTGAAGCCTGGAGACTTTTCCATAGGCGTCACCATCCGGATCGTCGGCGAACCGTCGGCCAATATCAATGACCGGCGCGTCAAGGCGGAACGGGTTTATATTGGCGGCCGGGAATTCATCCTCTATCCGGGTCGCGACTGACGACGCCCGGGCGTCTCCATGGATTTCAGTGCGCTCGAGACCCTGGCGCTCGTCGAAGCGCTCCGGTTCTCGCGCTGGGCCTACGCGGCCGTCAATGCCACCCATATCCTGGGCATCGCCCTTCTGATCGGCGGCGCCGTGCCGATGGCGCTCAGGTTGTCGGGCCTCTGGCCGGATACGGCGCGCGCCGACCTGGTGCGCGTGCTCAAGGTGACGACGGCAAGCGGGCTGTGTCTCGCGATCGCCTCCGGGTCTTTGCTGTTCGCCACGCGGGCCAGCGAATACGCCGGACACCCGGCCTTTCAGGTGAAACTCCTGTTCGTGGCGGCCGGCATAACCTCGGCCCTCGTCGCCCACGGGCGGCATGGCCGCACCCTCGACGGCGCCTCCCGGGGGGCGGCGCTCCGCATCGCCGCCGTGACCCTCATCTGCTGGCTCAGCGCCCTGACCGCCGGGCGCCTGATCGCCTTCATCGAGCCGGCCCCGTAACGCGGCGTCAACGGGCGCAGGGATGGCCGACGCCTTCCGTCGACCGGTCGCCGCGCCTTTTCTTCAATTGGTCTCGGGTCGTTCGACCGGCTCCGCGACCGTGCCCCCTTGAATCCACTCGGCAATGGTGGCGACCGCGTCGAACTCGATCGGTTTCCGAATTGCCAACCGGCGAATCCATGTCGCGAAGGCCCTGTCGTTGTCATCATCGTCGACGGGATCATTGGCGAATAGAAGGTCTTTTTCCTCATCGCGCCACTGAAGCCAGCGGATGGGCTTGGCCCTGTCGTCGTCGGGCCAAATCGCGGTCGTCTCCAGCGCACGGGAGCGGCCGGTCTTCAAATCGGTCAAAATGATTGCGCCATCCAGATCGGCCGATGCGAGAATATTCGACCCGATGAACGAGAGCGCCGTTACTCTAGAGGCGTGACGGCGGATGTGGGCTGCGAGTTCGTGGCTGACGACATCGATAACCGCGACGTCATTGTTACGCCAGAGCGCAACTAAGCGCCCGTCACCGTTGGCGAGTAGCGCTCTCGAAAAACCGGGACCGAACCTCCCGGGATCATCGCGCTCCAACAGAGAAATCTGGGCAGTTATTTCTGCCCGATCCGTGAGTTCCACGATCGTTATCCCGTTCCATAGAAACAGCAGGTTCTCTTTCGAACCCGCGGTTATCCCATGGACACCCCGTTCCGATTCTAAGAGGTCCAGTACAGGCTGAGGCCAGTTTGTAATCGGTATCCCGTGTCCGCCCTGCCGACGCCAGGCCAAAATGCCGTCGTTATCATCTTTTTCCCAAAAATCTCCGGCCATTACTGCAATGACCATATCATGAGAATCGAGGAATCTAATTCTGCTATTGTTTCTCATCGCCGTTTCCAGTGGGAGCGTTTCCGTTAACTCGTGGCGCAGCGAATGCAGTTTTCGACTCTCTCTCGAAAACAGGGTTACGGCGTGTGGCTGACCGTTCAAAGAAATGACGTCCTCCGCCATCTCGATGCGTCTACTTCCTCCCCCGTTTTGATCTGTGCCCAAGCCCTGTTCGACGACAAAACCCTTTTCCAAACTGAAACGTTCTCTACCTTTGTATATGAAAGCCGAATCACCATCGGGCGTTACCCGGATTCGGCTGGCCGGGCAATTCCTCCAGGAGTAATTTGCAGAACGATCGTCGCGATGGGGTATGACAAATGGAGGCTCACCCTCAATAATATAATGCCTCCTAAGCGGTGACGATATCCGGCGCACACCTCCTAGACATCCTGAAAACCCAAGAGTTTTCTGGGATCGTCTTCCCGTAATGTCGATCAGCCAGTGTTCCCAATCCCCTGTGAACGCGACCGCTTTAACAAGCTTTCGTCCAACGATTAGAGTCATCCCCTGATCAAAACTCGATTTCTCCTTGCCGCTCGGCGCTGCGACCAGGATGTCTGAGGTGTTTGACAACACATCCCACAATTCGACACCGGCACTGTCGGTAGCTATCAAAATTTGATTTGGGTCGATGAAGGTCACGCCCCTGACGCCGCCCGGAAAGGCTCGAGCCGCTGTGATGTCGAAAGACCCATCGGCCCCGGCCCCGACATCGGCATCGGCTTGATCGAGAACGATGACGAATGTCGGATGTATGGGTCTCGTATACGTGCTCTCGTAAAGGACGACCCTCTCACTTTCAGGATCGAACGCAACAGTCACGGGGTCCTCGGTCAACCTGTGTGCCAATTCATTGGGGAGGTTATTGATGCGACTGACAATCGCACGAGATGATGGATGCTCTCTCAATTTTTGGAACAATGGCGTCGTTACAAAATCTCTCAAATCGAGGGTCGCAGCCAAATCGCCACGTTCCAAATTGTAGATTCGAACCCGACCGTTAGTTGTCAAAACGATGTTCTCTGCACTTGTATCCCAATAAAGCCTATTTTCACGAATTCGAGGGTCCACACCTCCTTCTACGGGAATTGTTTTCTTGGTATTCCCTGTAACAAGATTCCGAATTTGGATGGCGTTTGTTGATGCATCCAAGAATGCCACGTTTCCATCGGCGATCGCCCCTAGACCGGAATACCGAACCTTGCGAACGAGTTTGGGGCCCCTGTCTTTTCGGGCTTGCCAAACGGAGACGATATTGTCGCGCGGCACCAGATTCCCAGAATTTCCTACGGCTGATTCATGCGAATACCACAGGTTCTCAGGGGATTGCGGATTGTCCGATGGATAAAGGGGCGAGGATTTGGCCTGTTGGTAACTCGTCCATACGACTTCGCCGTTTTGGTCAAACTGATGCAGACCGCCGAATTTATCGCCGACGACAATACCGCCGGTGGGGATCGCTTCGATTGTCGTCGCCAGAGGAATGGGTGTCTTGACGAAAGCATCGGCGAGGCGGGCTGGTATGACGGTTGGAGAGCTTTGCATAAATCCGTTTGGTGTGATTCCTTCGATTGAGGATAGAGGTTGATCGGGGGTTGTGATGTCGCATCGTCTGACGGGTCAGTTGGGTTTTTCGGAGGCGGCCTTGTCGGG
>Ga0056108_1000594_pt1 | contig 10650 bp, 10 predicted proteins | sample WorMetG1BERMUDA1_FD_83875 | JGI IMG/M metagenome (GOLD analysis project Ga0056108, IMG submission 83875) | Marine gutless worms symbiont microbial communities from Max Planck institute for Marine Microbiology, Germany - Inanidrilus... ... | reverse complement strand
CGCTTTTCGCTGCACTGCACCTACCGTCTGGAACTCTCTGAACAGTTACACTGTAGATAGTGGCTCACTCGCGGTGTTTAAGTCGAGACTCAAGACATTCCTATTTCGTAGGACTTTTAATCCTGCTTAGTTCGCACGACTGTTCCTGTCCGCTAGCGCCACGGAAGTCTTTTGACATTCTGGCGCTTTACAAATCGGATTATTATTATTATTATTATTAATGGTAGCCAACCACCGCAGTGGCAGTGAAAGTTCGGTGGTCGTAACAACACTACTATTTTTGACAACATCCACATTGGCGACTTCCCGACGCCGATTCGCCAATGTTCCAGCAAGCTCCGATGTTACTGATTTTCGATGTCCGATGTGTACATCGGCCGAACTCTAGTTCACACTATCTCTGCGTGTCTGCATCGCTCCACATCACACTCATTAAGTACTTTATAGGTCATATTCATCATCGTTACGTAAAACAGAGCAAACGTCGTTTTTTTGTTCTCGTTAAGTTCATATGCTGTGGCAAAAGTCCTGTAGTTAACAAAAAGTCCTTGGGGCATGTTGCAATGTCATGTTTCAGTGCATGACAGTACTGTTTGTTGGCATGCTGCTTTTTGTCTGCACCTGTGAGTGAAATATTACCCAATTTTTCATTTGTTTACGTAGGCTTATTTTATAATATGTCCTGTGGTTTTTTCGTTCAGGTGATGATGAGTGCAGCAGGTGCCTTCTTTAAGTTCTGCCGTTAACGCTGGTCGACAATTTGGCACTCTGCAAAGCTATGACTGATGCTAATGAGACGTCTGGCGAAGATGGAGATGTCTTTGACACTGAGAGCAATGGCAGGGCAATGCACGAGAAAATGTTGGCGAGAGACCGCGCATATAGCGTGCCGGCGGTCGTCGCGCCGGCTCGTGACAGAGCCTACAGCATATCTGTGGCAGACGCGTCGTCTAGCGAACTCATTGTTGGGCGAAGCGTAAAGACGCGAGTGCTGCGAAAAATAAACGAAGGAGCTTTCGGCGAAATTCATGTCGGCGAGCTGCTAGAAGATGGAAAGCAGGTTGCTGTTAAACTGGAGCTGCAGAACACAGCTCATCCGCAGCTGTTGTCGGAAGGTAACATTTATCGGCATCTGCAGGGCGGTCCAGGCATACCAGAGGTCTACTGGTTTGGCTTGCATGAGCCGATGTACAACGTGATGGTAATAGATCTCCTGGGGCCGAGTCTTCAAGATCTGTTTGTGTACTGCGACCACAAGTTCACCGTGAAGACGACACTTATGCTCGTCGACCAGATGCTTTCGATCATTGAATTCTTTCATAAGAAGCAGTATCTACACCGCGACGTCAAGCCGGACAACTTCCTGATGGGCGTCGGTGATAAGGCCAACCAGGTGTTCGTCATTGATTTGGGTTTGACGAAGAAAATCCAACGTCAGCGTTTCTCGGTCGGGCAAATCGGGTCTCAGGTGGTTCACCCGATGGTCGGGACTGTGCGTTACGCTGGAATACATGCTCACCTTGGTCACGAGGAAGGCCCCCGCGATGATCTCGAATCGCTCGCCTACGTCTGGGCGTACTTCCTCCGCGGCTCCCTGCCGTGGCAAGGAATGCAGGCGCGAACGCGCGACGAGAAATTTACACGCATACGCGACATGAAGAAGCTGGCAAAGTCGGCGGAGCTCTTTGAAGGTTTTCCGAGCGAGTTCGGACGCTACCTCGACTATGTCCGGGGAATGCGCAAAGACGAACTGCCCAACTATCATCGGGTACGTGACGTGTTCAGAAAATTAGCGGCACACAGCAATATCGCGTACGACTCTGAATTTGATTGGGTTGTGAAGGAACGGGAAACGGGGGAACCAGTGAAAACCTGTGGACCCAAAAATCACAGTGGTGACTCAAGATAGGTTAGATCAGACAGCCAACACAGACTGGTTTCCTGTTAGTCAGCCATTTTGCTCTAGGTATAGCAAATATTTATTATTAAGTGTATGTTGTAGACATAATATAGATATTTGTTCATTATGGTTGGTGCATTACTAGAAGCGTTTTGCCGTGCATAATCTTAGAGTGAAAACAGTTGCTGTGACGCTTACTGTAGTAACTTGTTACACGTTTGTGCAGCTATAATGTAGAGGCAATCATGTTGTATCATATGTGACCTTGACAGATTTCAGGTTCAAATTTCTGGTGCTCATCTGTTTGTATTGTAGTTCTTTTTTTGTTAAATTTCTGGTACTATGCAGAAGAATGCAAAAGTAGATGAGCCGTCTACCTTTTAGCTTTTTGATGTACTGTGTGATTTTTTAGTGTCATATCGTGTTTTTCGAGGTGTATATGGACTATGTGCAGTGTTATTTGTCATACTGTACTGTGACATGTAGAGTGTATCCAGTTACTGTATGATGTGTTTATTGGTATGAAATTAGTGTTAAATGTATGTTATATTATGTGATGTTAACTTAAAAAGCCCTTATTATTAAGTTTCAGATATTATACTTGAAATCTTACCTTTACTAAAATATAATTTTTCCTCAACATAGCCGATTACTTGAAAGGCACGATACGACGTAATTTGTGTTAAAAGCGCCGTTAAATCCTAACCAAGCAACCAAGGTGTTGCGGAAAAAACTAATATTTGAGCATTATGCACAATCTGTTAAATGTTTTATCTTCCTATGAACATCATATAGTTTGAGTGGTTGATTTGGAAATTTGGCACCAATAAAGGATCAGTTTCGTTGATTTTGGGCCAGAGTTGGATACTCTTGGTTTGTGCCCCAAATATGTTTGTGTGCAGTTTTGGTTTGTGTTGTTATGCAGGTGGAATCTAGCTTTGACTGTTGTACAGTATATATTAACTGTTTTATAGCAGCCAGTTTATTTTGCTGCTGATGGGAAGCTGCAGTCCCATACTCTCACAGAAAAGATGTCTTTTAGGTCAGCCAAACATTGGTTTTGCTTTCACGTTTCTGATAAGTGGAACTGTGGCAGAGATTGATTTAATTGCATATGAAAACCATCTTAATTGTGAACATTATACTATACAGAACGTAATTATGGCCTTTAATTGTTCGAGTTTTGTTTTATTGATCGATCATGTTTCTTGCCAGTTATTTCAGTAGCTATATGCAGTCGAAGGATGAAGCTCGTTAATTGACTAATCAGTTAGTCCATTACAATCTGCTCTGTTTCATCCCTTGCGCTGAAGTTGAATCACATCTTGTATCTACTGGACTAGATTAGGTATATGGCTTTAAGGCAGAAACACTGACAATTGACATGAATAAAAACACTGGTAATTGAAATGAATAAAACTGAAAAAATGCTACTTTGCAGTCTGCCAACAACAACAGCTGTTTCAGAAAAAAAATCATCTAGGTGTTTTAGTGTAAAATCTTTGCTAAGTTAAGGCTGTTTAGACAGAGTAGTTTTTACATCTGGGAATTTTCGGCAGTAGTCAAATTATGGTACTTCTTTGGCGCAAAACTAACCACTGCTGTAATAATAGTTTTCTTCTGACATTTAATAATGCCTCAACTATGCATATCCATTGATTCCTAATTAAGAAAAGTAATTGATTAATTGCCGATAATTTTGTGGCGGTTAATACTCAGTCTGTATTTATTATATTATTTTATATTATATTATATTATTTGCATACATTTGATTGATTTTAATTCACACTGGTCAGTGGGTTAAAAGCCTTAGTAATAATGAATGTATACTTACTGCATTGTGTCACTGATGGTCATGAACTCATCTTAAAATAATTTCCAGTATCACTTTTATTGTTGGTTGGGTCATTTGACCCGCAAAAACCGTCCCCGAAATGACCTATAATGTGTTTAGTGGGATGTTAAACCCTACTCACTCACTCACTTTTATTGTTGGCATTTGACTATTCTGTCTGAATTTCCTGCGATCACGATTGCTGATATTCAGGTTTCATTTCAACCAGCTATTCTCTTTGTTCATGCTATGTTATGAAATGCACCTGTTGCCATTCCAGAACGGTGAATTTGGACCATTATTCTCTGTGTTATTGTTTGTGTTGATTCACAGATTTTGACCATGAAAGGGGCCCAAGGCAGTGTTGTTGTGTTCCCGTTTGTGACAGTCTTATTTTTATCTGTGTTAAGAAAATGCTAGTCATTCATTCGAGCTCCTCTGAGAGGCTGCTAGGCTAGTTGCTGTACCTGCCGTTCAATAGTTACTCCAGTGCCACCGTGTGATTTGAATGTTTTTTTTCAGAAAAACAACAGAAAATGTCAAAATTTCAAATAAAATTTGGAAAGTTTCATTTCATTACAGACTGCTGTGAATAGTCTGAATGACTGGCTTACTTACTCAGTAGAGATGTGTTGTCAGTGCTGAAGTAAGCTGTACATATTGGTTTGTTCAGTAGTCCATGAAGTAGTATACATTTCTAATTTGATGTTATGTACATTCAGTTTGTTGCAATGCATTATTTGTCATTTATTTGTATTTGTGGGTTATATATTTCGTATAGTAGATATTTTTTTGTTTTTTTAATTTTTTTTAATTCTAATTCCAACAGAATGGACCATGTTTCTGCAGTTGAATAAGAGCATATACTGACAGTCATGCATAACTTTTACAATCCACATCATGCAAGCGCTGACAGTATTTTTCGTTTTCTTCTGTCTTTCAGCCTTATGGTAGAAAGGCCTTGTGCACTGCTCCTGTTGATGATCATTGCAGGATTATTACTCATTAGCATCATCATTGAATTCACCACTGAAATAATTTGCTGTTACAGAAAGTAGTGTCATGTCATGAAGTGTTTAGTCAGTCATTGTGTTTACTATTTCAGAAGCACATAGCTGCACTATCGAATTCATTGTGAAATTTATTATGTTTTTTGGAAGGGCCCCAAAACTGTGGTAGTTTGTCAAATACTAATTTTTTTCTGCCGTCACCAAAGTTTGAACAGTTGATTTGTACGTTTTGAGTTTGTGAAACTGGTAAATGATTAAATTTGTTGTGCTTGGTGTCTTTATTGTACAGTAACAGCTTGTTGTAGAATAGTAAACTGTGTACAGACTAGTTGTAACTGTTGCCTACAGAATAGTGTTGCTATTAGTAACACAGTAGAGTTGTTTATTGCATTATACAATATTATGCATCATCTATGACTGTTAGTAGTTAGTAATGTGTGTCCATATACAGCTACTAGTGTAGATTTTGTCTCTGTCTTTCATTTTATTGCGAACTGTGAAGTGATTTTCACATCTGCATGCAAATTTCACACTGCTTAAGAACAGTGATATGCAACTTCTTCCGAAACGTGCATTCTAATGATGTAGGACCAATAAGTGTGCCTGCCGTGAGTGTGTGACTACATGTGCTAATTGTTATAGTGTCTCATAGTTTCAAGCAAACCGTCCTACCATGTCTCTGATAGACCACATCTGAGCAGTAAGAATTATCTGGAGTATAAAAACTCAGAACAGTGTTCTGTTCTGTATTGTGTACAACAGTTGTGCACAACGGTAAGCGTACACACTGACAATTTGTTTACGTTTAGCTTCTTGACCTTTGCTGTTTAACTGGCACTATGTTTGTGTTGGCTTGTTTCCGTGTTTTTTGTGTACTTTTGTTTGGCTGTTTAGAGTATGTTGTCAACTTAGAAAGACCCAGCAGCAAAATGATCTATTGTTTGTTGAGAGAGATGTGAAAATTCTGTTCATTCGTTCACTTGCCCAGTAGCCATCTGCAATGATGTCTTGGTTTACACTGGCAGCATGTGCATTGAAATAACAGCGAGTTTAACTCTAGCAACAATATATCATTTTGGAGATGAAATTTTTCAGGAAATCAACTGCACTGGTACTGACAGCAAAACAGACAGTGACAAAAAAGACATAAAAACACAGCTAACCTTTATTAAAATATAATTTTTCTTCAAAATAATCTATTACTGTAAAGGCACGATAGCGCCAGTTAGGTGTGGTGAGAAAATAAAGCATCTTTTTATTGCTTTCTTACTCGATAACATTTCTGCCAAAAATATCTAAATCAGTTCATGTGTATCAAAGTTATAACAAAACAAAGTAGTGACATTTTTTCTGAGACACAGTGTAGATTCTACACTGTAGAATAATGTCAAGTTGAATCAACGTGCCAGATACCTGGGTCAAAGATCACACAGTTCAAAAAGTTATTATTGCACAGACACACGCCCAACCTATTGCTCTACCTGGACCACTAAAGTGGTCAGTAAAACTATCACAACTAACATTCATCTCGGAGGAACAGCTTAGTATCTTATTCTACATGCATATCACTGTGCACAGTAATGGTATGCAATAAAACGCCAAACAGTTATGATAATCCTTGTTGTGTATGCTGTCTTCAACGCTCAGGTGTTGCGCAGACGGTAGATGCACTACTTGTTGTGGATGCTGGACTCAAGACGTACGTACATGAAATGGATCAAGTTCCCTGTATTCATTCACTGTACAGTTGTACAATTATTGAATACTGGTAGCTTGATGCATTTCATGTCCAGCAGTTGTAGGCATCTAACTGTTCTGTAGTATGCAACATTACACAGTTGACGTTGTTCGTATGTTACTTGTGCTCATATGCGTCGGAAGCTATCGGACAAGGCCACAGCTGTCTCTGATCTGCCCAGTTTTGAGCCTTATAGCCCCTCTGAAACATTAAGAATTCAATATCACACTAGTGTTATGGTTGCCATGCAAAAAATTGCAGATCATCCGATGTAATACAGTTACTGTTGTAAATGCAGATTTGCTGTATACATATGATCGTAGTGTCATCACAGTAATCTGTATGTGTATGTATGTAAATGTATGTATTTTCTGTATGGCTGTATATTGTATGAATGTGTAGTTATTGTAACATGGTGAGGTGGACCTGGTGGGATTGAAGCCTATCCTTAGGACCACTACTTCCTTCAGTGCTTTGACACTGTTGGTTGGGTCATTGACCCGTAAAAACCCGTCCCCGATATGACCTATAATGTGTTTAGTGGGACATTAAACCCTACTCAATCAATCAATCAGTAATCTGTGGTCACAATACAATCTCTGTGTTGTGGGGCAACACGCTGTACTGTGTAACTGTGTGTGGTTTAGTGGTGAATATTTGTCACATTATACAAATAAAATTGAATCAGTTGGTTTAAGTTGGTATTATCACCATCTTACTAAGGAAGCAATGTCACAGTGACAAATATTTCGCAGAGCTTGCCATAGGCATTACTTTGTATGTGACAGTGACTTCTGAATGTGGTAGTGACTGTCACTACCACTTTTTAAAGTGTAGTCTGGAAATTTTTAGTCAGAACTGTCGCCATCACTGACCATTTCCAGGCCTAATAGTGCATAAAAATGCGCCAGGGCTCTGCCCTGGACACCAGTGCTGGGGAGCTTACGGCACTGCCCCACATTCCTATAGGTGCTGTGGATGGGGCTTGGAGGGGGCTCGCTGCCCCCTCCCCAAGACCTTGCTGCCCCTTCCCAAGAATCCCACTCCTGCTGTCCACCTGGGGACCTCGAGCTGCGGCCTGCGGGCCTTGAGTGACCCCGGTTCCTTCCCCATGTCACCACCACTTTTGGTTGTAAAGTTGTGCCCTTGGAGCAACGTCATGGCAGAAAACAGCTGGCGTAGACATGGTATGAAGAAATTATCAGTATCAGTATCTAAATTTATTTAGTGCGCCAGACTTCATCGTAAGACACAATCGGAGGCGCGAAAATTACGTCACTGTCACCCTGTCCCTATGTATATCATAGCGTATGATGGTTTCCCAGTATCTTTCTACAATGTAGTATAACAAAAGGTCTGCCTGGCACAAAGGATGCAGCTGTATCTTGTGAATGGCGAAAAGATAGACATGGGGCAACGCTATATCACATCCACGTCAGCAGTGCCCCCGATACTGTCTCATTACCACCCTCTGTTCAGATGTCTTTGCCGCCTTTGCTTGTGCTTGCTGTCTTGGCATTTGCTGCAACTATTTACGAGACGTGCACTTACGCAGCTTTTGTAATGGATGTTGTCCTTAATGTTCTCATAATGCAGTCGTTTAATGTGAGTCATATCGTGAAGCCTGTCTCGAAAATCAGGACATTTGCGTTTACGAATTTCCACGTGTTTCACTGACGTCTGTGTATTAGGTCTTCCACAAATGGTTAGCAAAATAACGTTGACCACGTTTGGCATTACACGTCGTTGTAGGTAGTGGTTTTTCTCTAACTAGAAGTACTGTAGATGAGTGTTTAGAATGTGTGTGCAGGACATTGTGTGACCTGCTGACTTCTGAAAGTGCCAATGATTTGTTAAGTAACATCGGACAAAAGTGTTCCGTTACTGTTTGCTTTTTGACTGTTTCTAGTTGACGGAGATGGCCTTTGTGCCCGCAGTATTATAGTCCATTATAGCTATTTTTTCGAGTTGCTTGCCTTCATTGCCGCTGAGTTGTACAAAAAGTGGAGAAAATAAAGCAAAAAAAGTTGCTGCATAAATGTGTTTTGTGGTAATGTTAACTGCAGTGCAGTAGTAACATTTCACAACAAACACGAAAACCTTTTCTTCCTTATGTCTGCAAGTTAAGACAATTTGATGGCAACAGTGCAGCTACAAAAGTGGTTGTACCTGTGAAAACATCATTTCAGTTAAAACTAACACTGCTTTAACAATCAGCATTTCGTCTCACAGTTCGAGTGAATTTTGTGAGTCAAAAAGAGCATTTTTGCAGTAATTTATCAATTCTATGCTAATTTTCAAAACTTTTGTTGTGATAGCTTTATTGTTCCTCATCACAGCATCGAAATAATGACTACAAGATCTCAGCAGTAGCTGAGAAGGGCGACCGTTTGGCCATAATAGATATGGGCCAAAAATTGGGGGACTGCTGTGCCCCTTTTGGGGGACAGCTGGGTGCCCATCTAACATAAGCTGAGGCCTACCTCTGTACCAAATGGCATCTTCATCCATCCAACCATTTGGCCAGACAGACAGGACAGACAACAGTCTGGTAGCACAGAGCAAACCGTTTTTCAAAGGGTCGCCCAAAAATCAGTGCAGAATCGAGTTGTCATGAAAATAAAGTTGGCAGTTTTTTAGTCACAGTGTGTAATGGGAGCACTGTACTCAAGGACACGGCTATGCTTGAATCTCATAATTGTCCAATATGTGTTTACTTTTCACTAACACCACAAAGCTGAGCAGTGACCAGTATGAACATTACTTGAATAGCAGATATGCTCATCACAGCAAGTCTTCAGTGCATTGAGCAAGTGCAACAGAATGCACAGAGTCATTGGGAGAACAAATAACTGTTTGTGCCACATTATCGACTGTCAGATTTACAATCACGTTGCCTAGTAGACTGGACGTTTCTATTTTTTCTTCCGATCTTCGCGTATCTTCTCCAGTTCCGCTACCTCCGCCTTCAGCTCCAGCAGCGTAAGATCCGGCACGTAGCGGAACTCTTCTTCATCCGGGTCAGACTGCGAGGCAAAAAAACATCCACAGTAACCTGCATAAACTTGTAGTAACAGAGCTGAGAAAATGGCAAGACTGATGAGTATGCTAACAGAAATAAATAAATGAATAAATTAATTAAAATAAATTAATTCACTCATTTGTTTATTTCTATTAGCCTACTGCAACTTTCTTAATTGTCAGAATAAGTGCAAAAAATATTTATTTTTAAGCAAATCATAAAAATGGAATAAAGTTAGCATAAAATAATGTGCTTACAGATTATACTGTAAACAGGCTTCATGGTGATATTTTTCCTACATTTAGTCCTAACAGTTAAAAACAATCTGAGCTATTTAGTCACCTTATACATGCATATTACCTGTTTGATTGTCATCTCCACGCCTGCCGGAATATTTGTCTGAAGTAATTCTATCAATATTGGTGCTAATGTTGATGACAAATTCTCAATCTGCATGCATGTCAGACAGACATATAATGGTTGGTTCAGTAACTCATTTACATAGAGCAAGCCTGCAAAAGTAAGGCTTAAAGTAGACACAGTATAAACTAGAAGCACTGAGACAGTGCATACCTCTGCCAAGGCACGTCTTACCAGTGACGCCATCTGGCAAATCAGTATGAGCAGCAGATTTGTCTGTTAACCACTCTCTGTATCTCCCAATAGTGACGAATCCAAAAACAATCCCTGTATCCAGACGATAATCCGGATCGCCACCAAAATTTAACCACTGGTGCATTGGCGCATTGCCAACCTTCCCTGAAAATTTAATGCAAATCTGTTTGTAAGTTTTTTGCGCAAAGTTGCTAACAGACAAACAACAATGATTACATATCCTCCTTGGCGGAGGTAATTACAACTTTACATTATTCACAAATACCATCACTAAATAGTGAGAAATCATGTGACAATGCATAACTAACTGTACAGCTGTCAAAAACCTTTGGCATATTAATTTGCCTTGCTGCCATTGGTTGGGAGACAATAATCTGGCCCAAAAAGAACCCGCACCATTTATCTTCAAAGGTTTCTCTTGGATCAACCGGAAGAAGAAAATCACGGCAAGTTCGCAACACACAGCTAGCCCAGGCGCAGTGTGTGTGTGTGTGTGTGTGTGTGTGTGTGTGTGTGTGTGTGTGTGTGTGT
>Ga0056108_1000593_pt1 | contig 10659 bp, 9 predicted proteins | sample WorMetG1BERMUDA1_FD_83875 | JGI IMG/M metagenome (GOLD analysis project Ga0056108, IMG submission 83875) | Marine gutless worms symbiont microbial communities from Max Planck institute for Marine Microbiology, Germany - Inanidrilus... ... | reverse complement strand
TTAACACAAATTAGATCATACCACACCTTCAAAGTAATGGATTATTTTGAAGAAAAATTATATATGTTAAAGAAGTAAATTGTATACAATAGCATCTGCAAAAGTACAGCACTTTTTGCACCGACTGAATGCTACAAGTACACAAAATAGTTATTGCAAGCAGTGCTGACTGGCTGGCTACGACAGCAAAGGATCAAAACAAATGATGTGTATCATCAGCCAAATTTTAATTATTAAAAATTTCTAGTTTTTAAGCATTTTCACTGCTTAGTTTCTTGGATTGTTTTGTTAAGACAACAACTGCCTTTCATCACGAGAATCTTCCAAAATAGTAAACTGCATTAAAATAGAACAGTATGCATAGAAAGGATTTCTTGTGTGTCACCGAGATTCTCATCTAGCTGATTATTACTTACAAACTGTTCTCGGACGGTAACAGCTAATTAGTTATTCTACTTGCATTGAGCCGAACAATTTGTGCTGGTTGGTTGGTTGGGGTTTAACGGCACTTTTAACACAGTAAGCAGCCTACGTATTTACCAACTACAGTAAAGTTAATCGGTTACATAAACGTGCATACACTTATGTGTCTGTACACAAAAAGCCAACCAATTGTATATCGATCTAACAACAGCATATCATCTCACCTCATAACATCTGATAAACGGCCATCCAATTTCAATTGCTGCCCACGTTATATTAATGTGAAACAGTGATGAAATAGGCACTACAGCAGGTAGGTTGATCAAGGCTTAATGGCACTTTTAACACAAAAAGGTACTGCAGTCAAAGGATGCAAAGATAAAAGAAAAAGGTACAAGCATTGGGGCCAAAACTCATCTCAAACCCTGGCAGACAGCTCACAGATGATGCCCATATCTACAGAAGCAGCTGTACATAGCCACAGAGTTTGAACTGCATGTTAATAGGGACCGTAAACTCCAGAGTTTTCGTTTCCTCCCTTTCATCCTTTTTATCCTGTTCCCATCTGTTGCTAGCCTTTCTTCATAAAACTATTCTTCCAAAGCCTGCTCGTGGTAGTTGTTTTCTCTGAAGCAGATATGGAGTAGTGTCCACGCAAAATTAACGGACAATTTTTTGCAATGGATAGACGAAGTGTAAGCTGTGTACAATAATACATGTAATAACAAGTAATTCGACAAAAAGGCCGCAGCGCCGCCGCACATGGACGGTTCAATGATATTCGCCAGGTGGCGCCAGTGTGCATTCCACCTAATACATTCTTCCACGGGCCCATCCGAGTTAACACTCCAAATGACATCTGGATCAGTTCAGCGGTTTTCGCACAGCTCACGGCAGAGCGTCCCTATACTTTACAATGGGCCGGCCCTTTCCGCCTCAAAACTGCCCCCTTCCTATGGGGGATCTGGACCCCCATCTAATACATAGTTCCATGAGCCCACCCGAGTCCTCAACCAAAACAGCATCTTGATCCGTTTTTGCAGGGCTCACTAGTATGACAGACAGACCGACAGACCATGCTACTCGGTGTGTAACAACAGGCCACATCTACGTACGTGGTACTGCAACGCAGCCTAATAATAATAACAGGTGGTCAAAGTAATTTGATCAAAAGGCAGCATCGCCGCCCCGCATCGACGGTTCACTGGTATTTGCCAGGTGGCGCCAGTGTGCAGTGTGCACCCTACCTAATACATGGCTCCTTGGGCCCACCAGAGTCCTCAACCCAAACAGCATCTCGATCTGTTCAGCCATTTTTGCAGGGCTCACGATCGTGAGAGGCAGACTACACTATTCCAGCTGTAACAATACGCCTCGTCCATGTAGCACTACGATGCAGCCTCATAATAAAAATTAGCTCCATGCGGGACTGACGGTCGACTCCTCTTGAGTGGCTTTCAATTACTCGTGACCTTGACCTTGACGTTGGATCGGGTCATACGGCATACGGTCGTGCATCACCCATCGACCTCTATCTACATACCAAATTTCATTGAAATCAGAAAAACTTTTTTGTGGATGGACTAACCGCAGACCCCTCCAAGTTCAAGGTCACGTGACACAAAAACTAGGACAAATATTGAAAATCTGGCCTGAACAAATTTAGCTATTGGGCTGTAGTTTAAGAATTAGTGGTCATTTGCCAGCTGCCATTGTAAATGGCGGAGGAGATAGAGTTGGAAAAGTGCAATTTTCGGAACATCACAGACGCTGTGACCTTGACCTTGAATCGGGTCATATGGCATACCGTCGTGCATCACTCATCGACCTCTATCTAGGCCTACATACCAAATTTCATTGAAATCGGAAAACTTTTTTCTGGACGGACTAACCGCAGGGACCCCTCCAAGTTCAAGGTCACGTGGCACAAAAACGGGGACAAATTTCAAAAATCCGGCCCGATCAAATTTAGCTATTGTGCTGTAGTTTAAGAATTAGTGGTCATTTGCCCAACTCCCTCTGTAAGTCGCGGAGGAGATAGACTTTGCAAAGTGCAATTTTCGGAACTTCAGAGGCTGCGTGACCTTGACCTTGAATCGGGTCACACGGCATACCGTCATGCATCACTCATCGACCTCTATGTACATACCGAATTTCATTGAAATCGGCCAGACTTTTGTGGACGGACGTACGTGGACCTACCTACTGACGGAGGGACATTTCCACACCTAATGTTATTAGGTCAACTCGGAGCAGTCGACCCAATAACAGCAACGTTTACGCTGACGTCATCATGACCATAGCTACTAAAGCCATTGCAAGAATTCTCGTGGTTAATCTCATGAATACACACTCAGCACTGGGTGGCTGCTGACCCACAGACCAAGCCAACTCACTAGGCCAGTGAGACGACCGGTGGGCTGCTACTGTCCACATCAAACACCGCAATTTGTTGTTATTACTGAGCCCAAAAGCCGACATTTTTAGATCCCACGTAGAGCAGAAAACTCCGGTGACCTAGGCACTGCAGTAGCGGTGTACAGCCAATGCCCAGTGGTGTCTATCGAAGTGTCTGTCGTGTTAAACGTAACCGCCTGTGGTGAGATTAAATCGTCGGATCTATCTCATTGCAGTTATGCATGCCACCACCAGACCAATGACACCTGCAAATTTATCTGCAACATTAGTGGACACTGTCCTTGCCATTACACGCTGGCTGCTACGGGTCTGACAAGTAAGTAGGCAAAATCAGAATGCACAAGTTGAGCTGAGGCGGCAGCAAATTAGTATGAAAACCAACTAACACCACACGATTTTATACAACAGAGCACGGGCAAAAATTCTTTAAACTATCACTAACAACATTCCTGGAACATCAAAAAAGACAAAAGTCAACAACCTTCGCCAATATGCAAATCATTTTACACAACACTAATTGCAAGCAAGAGTCTATCGGCAATGCATCCAATGTACAAACACATCAACGGCTATCCAAGAAAAGACTTGCTATCCGTTGAATATACATAGAAACTAACCCTAAACCGTAACACTAACCCTAATGTTGAACCCTAACTCTACTAACGATAACTGACCCGATTAAGTTGAATGGGAAATGTAATCAAAAAATGGCCCAGGCAGGACTCGAACCCTGGCCATTCAGCTCGCAGGAAAGCACAATAACCGGTGAGCCAGCAGGCCACTTGGTGAATAAAGTCAACTAATAAACCACATCGGGTTGTAAACAGTATGCATTACATTTATGTTTGCATATTTGACGTACTGCATTTAGACCCTTGCTAATTGCAACAGCTGACTCACTAAACAATTTTTGAGACGAACCTTTTTCATAAACTCTTGATGACATTTTAATAAGACAGTACCAGTGAACTTTAATATGATCACAACTTCTGTTACTTAACGATCAACATAAAATACGACAAAAAACAGCAACAGTCAGTAGTTGTAAAATCTACACATTAGCAGATCTAATACACTGTTTGGCCGGACACTTGTGCTTCAGAAAGTTTTAAAAACTCGCAAAACACGGACGCGGCAATTAACTGCACGGCTGGCCATATACACAGGAAATAAGTAGCAGCGAAGTATCACCACCAATACAACAGCAACGATGGTCCCACGAGCAACACTCCACCTTTGCCAAAAATTAGCATCAGTGATACGTGCGCTTGTATTTTGTGCATCAATTAGTTCATACCTTCATGCTTTCAGTGCTTTGACGCTGTTGGTTGGGCAGCTGGAAGGGCATCTGGCCTGTAAAAACTGAGTGGTGAGTTACTTACATGATTATCTGTCTGGAGCGAGGTGCAAATGGTTTGCATATGGTCCAGATGAAGCCACTGTCACCCCATCATCTCGTGCTCCAGTAAAATCCAGAATGGTTTACCTTTCTGGTACTGGCTTACTCAGGTTGTCCGGGAAAAAGGCCGTTAAATGGATGTAGCAGTAGTAGCTCGCACAAAGTTCAGATTTTAACGGCACAGAATTGTATTCCTAAAAAATGCTGTTAGATGGTTGGTTAGAATTTAACGGCATGAAAAAATGCTACAAAAAACATCATCGCTAGTTTTATATAACACATAAAAATACAACAATATACCATCACATGTATGCTGCGTAGATGAAGGTTTATGACAACTACTGCATACGTTGCATGCATATCATAACTAGCAATGATGAACAGCGATTCCACGATCAACAACGCCGCCGCGTGCTTCCGCATCAAAACAAATCCGTTTGCACCACGTGGGCACAGCAACCACAAACGCATCACGTATCGATAGCACAGACAGTCTCCAAAGACAGAACGCTGCTATAAATGTGGCCATGCAGATGTACAAGCAATCAATATAAAAATTATGCAGGTACAGCACGGATGTAGTATTGTACCATTCATGGCATGTGAAACCTGCACATACACAACAAGTATTGTGGGCATCACAACTAATAGATTACGGCTGTAACTGCTCAGTAATTACAGTCGCCTACATATCACTTAACAACAGCAAAGAATGTCTTTTTTCCAACCACAGATTTTTTGACATCCCTCAACAGATTGTTGTGAAACTGCCAGATGACGCAGTATGTTCTAAAATTGATTATGTCCTATGGAGGTATATGCCCTCCTCCCCCTAACAATCTGAGGGGCAAAAACCGCAATTTTTGCCAATCTGTGGACCCAGAGTCAACACTTGAGCCCAGCATTCCATAATGCAAGGGAAATTGAGAAATCTAAAATGATATGGACAGTCTGTGGCTAGGCTACAATCTCCACAGCAAATATGGTTGGGTCCAATCACCCACGGCTGAGATTGATTGTTCCCTTGCGGCATGGGGTGGGGCAGGTAAAGATTCAAATCGATAAAACTTCAGCTGTATGCCAGCTAGTGACTTGGTGTCTGATTCTAGTGGTGGGTTTTCCAGGTCAACGTATCCGACGAAGACATTGCCGCGGTCAGAAATGCTCCACGTGGGCGACTGTGAACTTGGACATTGGCCCACATTCTACACTGTCATTCATAAAAAATGTGGCAGTACATTTGTGATCATAACTCTGGAAAAGCTAGTTTGATTTTTTATAATTTTTGCAGTGCTGTAACCACGAAGAACATTTTTACACATACATGAAAGATGTTCACCTCACCTACATAATGTACTTATGCTACCTTGTGAAAATGAAACATCACACTTCAGACTTTTAAAATGCACTTTTAGAATATCACCCATAGCACCAAGCGTGGTGTGAAACATAAAGTTCATTAAGTATAGAGAAAACAAATTGTCAGTCACAAGGTATGTTCAGAATGTCCACCACAGGCACGAACACAAGCACACAAGCATGTTGACCATTGGTCACCTGCGTCATCAATCAGTGACTGCTTCAACCTCGCCACACATGCAGCAGACGCTGTCGCAGCTCATCAATGTCACGAACATGACAGTGACGTGATATTTACATCACACGCAAAATAAATAAGTAAATAGCTTACTCGCATAGGGCATTCATTCCCGTTTCCAGACGTAAAAATTATTACAATCTATCAAGATCTTCCAGAGTTATGATCACAAATGTACTGCCACGTTTATCATGAAACACAAGTGTAGTTAGTGAAAGCAATTTCACAACTGCCAAAATCTTCAGCTGACTACACTACTTTCTGTGCAGTATATGATCTAATATTACGTTAGAAAGAATAATAAGCTGAACACACACCTTGTGAACTTCTTGCTCTCTTCGTGTACCTCCATTTCAGCACTCTTGAACTCATTCAGTTCCTTGCGTATCGCAGCCTGACAACGCAACCAAACAATCATACCCCGTTTACACGATACAGCCGGTTGTCAAACCGGCTGTATCATGTAAACAAACATCCAACCGGTTATAAAACTGGGTTGCACAACCGGTTGTATCATGTAAATGGGGCTTTACAGATATTTGAGACCAATATCACACTCCAAGGATGCATCCTCCCAACATCCATCCCAATAGCCTTACTCGGTTCATGAGCTTTTATTTCTTTCTTCTTTTCTTTTTGTAAGCCTGTCTCTCTGTTGCTCCATTTCAAACTAATTCTTGCAAAACTGCCTGGGCAGTATACCCCCGGACTTGCCTAGTTGGTTTGGCAGTTGCAAGTTTATAACTTTGACCCATCAGTGAATCCTATCCCACTCCAATATCCATTAGCCATGCTGCTGGATGGCCAAATCAACATGTAAAACATTCCACTCCAATAATCCACAGGGGGCTGTCCTGTTAGAAACCTTCAGGGGGACTGGATCTAACAGTGTTACTTCCAGCATGTAGCTCAGTTGCACAGAAACTATGCGAGATGATAACTACAAAACTGTCACACTATAGATAAATACTGTATACAATACTGACGTGTTACTGAAAGCGGACAAACGTCATTTATTGTTCGGGTCAATATTGAACATGGTCCGGCTAATACATCATATATAATACGTCAGTTTTGAGACAAGACAATCTATTATGCCCCCAAAATCCTCACTGTCCCCGGCTAGAATAGGTTAGTTAGTGCTGGTGCATCCACATCATGACGGTAGGCAATGACAGCCTTAAGGTGGATGATGCAGACAAAGGGTATACCGGCGGACCAAAGGACAGGGAGCGGCTGTGTTAAATCACAAACCTATCAAGGTACTGCGACTAAGTACGAGTAACCTGGCAGCATTTTGCAGGCCGGGCACGCGGAGTCTGCATCAGAAGCTGGCTGCTGGCTATTGGACAGGTGAGATCAGAGGAAAGCCTCTGCAGTTAGGGAAGAGCTACTATAGGGAGAAGGACACTCAGGAAGACAAAAACCGCAGGGAAGGTAACAGGAAACCAGCCTGGCAAATACGTGATACATGAGACTGTGAGTATGCAGCCGCATCATTCTATGGTGTAGACATGCCATCACGACCCCTCACTTGCAGTATCACCCCAGACATGACGTGTTAAAAATGTCATAAACCTGCTGGTAACAGTGGAAGACTAGAGAGAGACATCTATTATGTATGGAGCTGGACATTAATTAGTGCTCATTCCCACGGCAATAACATGCCAGTCTGCTGCTAGAACTGCTGTCAGCGTGTACAGTGTCAAAACAAACCTTGTCTCTGGGAGTCAGCCTCAGCCAAGGCTTATCAGCTCGACGATCATACAGTTCAACTTCCGTTACTTCGATATAATCATTGAATTTGATGATGCGACGCTCTTTCAACTCGGTCACTGTCGGCCGGAAGCTCAACTAACACGCACAAATTGCAACAACCATTTTCATGCGCTGCTTCAAACTTAGCAACATCAACAAAACCAGATAGTGCATAAACAAACCTAATATAACGTGAAATTCTAACTATCATAAGATTGGTTTAGGCTGCCTGGTTGAAATAATCAACTGATTAAAGCCAAATTCCATTAGGCTAGCTGGTTCGAAGCTGGTCGCAGACAGGTTCGAAGCTGGTCGGTGATCAGCTATGAACCTGTCTGCGACCAGTTTCGAAACAGCTAGCGTAATGGAATTTGGCTTTTATTCTAATCATTCCACATTTGCTGAAGCACAGCATGGATTATCCATTAGTAGCATATTGTTAGCATAACTGACAGACAAAATGCCGTCAAGATGTAACAGAAATTCTCCAATAAAGCCGACGTACCTTGCGAATCAGCGTCTTCTTCAGCTCCTCTCTCTCTCTGTGTCGCTCTTCTGGTGTCTGCTCTGTTACCATCAACAAATGTTTGCACCATCAACATTCAACGTATGCCACGGTAGAGAATTAATATAATTCACAAGTAATACAGATGGGACAGCTGTAACACCAGTGCCTACATAGTGTCAGAGTGCCGCAGTAGGGGAACCATCCTTAGCAGTCAGTGAGTGGATCAAGTGGAAAAATGACGTGCGGTGAGTGAGAGTGATTTTCGTTCGTTGACATTAGTGGTTCGTTTCCCTTCAGTGCTCTGATAATGTCGGCGGCGGACGACAAGAAGTGAGTCTGGCCCGTAAAAAACCTGATTCCATCAATCACCAAACATTCTCTTTTGGGCGATGCAGGCTAACATGGAGAAACTATGAAAAAGAAGACTGCTTGCATGATGAAAAGCTGAATGTGAGCACGTGTGATCGGTGAAACCGTTCCACACATGTATCAAGTCAGCAATGAGACTGCTAACTGTCGTTGTGTGGGTAACTCGTGTACCAGCCATCCACCACTTGCCACCTCTCACCTACCGGCTATCTGTCCTGTGTATCTCAGCCTGCCACCACTACGCATGAAAGCTGCAATGAGTATTACTGAAGACAGCATGCAATACACTGGACCAACATACAAGCCCTCACAGCACACACAGGCGTCCATTGAAACTGAGGTCAGTACGGCCTCTAGCAACCCACGAGGCTTACAAAGACTAGACTTTATGACACACGGTTATATGAATATTCTTTAAATACAATGAAAAATGAAACCAATAAAAGTGCATTTAACACAGAGACCAATAACAAACATATAGCTATTTGCATTCCGCAACTAATAAGAAACTCTTGTTGTATACACGGTCAGGTTTTGTTTTTAAAAACATAATTTGTTGACATACTCAGCAAAATGTGTTTGTCTTCGAGCTCTTTTGCAGTCGGTCGTTGACTCAGGCGACTGAACACAAAAACATCAGTCGTACAGTATGTAAACAACAAAGCCACAGGGCATGCAATCTAACACAGCTCGGTGCCTATCCTAAGCCAGCACAAATTGGGAGGTCAGTACAAACGGCATCTGGCATAAATGGACGCAGAGGAACTGGTGACCCAAATGACTCGGCATTTCGTTGGACTGTCAGTGTGCATGCCTCTATCAGCCTCACAACCTTCAAACAAAACCAGAAATATGGCAGGATTCTAACCACTGTCGGAAGGGGCTGGTGTTGTCCTCGGCCCCGGTGCCCTGCTTGGTGGGGGCCCAGCACTGAGCAGTCTCAGGACTCGTCAACAATGTAGCAGTACCTAAGGCACATTCCTGTACCTACAGCACTCTGTTCCTGCCACGTAATTTCTGACACTGGCTCACCCGGACTGTCTTGGATAAACGAACATTAAACAGCTGCTGTTGATGTACTGGACAGTACATAAACAATGATGCTGGGTAGCAGAAGGGTCTGCCACTCCAGCAGTCCCCAAAAGTTACCACAGAATGCTTTGGGGAAGAAACACATTAACCAGGTAAAAATGACCATTAAAACAGGTGTGCATGCGTACTGCATATATGTATGTAAATTAATAATACTGATTTCCAAATTAAACTAAGAATACATTCTCTAAAACAGCAATAAATATGATCCAAAAATTGCAACAGCATTTTCATAAACAAACAATGAACAAAAAAAGGTGCAGTGTTTACCGATTCAGCTGTGTTCCAATGGCTTGTCTGTACTCCTTTCTCTCAGCTTCTGTTCGTTGTGGCAATATACTGCGATCCTCCTGCTCGCGTCTCTGTCGTCCGGTGCTCAGAAACTTGGCTAAACTGTCGTTGCGAACAACCTTTGCACCAAGTCCTGAAGTACAACCGTATTTAATAATAAATGAACTGCACAAGCAAACAGAGATAGGATACTGGGTAGTTTAAATGTGGTGGGATTTACTCAAGGGTTCTGAAATTATAGCGGTTTAACTCTGCGGGTGCATTTTCCCCCAAATTTTCAGCATCTAGCAGCAAAAGTATGATGGCCCAAAAGAAGTTTTTAAGGTGCAAAAATGGTACGAACCTTCTTTATCACCATGCCAAGTATGGTGGAGCTTGGACTTCACAGCCGCTGGGTGGCAAAAGTTTGATGTTTCTGTTTGCCTGTCACCCTTTAAAGTTTGTGAATGCAACATTAACATTAACCCCTTTTAACTCATAAATGATTTTGATCCCATTTCTAGGGGAAGCTTTGTAGTGGTGCACCCGTGTTCAACTTTGTCCCTATACTGCTAGATGCCACCAACACAAAATGTTGAAGTTGAAAACATGGTCAAATTTTGGGTTTTCCACCCAAAGGGCAACGCGATAAACTGATCCGAATGAAATATGGCATGGAAGCGTTCACCCCGGGTCTACTATGGGATGACAAACTTGGCCCTAATCGGTAAAGGGATGGGTAGAGGAACTCAGATGTTACAAAATCTGGTCAAAATCACAGTATTTGGCAGTTTTTTTACCTGCAGTGGCAGCAATATATACTAT
>Ga0056108_1000591_pt1 | contig 10672 bp, 4 predicted proteins | sample WorMetG1BERMUDA1_FD_83875 | JGI IMG/M metagenome (GOLD analysis project Ga0056108, IMG submission 83875) | Marine gutless worms symbiont microbial communities from Max Planck institute for Marine Microbiology, Germany - Inanidrilus... ... | reverse complement strand
TGCATCGCACTGTGCACAATTGTTGCACACAATATTGCACAGAACAGACCTGATAGTTTTCCCCCTTACCCTCCAGACAATCACCACTGCTCGGATGATGTCTATTTGAGGGAAGGGGGGTAGAAGGATCTTGAAGGATACCTTACTTTTATCTTTACCTTCAGGCTTCACGGAGGGAAACAAGTCACCCAGTGCTGAGGCCAAATTATAATTTGACCCAATGCACATCGCAATGTAACCCTGTGACAGAGGGCCACATCTCGGGAAAAGTGCCAAGTTTGTTTACAGTTCAGATGCCCTTTCTGTCACCCAACCAACAGTATCAAACTACTGAGTGGAACTTGAAGCAGTGAAAATAATCACTGGACCTCATCTGATACCGGACTCCCAAAATAAGGTATGCTATTGCCTTAACCTGGCTCTCCAAACCTGTTTACAAATCAGTAACAGTCTGCCCTAGACTCAAACAGCAAAAATACAGATATCATACAGATATGCTAGCTGACATGCCACGATGGTATAAAAGTGAAAGACATTGCAATGCATGTCAGTTAGCTGGCCCAGCACTGGAATATGTTGCATCAGTTGTTCGTTGTAAGTACACTGAGCACATGCAATACAGTAGTTCACTATCACAATAATAAGCATATGAACAGTGCACACGCAGATTATCACAATCTTATAGTATCTTGCATCTGATGCAACTCAACTATTGCTGAACATCAGTATCTCTTCAAAATAATGTATATAAAATATAAACTTGCTAATAATTATTAGACTGCATTGCCTATACTACGTACGTAGATGCGGTCTATCGGTCTATTGTTACCGACCGAGTAGCGTGGTCTGTCGGTCTGTCACACTAGTGAGCACTGCAAAAACGGCTGAACCGATCGAGATGCCGTTTGGGTTGAGGACTTGGGTGGGCCCAAGGAACCACGTATTAGATGAGGGTGCAGATCCCCCGTGGCAAGGGGCAATTTTGGAGGAAGAAGACCCCATTGTAACTATAGGGACTTTCTCCCATAAGCTATGCAAGAACAGCTGAAGGGGTCAATTTGCCATTTGGATTGTGGACTCGGGTGAGCTGAAGGAAGCATAGGTTTAATCGTACTGCCAGGTGGCGCCAATGAGCCCACATCAGAAGGCACACTGGCGCCACCTGGTGAATACAACTGAGTCATCCGTCCGCGGTGATGCGGTCTTATGTCAAATTATTTTGACCACTTGTTACATTTGTTGTGGAAAATATATACAGTTCATTAAAAATTACACTAGCTAAGTTAACAAAGCGGTGTTATGATACTTCACTAGAAGAGGAAACAAGCACAATGTCACATCAATTCTTCATAATGGAATTTTAAAATCTATTAATAATAATTAACTAAGCAGCAGCTGAGTGACTAAGGCACTGGACTCATTCTGAACAGCCTGCATCATCGTGAATAGCAAGCGACCACAACTGCACCAGAAACGATGTCGCCATTGAATGATGGAGTGCACGAGGTCAAAAGACGTCTTTGATTATGGCCGCCCTGCGTAGCAGATGCGGACATTATAAGAGTTCTTTGTCCTGTGGTTTCTTTCTATCTTCTCTTTTTTTATTCCTCGCCTAATCTCAGTGGCCGCAGATTGGATGTCTACCATACTTCCACACATGGTGTGGCCATAGTGCGAATTTGGAATGCAGGTCTGAAATGTGCTGCAAGCGGCTCGCTGGATATACAGGACGCAAAAATCAAGCAAAAATCTCCATCTGCGCGCCATCGCACAACTTTGTCGGGCTATATCTCCGCAACTAAGGTACGTATCGACAATCCGAAAAAAACTTGTTAAGCAGCAATATCTCCCCCACATGTCCTTACAATATGGTGAACTTCGGCTCACTAGCGGCTGAGATCGTTTCGTTAGTTTGGGGCACCCCAGCAAATTTCAACAGGTTTCGCGTCTTGGCAGCGTTACTGCATAGCCAAACTGCGGCGTTGAACAGAGGGCGCTACCTGTATTTGGCAGGGCGGCCATCACGTTGGGCAATGGCCCACATTTCTAGTTATCATTTGTAGCACTGTGAATGTGCAACTGCAAGATGACCAGCCAGTGTTGTAGCAAGTACACATACATGTACAAGTAATCTGTGTTCAACTACAAGCATGTTTTATTATCTTAAAATACAAGCACTACACACAGTGCATGTCCTGAAAAAAAACAAATACCTGACTGTTCAGAAATACATACATATCATACTACTATAAAGATCACAAGTGAGATAGGAATTTGTGAGTGATGCTGTTGTGCGAGTGATGCTGCTGAGGCCTCAGCAGGGATGCATATGCCAGGAGTCACACTGCTGCGGAGGCCTGCACACACAGCGGCTGGCTGCAGGGCGTGGCACGGGTATTAGCTTGCAGCATGTGAATGATAACCACAGCGTGCAGTGCAATAAGCCTAGATGGGTCTAGGGTCTTTATAACATGCATAACAGTCGAGCACAAAGGCCACAATGTGAGGCAGCAGCGATGGATACATGGCAAAGGGACAGTACATCAGCATCAAGTAAACGGACAGGTTTTGTTTTCAGGTGCAATTTGAAAAAGTTAAAACTCTGGAGAGATCTAATGTCGTACATTAAGCTGGCTTCTGTCAGCTTTTGAGTGCATGTTAGTTGGAGTTTAACGTCCCCTTTTCAGCATAAATATGGCTATATCAGAGACGATTTTGAGTGCATGTAAAAATAGCTTATAATAATGTGATAATATTATTGTAAAGGTATGGACCAGCTGAAGGTGCATCTGCCAAACTCAGACGTTGTTGATGGTACAGCCAGCAAATTCTGGTCACCTGAACAAAGAGACCGAGCTGCTGAAGTACCAACTGCAGACAGGTGGTTGTATGACTGACAGCGATTTGTAAGTGATGTTTGCACTGTTTATATTTAATGTGAGAAGTAACTGGTAAACAGTGTAAGCAACTGGTAGATCTGGCAGAACAGTTGTTGTCCAGACATGACTGAACAAGTAGGCCATAACAGCAGCTGTACCTTTAGAAAGTGGGTCACAAACGTGTCTTAATGCCGTCATATAGAACTACAATGACTGACAAATGGAGAGGTGAGTTTATTTAAGGAATGTACTGTCAAGCACTGAGGTGAAAATGATTTGCATATGGTCCAGCTCATGCCACTATCTCCCCTTCATCTCTTGCTTCATTAAAATCCAGGCTGGTTTAACCTTTCTGGCACCAGCTTGCCCAGGCTGTCCTGGAAAAGAGGTCGTTAAACCATGTCTGTCTACTGTTTAGGGTAATGCGTAAAACAGCAATACTCTGAAATAACACTACCTGAGAACCAGCATTGGTAACATAATGGACAGACAGTAAAGTAGGCACGTATGAAACAAAAGGGCCTCAGATTTGCAGGTAAGCAGGAAATCAGCTGTCTGAGCCGAGTGTCAAGACCATGTGATGATGTGAGGTATGATCCATGTACTGCTGAAGATGGACTGCATGTGACGAGGCAATGTTGTTGATAGGAGACGTCAGACAAGAAAGCAGAACGGTGCCAAGCACAGGTCCCTGAGGGACACCAGCAGTGCAGTCAGTGAAGGCAGATGATGAACTGAGAGCATGAACCCAGTGTTGACAACTGGAAAGGTACGTATGAAGCCAGGCAAGAGCAGTGTCAGGCATAACAAAGGAGAGCTCAAGTCACCGGCGTAGCTCGTCAGTGGGTCCAGCAGTCCGGAGACCTCCACCTCCACCACCAGTAACTCCCTCCACCCCAGCCACGACCAGTGACCTGTTATATTTTCACAAATCCATTGAGAGAGTTCTCTGGTAGTGGGAACCCTCCGACTGCTGCTTGGGTCCTGGTGAAAAATGCGCCGTATATTATGGACCTTTAGACAAAAATTCCTGGCTACACCCTTGGCTGAAGTCTCTAGCATCATAGGAATGATCAATGACACCAAAAGCTGCATTTACATCCAATGAAACCACGGTTGTCAGCCTATCTGTTGTGTAATTAGATGTGTGTAACAGCGTGGTTTCAGTGCAATAATGAGTTCTGTATGCTGACTGACTGACTGAGTTAAGGTTTTACATCTCACTTGACACAAAATAGGTCATTTCAGAGACTGAATGAAATGCAGTGTAATAAAGTTAGAACAGCTACAGACATGACTTTGAAAACAAGACAAAAAATAGATGCTCCACATTCAATGGTGAAGATTTCGGGAGTATGGAGTTAATAAGTTTAAGTATGTAGCAGCTATGGTGCCAAACACAGAACCTAAAAATAAAAATAAAACAGCTCGGCCTACGCCTCAGTAAGTGAGTCAACAGCTCAATGATGTCACATAGTCTGGCAGTATCAGAAATATGTTGTATGCACTTTACAAAAATTAATTCAGATAACAGTTTGCTGAACAGGCATGCACAATATGGCTCTTAAAATAATTCCTCCTGAATAAAACACATTCCACTGGAGTGTTGAGGCTGGCACACAGCGCTTACGATAGATCAGTTTGTTCAGATCTGCACGACTTCTGTCCAAAAATGGCATGCATCTATTATCGTAATCATCTTTGTTGCTGTCAGACATATCAAGATATTTGTTGATCTGAAGCATGGCACTGGTGTGGTTTGTAGCAAGCCTACTTATGGTCGAAGCACTGAATTACTAGTACATCCATTCAGTATAGGAATGTTTATGCAAGAGTTTTAAAAACAAAATTTAAAAAATTAAAATGTCTAAAAAATTTGAAATAGTGGTAAGTAGATCACTCACTGCCAAGTACAAGTACAAGTAATTGAAATAGGTAAGTACCACTCAAGCAGAGGTACAATGTACAAAAATCACGTGACCGGCATGTGCCGTTTCACCCAGTGAAACTGCAACTGAACATAATTCACTTGCTGACGACGCGAACATCCACGTGTTCACAGTCAACTGTATGAAACCACAACTCATCTGAAGGCAAACTATCACCGACATCGTTGGACGCGACTGCATAAGCGCGGTACATGGTTCCTCGTTGCAGTGAGTTCAACGTGACATCAGCTGATCCGTGTGACACATCAGTGATGTCTACACTGTCCCAACACTTCTCTGACAAAGCCTTGTCCATTGCCGCCTTGTACAACACGCGCAAACTGCGAACACGCACAGTCTCGTTGTACTGAATGCTGATGTGAGCACGATCATTCGACACGACACACTTGTCTGCACTCAGCACCGGTGCACGCGGACATTCTACACAACATGACACACTTGTCTGCACTCAGCACCGGTGCACGCGGACATTCTGTACAACATGACACACTTGTCTGCACTCAGCACCGGTGCTGAGTGCAGACAAGTGTGTCATGTTGTACAGAATGTCCGCGTGCACCGGTGCTGAGTGCAGACAAGTGTGTCATGTTGTGTAGAATGTCCGCGTGCACCGGTGCTGAGTGCAGACAAGTGTGTCGTGTCGAATGATCGTGCTCACATCAGCATTCAGTACAACGAGACTGTGCGTGTTCGCAGTTTGCGCGTGTTGTACAAGGCGGCAATGGACAAGGCTTTGTCAGAGAAGTGTTGGGACAGTGTAGACATCACTGATGTGTCACACGGATCAGCTGATGTCACGTTGAACTCACTGCAACGAGGAACCATGTACCGCGCTTATGCAGTCGCGTCCAACGATGTCGGTGATAGTTTGCCTTCAGATGAGTTGTGGTTTCATACAGTTGACTGTGAACACGTGGATGTTCGCGTCGTCAGCAAGTGAATTATGTTCAGTTGCAGTTTCACTGGGTGAAACGGCACATGCCGGTCACGTGATTTTTGTACATTGTACCTCTGCTTGAGTGGTACTTACCTATTTCAATTACTTGTACTTGTACTTGGCAGTGAGTGATCTACTTACCACTATTTCAAATTTTTTAGACATTTTAATTTTTTAAATTTTGTTTTTAAAACTCTTGCATAAACATTCCTATACTGAATGGATGTACTAGTAATTCAGTGCTTCGACCATAAGTAGGCTTGCTACAAACCACACCAGTGCCATGCTTCAGATCAACAAATATCTTGATATGTCTGACAGCAACAAAGATGATTACGATAATAGATGCATGCCATTTTTGGACAGAAGTCGTGCAGATCTGAACAAACTGATCTATCGTAAGCGCTGTGTGCCAGCCTCAACACTCCAGTGGAATGTGTTTTATTCAGGAGGAATTATTTTAAGAGCCATATTGTGCATGCCTGTTCAGCAAACTGTTATCTGAATTAATTTTTGTAAAGTGCATACAACATATTTCTGATACTGCCAGACTATGTGACATCATTGAGCTGTTGACTCACTTACTGAGGCGTAGGCCGAGCTGTTTTATTTTTATTTTTAGGTTCTGTGTTTGGCACCATAGCTGCTACATACTTAAACTTATTAACTCCATACTCCCGAAATCTTCACCATTGAATGTGGAGCATCTATTTTTTGTCTTGTTTTCAAAGTCATGTCTGTAGCTGTTCTAACTTTATTACACTGCATTTCATTCAGTCTCTGAAATGACCTATTTTGTGTCAAGTGAGATGTAAAACCTTAACTCAGTCAGTCAGTCAGCATACAGAACTCATTATTGCACTGAAACCACGCTGTTACACACATCTAATTACACAACAGATAGGCTGACAACCGTGGTTTCATTGGATGTAAATGCAGCTTTTGGTGTCATTGATCATTCCTATGATGCTAGAGACTTCAGCCAAGGGTGTAGCCAGGAATTTTTGTCTAAAGGTCCATAATATACGGCGCATTTTTCACCAGGACCCAAGCAGCAGTCGGAGGGTTCCCACTACCAGAGAACTCTCTCAATGGATTTGTGAAAATATAACAGGTCACTGGTCGTGGCTGGGGTGGAGGGAGTTACTGGTGGTGGAGGTGGAGGTCTCCGGACTGCTGGACCCACTGACGAGCTACGCCGGTGACTTGAGCTCTCCTTTGTTATGCCTGACACTGCTCTTGCCTGGCTTCATACGTACCTTTCCAGTTGTCAACACTGGGTTCATGCTCTCAGTTCATCATCTGCCTTCACTGACTGCACTGCTGGTGTCCCTCAGGGACCTGTGCTTGGCACCGTTCTGCTTTCTTGTCTGACGTCTCCTATCAACAACATTGCCTCGTCACATGCAGTCCATCTTCAGCAGTACATGGATCATACCTCACATCATCACATGGTCTTGACACTCGGCTCAGACAGCTGATTTCCTGCTTACCTGCAAATCTGAGGCCCTTTTGTTTCATACGTGCCTACTTTACTGTCTGTCCATTATGTTACCAATGCTGGTTCTCAGGTAGTGTTATTTCAGAGTATTGCTGTTTTACGCATTACCCTAAACAGTAGACAGACATGGTTTAACGACCTCTTTTCCAGGACAGCCTGGGCAAGCTGGTGCCAGAAAGGTTAAACCAGCCTGGATTTTAATGAAGCAAGAGATGAAGGGGAGATAGTGGCATGAGCTGGACCATATGCAAATCATTTTCACCTCAGTGCTTGACAGTACATTCCTTAAATAAACTCACCTCTCCATTTGTCAGTCATTGTAGTTCTATATGACGGCATTAAGACACGTTTGTGACCCACTTTCTAAAGGTACAGCTGCTGTTATGGCCTACTTGTTCAGTCATGTCTGGACAACAACTGTTCTGCCAGATCTACCAGTTGCTTACACTGTTTACCAGTTACTTCTCACATTAAATATAAACAGTGCAAACATCACTTACAAATCGCTGTCAGTCATACAACCACCTGTCTGCAGTTGGTACTTCAGCAGCTCGGTCTCTTTGTTCAGGTGACCAGAATTTGCTGGCTGTACCATCAACAACGTCTGAGTTTGGCAGATGCACCTTCAGCTGGTCCATACCTTTACAATAATATTATCACATTATTATAAGCTATTTTTACATGCACTCAAAATCGTCTCTGATATAGCCATATTTATGCTGAAAAGGGGACGTTAAACTCCAACTAACATGCACTCAAAAGCTGACAGAAGCCAGCTTAATGTACGACATTAGATCTCTCCAGAGTTTTAACTTTTTCAAATTGCACCTGAAAACAAAACCTGTCCGTTTACTTGATGCTGATGTACTGTCCCTTTGCCATGTATCCATCGCTGCTGCCTCACATTGTGGCCTTTGTGCTCGACTGTTATGCATGTTATAAAGACCCTAGACCCATCTAGGCTTATTGCACTGCACGCTGTGGTTATCATTCACATGCTGCAAGCTAATACCCGTGCCACGCCCTGCAGCCAGCCGCTGTGTGTGCAGGCCTCCGCAGCAGTGTGACTCCTGGCATATGCATCCCTGCTGAGGCCTCAGCAGCATCACTCGCACAACAGCATCACTCACAAATTCCTATCTCACTTGTGATCTTTATAGTAGTATGATATGTATGTATTTCTGAACAGTCAGGTATTTGTTTTTTTTCAGGACATGCACTGTGTGTAGTGCTTGTATTTTAAGATAATAAAACATGCTTGTAGTTGAACACAGATTACTTGTACATGTATGTGTACTTGCTACAACACTGGCTGGTCATCTTGCAGTTGCACATTCACAGTGCTACAAATGATAACTAGAAATGTGGGCCATTGCCCAACGTGATGGCCGCCCTGCCAAATACAGGTAGCGCCCTCTGTTCAACGCCGCAGTTTGGCTATGCAGTAACGCTGCCAAGACGCGAAACCTGTTGAAATTTGCTGGGGTGCCCCAAACTAACGAAACGATCTCAGCCGCTAGTGAGCCGAAGTTCACCATATTGTAAGGACATGTGGGGGAGATATTGCTGCTTAACAAGTTTTTTTCGGATTGTCGATACGTACCTTAGTTGCGGAGATATAGCCCGACAAAGTTGTGCGATGGCGCGCAGATGGAGATTTTTGCTTGATTTTTGCGTCCTGTATATCCAGCGAGCCGCTTGCAGCACATTTCAGACCTGCATTCCAAATTCGCACTATGGCCACACCATGTGTGGAAGTATGGTAGACATCCAATCTGCGGCCACTGAGATTAGGCGAGGAATAAAAAAAGAGAAGATAGAAAGAAACCACAGGACAAAGAACTCTTATAATGTCCGCATCTGCTACGCAGGGCGGCCATAATCAAAGACGTCTTTTGACCTCGTGCACTCCATCATTCAATGGCGACATCGTTTCTGGTGCAGTTGTGGTCGCTTGCTATTCACGATGATGCAGGCTGTTCAGAATGAGTCCAGTGCCTTAGTCACTCAGCTGCTGCTTAGTTAATTATTATTAATAGATTTTAAAATTCCATTATGAAGAATTGATGTGACATTGTGCTTGTTTCCTCTTCTAGTGAAGTATCATAACACCGCTTTGTTAACTTAGCTAGTGTAATTTTTAATGAACTGTATATATTTTCCACAACAAATGTAACAAGTGGTCAAAATAATTTGACATAAGACCGCATCACCGCGGACGGATGACTCAGTTGTATTCACCAGGTGGCGCCAGTGTGCCTTCTGATGTGGGCTCATTGGCGCCACCTGGCAGTACGATTAAACCTATGCTTCCTTCAGCTCACCCGAGTCCACAATCCAAATGGCAAATTGACCCCTTCAGCTGTTCTTGCATAGCTTATGGGAGAAAGTCCCTATAGTTACAATGGGGTCTTCTTCCTCCAAAATTGCCCCTTGCCACGGGGGATCTGCACCCTCATCTAATACGTGGTTCCTTGGGCCCACCCAAGTCCTCAACCCAAACGGCATCTCGATCGGTTCAGCCGTTTTTGCAGTGCTCACTAGTGTGACAGACCGACAGACCACGCTACTCGGTCGGTAACAATAGACCGATAGACCGCATCTACGTACGTAGTATAGGCAATGCAGTCTAATAATTATTAGCAAGTTTATATTTTATATACATTATTTTGAAGAGATACTGATGTTCAGCAATAGTTGAGTTGCATCAGATGCAAGATACTATAAGATTGTGATAATCTGCGTGTGCACTGTTCATATGCTTATTATTGTGATAGTGAACTACTGTATTGCATGTGCTCAGTGTACTTACAACGAACAACTGATGCAACATATTCCAGTGCTGGGCCAGCTAACTGACATGCATTGCAATGTCTTTCACTTTTATACCATCGTGGCATGTCAGCTAGCATATCTGTATGATATCTGTATTTTTGCTGTTTGAGTCTAGGGCAGACTGTTACTGATTTGTAAACAGGTTTGGAGAGCCAGGTTAAGGCAATAGCATACCTTATTTTGGGAGTCCGGTATCAGATGAGGTCCAGTGATTATTTTCACTGCTTCAAGTTCCACTCAGTAGTTTGATACTGTTGGTTGGGTGACAGAAAGGGCATCTGAACTGTAAACAAACTTGGCACTTTTCCCGAGATGTGGCCCTCTGTCACAGGGTTACATTGCGATGTGCATTGGGTCAAATTATAATTTGGCCTCAGCACTGGGTGACTTGTTTCCCTCCGTGAAGCCTGAAGGTAAAGATAAAAGTAAGGTATCCTTCAAGATCCTTCTACCCCCCTTCCCTCAAATAGACATCATCCGAGCAGTGGTGATTGTCTGGAGGGTAAGGGGGAAAACTATCAGGTCTGTTCTGTGCAATATTGTGTGCAACAATTGTGCACAGTGCGATGCA
>Ga0056108_1000590_pt1 | contig 10682 bp, 8 predicted proteins | sample WorMetG1BERMUDA1_FD_83875 | JGI IMG/M metagenome (GOLD analysis project Ga0056108, IMG submission 83875) | Marine gutless worms symbiont microbial communities from Max Planck institute for Marine Microbiology, Germany - Inanidrilus... ... | reverse complement strand
GCGTTTGTGTCGCTTGCACGGCTGACATGTCATGTGGAGGCAGTATAGTCCAGCATACCACTCATCGACCTACTATCTGCTGTCAGAAACCATTCGAATACTGCCTATGTCGCAGATGTGTCCAAAATTATAATAATCCAAAAACAAAACAAAAGTAAACAAATAAATACAACTCACGGACGCGAAGTAAGACGTCTTTCCGCAAGCCAGACTGACATGTGTTAGTTGCGTGTTGCAGCAGTTTAACAACTAACCCACATGCAGCAGACTCTAACCACATAATGTTATCAGGCAGGAGATCAGTAGCGGGAGAGAAATGATGCAGAAACTTTCCGACCATCATTAAGACAATTTCATGCTGTTCATCTCCACAGAGTACGGCTAACATAAGATTCCACTGCTATGGATGTAACAATGTCAATGTCGTTGTTGTCATTAGTGAAGCACTCATTATGTACAGCACATGTGTACATGTTGCAACAGTTCGGAGTTTTGCACTGTATTTGATCACTAACTTGCCGGTGGCAGAGTGGCACACATTGTTGTTAGTCAATGGATTAATAGCAGACGGAACAAAGAGTTTTAGTTCATCATCGTTAGACAGTAAAGTCCAGAACATCACGTGAATGAATATAAACAGTGACTTGATGTACTTCAGCCAGTAGTCACGTGACTGTTGCTCGTTTAAACTGAAAAGATCAGTGTATGACAGTAGTCCATGTTGGTAAAGACGCATATGAAACTGGTTGAGATATCTTTCAACCAGCCAGACGGGTTCATGAAGGACACTTTGGCACGAAGTAAGATGGAACGTAATCTTGTGCGGCAAAACACAGCAAACGTCGTAGAACCTTCTGCATCCAACGCAACAGCTCATCTTCAAAGCCGCCTTTATAACGTGTGATGGTAAAACTCGTACTGACAGAAGACATCCGCTTTTACAACCATAACAGCAGCTTTAATGACTCGAGGGTAGTCTTGCAACAGTCTGCTTTCTGCTGGAGCAGATGTCATAAACCCATACAGCTGTGTCCAGCCGATCCACGGATACTTGATCTGCGGCTGTGTGAACACAATGAGGCAGTCGCCGGGTTGACAGAGATCTTCTCTACACATGTCGTCTGGCCACCAGTTGTCAATATGAAGAGCTGGAACTATGTCGACTGACATGTGGTGCGGCACGTGGCATCCATTCACGGGTTTTATAAATTCCAGTTTGATCTGTGTGTTCACTTTCGCTCATTCATGTAGTGAAAAGTAGTGGTGTAAAGAGATCTTGAACAGGATCAATGAACTCGAAGCCAGTTGCTTCTACAGTTTTTGGTCACATCAATAAAAACTCTGTAAATTTCTAGCTGTCCGTAGACACCAGCTGCATAATGGAGTGGAGCGTTTCCATAGCATCCACATGTGCCGATCTCTGAGACAGTCTACTTCAGTCTTTGAAACTGTCTTTACGTGCTGCAATTCTCGCAAGCAAGGAATCATGGAGTAGAAGAAAAAGAGCGACTGTTGCTCGCTTGACTGGCAACCCTGCTGGCATTAGAAATTTCTTGTTTGTGGCACACATAATCTTGAATTTCACGAGCAGCCACAGACGACAGTGTGGTCACTGTGACAATTAACAAAGGATGAGGCTCAAAGCAGAACGACTTAGATTAGAAGCAAAATAAAGGATGGAGCAGCGTAAATTCGAAATGAGAGTGAAAGAACTCGAAGTATCCAGTATGAAAGCAGTGAAGTTATCTCCTCATAACGACGATAAGGACGACTTGGACGCATATCTATGTCGACTTGAACAAGCGTGCCAGGCGTTAATTGTCAGCCTGAGCACTGGTCAAGTCTGCTGGCCAAATTGTTGCAAGGCAAGGTCTTGGATGTTTTGAATGCTTATCAGCAGACGTCTGATAGCGATGCAGGGAGTTACGAGACTCTCAAAGAGAATACGTAAGCTAGCGTAAGGGTTTTAACCACTGAGCAGTTCAGTGAAAGACTCAGGAGGTATCTGCAGAAATGGCGCCAGATGGCTGGTTTTAATTAGACTTATGAGGGTCTGGAAAACTTCATCTTGAGAGATCAATTCATGTGATAAGCCGCTGCAGACTTTCTTGAAAGAAAAGGGAAAGACGATGCTTAAATAAATTAGGCAGGTGGCAGCAAATCATATTGATGCGCATGGGTATATAGCTAATACACACCATGACGTAGTCAGCAAGAAAGGTCACGCATCCAGTAAGACATCCAATGACCAGGTTGATCCCATCAGTAGACAGGTCACATTTGGACTGTGTAGTCATTGTGGGTTGAGGAACCACAAAACACAAGACTGTACTGTAGGCGTAAGCCACAATCAGTGAAGGCGAATAACACTAAGTGACATGACATGTATTCATTACCATGCAGTGGGGCATAGGAGTGAATGCCCCTGACTTAAACAAGGTGGCATGCATAAGGCAGCTGCAATGCAGCTTGTAACCCACGGATTTGTAAGTCAGCGCCCCCATATGAAGAACAGGAGATTACCTGTAGAAACGTTGAGTTTAGTTGCAAGTGCAAAATGCCAACTGTGTCAGGAGCAGTAAGTCCAGAAGGACAACATAAGTCCGAACACTGGCGTACACAGGAGACACCATGCTGTGTGGGCAGAGTAAATGGGGTTGAAGTCCTTGCTTTGTGGGATACGGGGAATACAATATGTGTCGTTAAGACAGAACTTGTTAGGCCAGAGCAGATGACAGGATCCTATGAACTCTGCATGATGACTGATGGGGTAGTAAAACAATTACAGCCACCGTAGAGATTGACACGTTACTTCATAAGGGCCATGCTAAAGTCCTATGTGTGGATAACCAGTGCAAGAGGTCATAACTGACATTAATCCAGAGTTACCTGAAGCACAGACTGCTGAATTAAGACAGCTATTGAAAGAGTACAAAGAGATCTTCCCAAATACACCAACAGTGACTCACCTAGTAGAACATAAGGTTGAGTTGACACAGACTGAACCAGTTAAGTGTAAGCCATACCAGACACGGTATAAATTGCAAGGAGTTGTAGATCAGGAGATTGATAACATGTTAGGTATGGGCGTGATTGAACGTTCTGAAGCTGTATATGCATCACCACTAGTATTAGTGAAGAAGGCCGATGGTACCTACAGGGTGTGTGTAAATGTTAAAGTGCTTAATATGATCACTGTATTTGATCCAGAACCAATCATGTCACCAGATAATATATTTCCAAAGTTGACTTGAAGTCAATTTTACAGCACTTGTGATTTTTATAAAGGATATTGGGCCATACCCATGGAAGAGAAGTCATCGTTTGATGAGATTCAGGGTAATGCCATTTGGAATGGTGAACTCAGGTTCCACATATAATCAAATGATAAGGAAGTTGTTGAATGGAACACAGAATCTTAAGAGTTATGTGGATAATATCTTAGCACATACAAAGGAGCATATGGGTGGAGAATATGAAGATTTTGCATGACTTATTTGAAAGGGTCAGAAAAGCAAAGCTGACACTTAAGCCAAGTAAAAGCAGGATTGGATATTGGAAGGTTGTTTTTTTGGGCCACACTCTACATGGAAATCAGATAGGTCCACAAAACAAAACAGATGGATGCATTTTGCAGACTGAATGCTAAAGCAGAGAAACAGTACCGTTGTTTTTTGGGCATGGTCAATTTTTATCATCATTGCATACCAAATTGTGTGGAGATTATTGCTCCAATATCTGATCTGACAAAAGGTCATGCACCAAATGTCATTGAATGGAGTGAAAAGTAGGAGAGGGCTTTAACCCAAATCAAACAGATCTTGTCAAAGGAACCAATCCTTAAATGCCGGAGTTGGAGGGCATTCTATCGTCCAGTCGGATGCTTCAAGCAAGACCTTGGAGGCTTGTCTACTCCAAGAGTATGATGGAATCAAGCATCACGTGGTGTATACCAGTAAGAAATTCCTCAGAAACAGAATTATTCTGTTGGCGAGAGGGAGGCATTAGCGATTATTTGGGCCGTTAAGAAATTTCACAGATTTCTCTATTGTCAGCACTATTTACTAAGGTGTGATCATAGGCCTCTGGAATATTCGCAGACCACACACTCAAGAATCTCAGGCTTATGCGCTGGAGTTTGGCTCTGCAACCCTACCACTATAGGGTTCGTTATATCAAATGTAGTCAGAACGTTGTAGCTGATTATCTCAGTCACAGTTAAATGCTGAACTGAATTCATGTGCTGGGTGGAATGTTTAACCATCCGTGTTACAGTGGTTTATTGAACTGTATGTTTGTTCTAGGTTACTTAATGGTACAGTTGTGTTTGCTGAAGAACAGTCTATGTAGTTTATGTAAAACTGCAAAATTTAACATTGTTCACTTATGTGTGATGTGTTCACACTGTATAGAAAGGTATGATAAAATGTTATTTGCTGTATAATAGCAAGCAGACATCACTAATTTAGGCCTATATATTTTGAAGTGAAACTATGCACACATGCCATTGTTGGTGATGTCTTTATTGTCTGGTTGTGTCTGGCATTTTATGCACAGTTGTGTATGTCAAGATAGGCCGAAATGTCAATGCACAGGTTGTGTAGTGATATAACAGCGACGTGATCATTTTATATGTGTGAGTTCACACATGCAGGAAGATTTTTGTGTGTGTGTGTCAGGTTATATATTATGGTTCAGTATTGTTATGTGATCTGTTGACTGCACATGTGAAAACGTCGCTAGTTTGAGTAGAGTTTGTGCCACAAACTTCTCAGATAAGGCATATGTGCAAAGCAGTAACTGGACTAGCGACCTTTTCAATACATATCGTTGTATATATAATATTATTTAGGCGTCGTGGCACTACTTATTTATTAAAATTAGGGGTGTGGCACCTTTATCGATTAATCAAAAAATATTTAATTCGCGGAATGGAACAGCACTACAAACAGGTTATAACAGCAGTCAAGTTGAAATGACTTCTGTTAAAGTCGGCAGAATTTCCATAGATTCTGTCAATTAACCAGCCTAAATTGTAGCAAGGAGAAGTTAAATCTCTGGAGATCTTCAATCAGTGTGTCCTTGCTGACTAGCCAATAACTTGGCACAACACTGGCAATAAAAGAACAATTAAGCATGTGGATGACAACGCCAGCAAGCTCATATGTACAACTACGTAAGCAGAAACTATATAAATCAGAAACTATCTATCAAGCAGAAAATGTACAACTTCCTTGTGGCCCAACACGGCAGCCCAGTACATCGGCGTTACATCCTCGTCGATGTGTCCTTCTTCACCTTCGGCACCATGCTCTATCAACAGCTTTACGCAATCAGAGTGTCCCTGCTGACTAGCCACAATGAGAGGAGAAGACCCATCATTGCTTTGGCAGTTAACATCAGCTCCAGCAGATACAAGTGCATGCACCATAGCAGTGTGTCCACGAAATGCAGCTGTCCATAGACAACTTGATCCATCACTGACACAAGCATTAACATCAGCGCGTTGTTCAATCAGAAACTGTACAACTTCAATATGACCATTCCTGGCAGCCACGTACAGCGGCGTTGCACCTTCGTTGTTGCGTGCTTCAACTTCTGCACCACGCTCTATCAACAGCTTCACACAGTCACTGTGTCCTTCCTGACTAGCCACGATCAGAGGAGAAACCCCGTCATTGCATTGCCAGTTAACATCAGCTCCAGCAGACACAAGTGCACACACTATAGCAGTGTGTCCACTACATACAGCTGCATATAGACAACTTGATCCAATAATGCAGCAAGCATTGACATTAGCATGTTGCTCAATCAGAAACTCTACGACCTGAATGTGACCACTGTTGGCAGCCACGTACAGCGGTGTTGCTCCTTCATTGTTGTGTGCTTCAACTTCGGCACCACACTCTATCAACAGCTTCACACAGTCAATGTGTCCCTTGTGACTAGCGACGACAAGAGGAGAAGACCCGTCATTGCATTGCCAATTAACATCAGCTCCGGCAGACATAAGCGCATGCACTACCGCAGTGTGTCCATGAAATGCAGCTCTCCATAAGCAACTTGATCCATCAGTGCAACAAGCGTTGACATCAGCATGTTGCTCGATCAAAAACTGTACAACTTCAACGTGACCCAACATGGCAGCCCAGTACAGCGGTGTTGCACCAATGTTGTTGCATGTTTCAACTTCTGCGCCATGCTCTATCAACAGCTTTACACAGTCAATGTGTCGTTCCTGACTAGCCGCAATCAAAGGTGAAAACCCGTCATTGCATTGCCAGTTAACATCAGCTCCAGCAGACAGAAGAGCACACGCTACAGCAGTGTGTCCGTGAAATGCAGCTATCCATAGACAACTTACTCCATCAGTGCAGCAAGCATTGACATTAGCGTGCTGCTGAATCAAAAAATGTACAACGTCAATGTGACCCAACATGGCAGCCCAGTACAGCGGTGTTGCACCTTTCTTGTTGCGTGCTTCAACTTCTGCACTATGCTCTATCAACAGTTTTACACAGTCAGTGTGTCCTTTCTCACAAGCCACGATGAGAGGAGAAGACCCGTCATTGCATTGCCAGTTAACGTCAGCTCCAGCAGACACAAGTGCATGCACGACAGCAGGGTTTCCATGAAATGCAGCTGTCCATAGACAACTTGATCCATCGCTGAGACAAGCATTGACATTAGCCTGTTGTTCAATCAGAAACTGTACAACTTCAATATGACCATTCCTGGCAGCCATGTACAGCGGTGTTGCACCTTCACTATTGCGTGTTTCAACTTCTGCGCCATGCGCTATCAACAGTTTTACACAGTCAATGTGTCCTTGGTGACTAGACGCGCTGAGTGGAGAAAACCCGTCATTGCGTTGCCGGTTAACATCAGTTCCAGCAGGAACAAGTGCATGTACTACAGCACTGTGTCCACAAAAGGCAGCTATCCACAGACAACTTGATTCGTCGCTGACACAAGCGTTGACATTAGCATGTTGTTCAATCAGAAACTGTACAACGTCAATGTGACCATTCCTGGAAGCCATGTAAAGCGGCGTTGCAGCTTTGTTGTTGCATGCTTCAATTTCAGCACCATGCATAATCAACAGCTTTACACAGTCACTGTGTCCCTCCTGACTAGCCACGATGAGAGGAGAAAACCCGTCGTTGCGTTGCCAGTTAACATCAGCTCCAGCAGACACAAGCGCATGCAGTACAGATGTGTGTCCATTAAATGCAGCCACATATAGACAATTTGATCCATCACTGAGGCAAGCGTTGACATCAGCATGTTGTTGAATCAGAAATTGTACAACTTCAACGTGACCGTTCCTGGCAGCCCAGTACAGTGGGGTTGCACCTTTGATGTTGCGTGCTTCAATTTCTGCGCTGTGCTCCATCAACAGCTTCACACAGTCAATGTGTCCTTCCTGACTAGCGACGATCAGAGGAGTAAACCCGTCATTGCACTGCCAGTTAACATCAGCTCCAGCAGACACAAGTGCACGCACTACAGCAGTGTGTCCATTACATGCAGCTGCATATAGACAACTTAATCCGCCAGCATCGCAAGCGTTGACATCAGCGTGTTGTTCAATCAAAAACTGTACAACTTTAATGTGACCATTCCTGGCAGCCATGTACAGCGGTATTGCACCTTCATTGTTGCGTGTTAAAACTTCTGCACTATGCTCTATCAACAGTTTTACACAGTCAATGTGTCCTTTGTGACTAGCTGCAATGAGAGGAGAAGACCCGTCATTGCATTGTAAGTTAACATCAGCTCCAGCAGACACAAGTGCACGCACTACAGCAGTGTGTCCATTACAAGCAGCTGCATAGAGACAACTTTCTCCACCAGTGCAGCAAGCGTTCACATCAGCGTGTTGTTCAATCAGAAACTGTACAACTTCAATGTGACCATTCCTGGCAGCCATGTACAGCGATGTTGCTCCTTCATTGTTGCGTGCTTCAACTTCTGCACCATGCTCTATCAACAGCTTCACACAGTCAATGTGTCCTTTATCACTAGCCACGACGAGAGGAGAAAACCCGTCATTGCGCTGCCAATTAACATCAGCTCCAGCAGACACAAGTGCACGCACTACCGCAGTGTGTCCATTAAATGCAGCTATCCATAGACAACTTTCTCCACCAGTGCAGCAAGCGTTGGTTTTAGCCTGTTTTTCAACCAGAAACTGTAGAACTTCAATGTGACCGTTCTTGGCAGCCATGTACAACCGCGTTGCACCTTTGTTGTTGCGTGCTTCAACTTCTGCACCATGCTGTATCAACAGTTTTACATAGTCAGAGTGTCCCGTCTGACCAGCCACGATAAGAGGAGAAAACCCGTCATTGCGCTGCCAGTTAACATCAGCTCCAGCAGACACAAGTGCACGCACTACAGCAGTGTGTCCATGAAATGCAGCTGCATATAGACAACTCGGTCCGCTACTGAGACAAGCGTTGACATCAGCGTGTTGTTCAATCAGAAATTGTACAATTTCAATGTGGCCTTTCCTAGCAGCCATGTACAGCGGTGTTGCACCTTCTTTGTTGTGTGCTTCAACTTCTGCACCGTGCTCTATCAACAATTTTACGCAGTCAATGTGTCCTTCCTGACAAGCCACGATGAGAGAAGAAGACCCGTCGTTGCGTTGCCAGTTAATATCAGCTCCGGCAGACATAAGTGCATGCACCACAGATGTGTGTCCATTAAATGATGCTGTCCATAGACAACTTGATCCACCACTGAGACAAGCGTTGACATCAGCGTGTTGTTGAATCAAAAACCGCACAACTGTGATGTGACCATTTCTGGCAGCCAGGTACAGTGCGGTTGCACCTTCGTTGTTGCGTGTTTCCATTTCTGCGCCATTCTCTGTCAACAGTTTCACACAGTCAATGTGACCTTTCTCACTAGCCACGATGAGAGGAGAAAACCCGTCATTGCGTTGCCAGTTAACATCAGCTCCAGCAGATATGAGTGCACGCACTACAGCACTGTGTCCATAAAATGCAGCTGTCCACAGACAACTTGATCCATCAGTGCAACAAGCGTCGACATTAGCGTGCTGTTCAATCAAAAAATGTACAACTTTAAAGTGACCATTTCTGGCAGCCCAGTACAGCGGTGTTGCGCCTTCGTTGCTGTGTGCTTCAACTTCTGCACTATGCTCTAACAACAGTTTTACACAGTCAGTGTGTCCTTTCTCACTAGCCACGATGAGAGGAGAAGAACCGTCACTGCGTTGCCAGTTAACATCAGCTCCAGCAGACACAAGTGCATGCACAACAGCAGTGTGTCCATTAAGTGCAGCTGTCCATAGACAACTTGATCCGCCATTGAGACAAGCATTGACATCAGCATGTTTTTCAATCAGAAACTGCACAACTTCAATGTGACCATTCCTGGCAGCCCAGTACAGCGCTGTTGCACCTTCGTTATTGCGTGTTTCAATGTCTGCGCCATGCTTTATCAACAGCTTTACACAGTGAATGTGTCCTTTCTCACTAGCCACAATGAGAGCAGAAAACCCATCACTGCGTTGCCGGTTAACATCAGCTCCAGCAGACACAAGTGCACGCATGCCAACAGCGTGTCCATCAAATGCAGCTACATACAGACCACCATTGATAGCAGTCCGTCCATACAACAGTGTGTTCACAAGTGCTCTTAATGGTATCATTGTCAAATGTGTTAATAACTAGAACGCCCCCAGTCGAGGCGCACCGACCCGTTGTTACTTATTTACAGTTTCCAATTCAGGTCTGCTTTTCTATACTAAGCGTGTGTCGACCACGCCCAGCCAGCCGCGCCCACTTGCGTCACCGACACCCTTGTGGTGTTAATAGTAGTATAGATTAGTATTCCAATCAAGCGTGTGCCGGCTGCGAATGATGCAAAAACAATTAAAACAAACCAGTGCTGCAAACGAGACAACTGGACAAGCTGCCGAACTCAGCAGGATATGGATGAAAGATGAAAGCGAAAAACAACAGACAACCATCAAAGTAAAAGAAACGCGCCACCGTTACAACGAGCCGCTATATTACAGCCGCAAACGCGCTCACTGTCTTCAATAAACGAAACCGAACAACGCGCTAAACACAAACGACGCCCTGACGACTCCACTATCGCTATGTGTTACAAAATTCGTGCATTCTCATCTGCTGACGGGACAACAACGTCGACTGCATGCGCGTCGTCAGCAAGAACGTACAAAATCGACGACTGGAGACGCGATGCGAGACGACTCAGCCAGCACGGCAGCGCACTGTGACGGTACCCAGCCACTTAACAGTCAACAGCTCGCATAACTGCCTTGACAGCACGTACCGCGGAGACAGACATACGTCACCGCTATAATGACACAACACAATGCAGTCGCATTAAAGGCCTATACTTCAGTCCATTCATCCGTCGAGTGAAGGCGTGTGTAGGCAGACTCATGCTACGACGAAAAATGTCGCTAGTTTGTCTTACTATAACTTTGACGCACACGAATCAATTTTGATAATCCCGCAATGCTGGATACTGGCCTAGCGAGCTTAGGCCTATGTTCTTCTACTGCTGTTACTTTCTTTCTTTTTCATCATGTTCTTTTTTAACGATCGCTTGAAGCAGAGATCTCAGAATCTACCAGACGGATCTTCACCAAATTTTCAGACTTGGGAGACATGTGG
>Ga0056108_1000589_pt1 | contig 10696 bp, 3 predicted proteins | sample WorMetG1BERMUDA1_FD_83875 | JGI IMG/M metagenome (GOLD analysis project Ga0056108, IMG submission 83875) | Marine gutless worms symbiont microbial communities from Max Planck institute for Marine Microbiology, Germany - Inanidrilus... ... | reverse complement strand
TGCTCGTAACGGTAATCAAGGTCAAAAAATCCAGGCTCGTGGATCATCGTCGCCTCCCGTGATCATCAGCAGTGATTGAATCAGATCAGCGACAAATCAGCGAGGTTTTTCGAGGCGTCCAATCGGCTGTCTTGCGGACTTCTCCGATTGGCGCAGACTATGGTCCCAGCAGGTCGCCCTGGGTCACGCCGGTGACACCGATCAGTTCAACGGCGCCGTCCGAAAGGGTGACCAGGGTATCGTCCGTCGCTCCGTCGCTATCGGCGTCGACTGTGGTGATGGAGCTGATGGTCACGCCATCCTGGAGGTCGAAGAGATCGACACCAACCTGGAAGTTGGTGATCCGATCGGTGCCGCCGCCGGCGCCGAACACGAAGATATCGTCGCCGATGTTGCCGGTCAGGGTATCGTCACCGATCCCGCCGGCAAGGGTATCGGTGGCGGGGGCGACACCGGAAAGAAGCTGGACGTCGACGATGACGTCGTTGAAGTCGCTGTCTCCACCGCCCGGCGAGTCCTCGAAGCCGACTCGGAGAGCGCTGTCGTCCTCGGCGCTGAGCCGCCCGGCGGCGACATGAACCTCTCCATCGGCGTTCAGGATCGTCGAACCGCCGCGCTCGGTCGAATGCACGACGGGGCCTTGCAGGACCGTTTGGGTGCCGCCGTCGTCGAACACCAGTGAGAGATCGGCGGCGGCGTCGGTGACTTTGGCGGGGCGCTCGCCAGCGCCGCCGATGTCATGGATGAAACTCAGCGTGCTGTTCTCCAGGTCGAGACCCTGATAGCCGCCGTTGAGGCGGGCGCCGTGGACGATCAGGAACAGGCCGAAATCGGTGCCGCCGCCGGGCAGGGCGACATTCGCCATATCGCCGGGTGTGAGGGACTTGGCGTCCTCGAAGGCGAGCGAGACGTCGTCGATGGTGCCGTCCTCGGCGACCGAATAGACGCCGATGGTGTTGGCGTAGCCGGCGGTGCCGCCGACGAAGGTCAGTTTGGCTACGGTGTCGAACCCGCCCAGCGCCGTGTCGCCGGCGGCGAGCCCCAACGCACCATCGCCGGGCACCGGAAGGTCGCCGATGCCGACGAGCTCGGTCACCTCCGGGAACACGCCGGTGTCGTCGACGGTCCACGGCAGCACCGACTCGTTGCTGCCGAACAGCATGTCGTCGCCTTCGCCGCCGAGAACAACGTCGTTGCCCGCGCCGCCCGTCAGGATGTCGTTGCCGGCACCGCCATCGAGCGTATCGTTGCCGTCCTTGCCATCGACCTTTTCGCGGCCGGCGCCGGCGACGATCGTGTTCGCGCCATCGTCGCCGCTGATCTCCGCCGCGGGCGGCGGCTGGTTGTTCGCATCCAGAACCTGCCCGAAGACGCCGTTGCCGTCATCCCAGGCGGCGAACAGGGTGCCATCATCAGCGACGGCGACGGCCGGGAACTGCTGGGAGCCAGGCAGCGTCTCGTTGAGCTGGAAGGCGTCGCCGACGGCGGCACCTGTAGCGTCGTACCGCTGGCCGAAGACGTCGTTCGCGTCGCCGCCGGGCGCGCCGAGGGTCTGCCAGACGACGGTGAAGCCGCCGTCGGCATGAGCCGCCACATGAGGCTCGCCGCCGCCGCTGCCGACGACGGTGTCGGCGCGGAACTGGTCGCCCAGCGGTGTTCCACTGGCATCGTAGAGGCGCGCCTCGATACTGCCGCCGTCGCGCCACACAGCGACGAAACCACCGCCGGAAAGCGCCGTGAGGTCGGGTGAGAGCTGATGGGCGCTCGTGTCTCCCAACGAGAATTCGCCGCCCGACGCGTCGACCAGGGTCCCGTCCATGGCCACGTCGTAGACCCGTGCGTAGGTGTCGAAGAAGCCACCGGCATCCTGGCCGAAGGTGATCCAGGTGACGGCGAAGCCGCCACCGGCGAGCGCGGTCACCTCGGGAGAGGATTGGGAATTGGTGGTGAAGATGTTGACCTGGAATTCCGTGCCCACGGGATCGCCGGCCGCGTCAAACCGCTGGCCGAAAATGCCGAACTGGTCGCCGTCCTGATCAAAGGACTGCCAGGTGACGACGAGGCCGCCGCCGGCGAACTCCGCCACCGAGGAAAACGACTGCGAATTCGACGTCGTCGTGTTGGCCACCATCGCCGCGTCCGCCGGAGCGCCATCGGCATCGAAGCGCTGGACAATGATGCCATCGGAACTTCCGTCTTCGCCGAACGACGTCCATGTGGCGGCGAACCCTCCGCCCGACAGCGGCGTGATGTCCTGGCGCCATTGGGTCGAGGTCGAAACGCCGTTGAGGACGACCACATCGCCGAGCGGATTGCCATCGGCGGCATAGTGGCGGCCGTAGACCTCCCAGCTGTCCGATACGCTGAGGCCCTGCCAAGCAACAAAAAACGTGCCGTCGGCGAGAGCCGCCACGTCCTGGGAGCCGTTGAACGTCGCAGACGCGTCGTCGATGCGGAACTCGCCGCCCGCGGCGGTGGCGAGGGTCAGGTCGCCGTCGGCGAAGCTCAGCGTCTCGACGCCGACTAGCAGGTCGGTGCCGTCGTCGAGCGCGGCGGGGCCGGCTCTGGGGGCGGCGTCCTCGACCGACAATCCGCCGGTCGTGCCGGTCAGCACGTAGTCGGCCATCACGCCCGAGAACACGGCGACGTCGGTACCGTCGCCGCCGATGATGGTGTCGTCGCCGGCGTCGCCGATCAGGGTGTCGTCGCCCAATCCGCCATCGAGGCTGTCGTTACCGACGCCGCCATCGAGGGTATCGAGGCCGTCGCCGCCGTCGAGGCTGTCGCCCGCGCCGCCGCCAAACAGGGTGTCCGCACCGGATTCGCCGCGCAGGGTGTCGCCGTCGCCGCCACCGTCGAGGGTGTCGTTTCCGAGGTTGCCGGCAATGCTGTCGGCGCCGAGGCCGCCGAGGACGCTGTCGTCGCCGATATCGCCGGAGATCGTGTCGGCGCCGCCGCCGCCCAGCAGCGTGTCGTTGCCCTCGTCGCCGTCGAGGCTGTCGGCGCCTTCGCCGCCATCGAGGGTGTCGTCACCAAGGCCGCCGATCAGGCTGTCGTCGCCGCCGTCTCCGAATAGGGCATCGGGGTCGCCGCCGCCGTCGAGGGTATCGGCATCGTCGCCGCCCCGCAGGGTATCGGAGCCGGCAGCGCCGCTGACCGTATCGAGCCCGCCGGCGCCGTCGATGACCTCGTCGCCGATAAAGCCTGTAATGGTGTCGTTGCCGGCGGTGCCTGTCAGAGTCACGAGCGCCAGGGGCGCTCCATCGGGCCCGAGCCGAATACCGACGACGGCGTCGTCGTCGCCGTCCTGGTCGTCCGACTCCCAGGCCGCGAAGATGGTGCCGTCGCTCCCCGTAGCCAAGGCGGCGTCATTCTGGTTGCCAGCCGTCGTCGTGTTGATCTGGAACAGACTGCCGACAGCGGCGCCGGTGGCGTCGTAGCGCTGGCCGAACAGGCCGTTCGAGCTGGTATCGCCGAGGCCGTTCATCTCCCAAGTGACGACGAATCCGCCGTCGGCAAGCGCGGTCGCCGAGGCATTCTGCTGGAATCCGATGGTGTAGGTGTTGGCGATGAACTCGCTACCAACCTCGTTGCCATCGGAATCGAAGATCTGTCCAAGGATTCCTGTGACGCTGCCGTCACCATTGCTGTCGGACCACAGCACGACGAAACCGCCGCCGGCGAGCGCCACGGCCGTCGGTTGGTTCTGATTGCTCGCCGTCGCGTTGTTGACCCTGAACTCGCCCGAGACGTCGACGAGATTGTTGCCGCCGTCGATTTCGTAGACCCGGGCGTACACACCGTCGCTGGAGCCGTCTTGGCCGTTCGACGTCCACACCGCGGCGAACCGGCCGCCGGTGAGACCGATGACGGTCGAGTCATCCTGATCGCCGGACGTGAACGCGTTGAGTTGGAACTCGCTGCCGACGGCGGTGCCATCGGCGGCGAACCGCTGGCCGCGGACGTCGCCAATGTCGCTGTCGGCGCTGGTCCACGTGGCAACGAAGCCGCCGCCGGCGAGGGACACAATGCTGGCCTCGTCCTGCGTACTCTGGGTCGCGGTGTTGACTTTGAACTCGGTCCCCAGGGCGGTGCCGTCATTGGCGAACCGCTGGCCGTAAATACCGTCGCCACTTCCGTCCTGCCCGAATGACTCCCAGACGACCACGTAGTCGCCTCCCGACAGGGACGCAACGTCCGCCTTTTCCTGCTGGGAAAACGTCGTCGTGTTGACGCGGGACTCACCGCCGACGGGATTGCCGGGACCGTCGAAGTGTTGGCTGTAGATTCCGAAATTGAAGCCGTCAAACGACGACCAAACGGCAACGAAGGTGCCGTCGCTCAGGGCCGCCACGTCGGCGTGCTGCTGAAACCCGGTCGTCGTCGTATTGACCAGGAACTCGCCGTCGGGGCCGGACGTGACGGTGATGTCGCCGTCGGCGAACTTGATCGTCTCGATGCCGCTCAGCAGGTCAGTGCCGTCGTCGCCGTCCACTCCAGGCAACGCGTCGGTGATCCGGATCTGGGTCCCCACCTGCTCGAAGACGTAGCCGGCGATCACGCCGGAGAACACCGCCGCATCGGTGCCGGCGCCCCCAACGAGGCTGTCGTTGCCGGTGCCGCCCGACAGCGTGTCGTCGCCGTCGCCGCCGGTCAGCGTGTCGAGGCCGGCGCCGCCGCGCAGAGTGTCACCGTCATCGCCGCCAGCAAGGAAATCGTTGTCGGCGTCGCCAATCAGCGTGTCGACCCCGGCGCCACCGAGCAACGTGTCGGCACCGATACCACCGTGGAGCGTATCGCCACCGGTGCCGCCGTCGAGTGTGTCCCCTTCCGAGCCGCCGATGAGCAGGTCGTTGCCGGCACCGCCGGTGACGGTGTCGATGCCGCCGTCGCCACGGACTTCGTCGTCGCCTTCGCCGCCATCGACGTGGTCGGCACCGGAACCACCCGACAGAAAGTCCGCGCCCAAACCGCCGAACAGCGAGTCAAGTCCGCTGCTGCCGAAAAGCTCGTCGTTGCCTTCGCCACCATCGAGGCTATCGTCGTCACCACCACCGAACAGCGTATCACCGCCGACGTCACCAAAGAGCGTGTCGTTACCCGCATCGCCGTGGAGGATGTCGGCTCCGGCGCCACCGAGAAGCGTGTCCGCCGCGCTGCCGCCATCCAGGGTGTCGTCGTCTCCGCCGCCGTCGAGGGTGTCGGCGCCAGAACCGCCCAGCAGGGAATCGTTGCCCAGACCGCCGCCGAGTGTATCGGCGTCGGTACCGCCGTCGAGGGTGTCGTTACCGCTGCCGCCGTCCAGGGTGTCGGCGCCCGCACCGCCGGCAAGACTGTCGGCGTCGTCCCCGCCGTCGAGGCTGTCGGCATCGTCGCCGCCCGACAGGCTGTCGAGGCCGGCGCCGCCCAACAGGGTGTCTTCTCCCGAACCGCCGATCAGCGAGTCGTTGTCGGCACCGCCCGAGAGGGTGTCATCACCGAGGCCCCCATCAAGGGTGTCGGTGCCGGCTTCCCCTTCGAGGTTGTCGTCGTCGGATTCGCCGAACAGCGTGTCGTTGCCGCCACCGCCGAGGACACGCTCCTTGCCGTCACCGGCCCGGATCACGTCATTGCCGGTGCCACCGGTGAGCGTAACGGTCTTCAGCAGGATGCCCTCGGGCGAGACGATCTGGCCGAAGATACCCTCGTCGTCGCCGTCCTGGGTGGGGCCGAAGTTTCGGCCCGACTGCCAGAAGGCGAAGACCCTGCCATCGGCCTGGGCGGCGAGGGTCGAGGCGGTCTGCTCGTCGTTCGTGAAGGTGTTGACCAGGAACTCGCCGCCGACGGGATCACCGGCGGCGTCGAAACGCTGGACGAAGACGCCCTCCCGGCTGTCGTCGCCGGGCTGGAAGAACGACGACCACGAAACCATGTAGCCACCGTCCGCGAGCGCCTCGATGGCCGGCGTGTCCCGGTTGTTGTCGGTGTACGTGTTGACGATGACCTCATTGCCGAGGGCGTTGCCCGAGGCGTCGAAGCGGTGGGTGACGATGGCCGCACCACTGCCGTCGGTGGCGAAGTGGGTGAAGGCGACGACGAAGGTACCGTCGGCGAGCGCGGCGACCGCCGGGTCGAGCTGCGAGTTAAAAGTAATCTGGTTGACGGCGATCTCGCCACCGACCTTGGCGCCGACGTTGTCGAACCGCTGCACGACGACACCTAGTGAGTCGCCGTCCTGGGCGTCTGATTCCCAGACGGCAACGAATCCGCCGCCCGGTCCCGGCAGCGCGGCGATGTCCGGATCCTGCTGGGCACTCGTCGTCGTCGTGTTGAGCTGGAACTCACCGCCGACGGTATTGCCCGAAGCGTCGTAGACCTGTCCGAAAACGCCGTTTCCGAACCCGTCCTGGTTGATCGACGCCCACGCGACGACAAAGCCGCCGTTCGCCAGTTCGGTCACCGACGGCAAGAACTGCTCCGAGTTGGTCTCGGTGTTGATCTGGAACTCGTCGCCGAGCGGATCGCCGTCCGTGTCGTAGAGCCGCCCGAAGACGCCTCGGAAACTACCGTCCTGGGTCCCCGAGGTCCCGCCCGACGACCAGACCACGACGACGTTGCCGCCGGTGAGCGTGGCGGCATCCGTGCCGCCGACGAGCGAGTCGTTGCCCGCGCCGCCGTCGAGGATGTCGGCGCCGGCGTCGCCGAACAGCGTGTCAACGCCCGCGCTGCCGGCGAGCGAGTCCGCGCCATCGCCGCCAGAGACCGTGTCGTTGTCGGCGCCGCCATCGAGCGTATCGTCGCCCGCCCCGCCGTCGAGCGTGTCATTGCCGGCGTCGCCGTCGAGGATCTCGTCGCTGCCGCCACCCCGCAGCGTGTCGGCGTTGACCGAACCGGTGACGGTGGCGAAACCGAAGTGCCGGCCTTCGGCATCGAAGCGCTGGGCGAAGATGCCGCCGAAACTTCCGTCCTGATCCTGATCGCCAAGCGGATCCTCCGATTGCCAGGTGACGACGAAGCCACCGTCGGCGAGCGCCGCGACCTCGGCGAAGGCCTGGTCGCCAGCGAGGAAGGTGTTGACCTGAAATTCGTCGCCGAGGGCGTTGCCGGAATTGTCGAACCGCCGCGCGACGAGACGGGTGTCGCCGCTCAGCAGTTCCTCCCAGACGACGACGAAGCCGCCGCCCGAGAGCGCGGCGACCTGGGCCCAGTTCTCGGGACCGAAGTCGATCGCCGGATCGCCAAAGTTGTTGACCCGGAACTTGGCGACGGCGACGGAGCCGTTGGCATTGTAGACCTGGGCGAAGACGTCCGCATCCGATCCATCTTGCGGTCCGCCGTCCGAGGCGGTGAAGAAGTCCCCCGAGTACCAGGTAATGACGAAGTCGCCGTTCGACAGCTCGGCGATCTTGCCGTTGGTCTGCGTCCCTCCCGTCGCCGTGTCGATCTGGACTTCCGAGGTATCCGCCTGGCCGGGATCGAACTTGACCGGATTTCCGTTGGCGTCGAAGCGGCGGACGAACACTCCCGAACCCGAGCCGTCCTGCCCGTCGGCCTGGAAGAAGCCATCAGAGATGGCAACGAGGAAGCCGCCGTCGGCAAGCGCCTGGACGTCCGTGACCGATTGGGCGTTGGTCGTGAACGTGTTGACCTGGACCGCCGTGCCGACTGAGGCGCCCGTGGCGTCATAACGCTGGGCGAAGAGGTCGCCGCCGACCGTGGTGCTGCCCCCCAGGTCGATCTGCTGGAAGTTGTCCTCGAAGACGACGACGAAGCCGCCTGCGGCGAGCGCCTCGACCTGCGCCCGACCGGCGGTGGGGAAGCCGCTGAGGGTGTCCGTGAGGTCGACGGTGAAATCTTCGGTCACCGGGTTTCCCGCCGAATCGAAGATGCGGGCAGCGATGCCCCGATCCGTGCCGTCGATCCCCGTCGATGACCAGGTGAAGACGACGTTGCCGCCCGTGAGCTGGGTGACTTGAGGTAACGTCTGCCGGCTGAGGTTGCCGGTGTTGACCTGGAACTCGCCGCCGACCGGCTCGCCCGCGGCGTCGTAGCGCTGAGCCTGGATTCCGGATTGATCGCCGTCCTGGCCCGACTCGTCCTGCCAGACCATCAGGAAGCCGCCATCGGCGAGGCCGATGATCGAGGCCTGTCCCTGATCGCCGGTGGTGACGGTGTTGACCTGGAACTCGTCGTTGGTCAGCGAGAGATCGAGATCGCCGTCGGCGAACCGCAGGACCTCGATGCTGTGCAGATATTCGGTGCCGTCGTCACCGTCGTTGGTATTCGTGTCGGTGACCAGCACCCACGGCCCGGCCGAGGTGATCGTGTAGTCGGCCATGTTGCCGCCGAACACGGCAACGTCGGTGCCATCCAGTCCGATCAGGGTGTCGTCGCCGGTCGAACCGGTCGTCGTCCCCATCGGTGCCACCTCTTCCTGCGGGCGGCGCGGATCGTGCTCGGAAGGACAGGATGCAATGGCCGTCGAAGACGACAGCGGCGATCACGTCACGGTGACGTGCCGCACAACTATTCGCATCACAGGTGTCCCGTCCGGCCCCGCGGTCCCCTCACGTTCCAACCTCGCATCGCCCCAACAGCCGTCGGTGTTCAAACGATGACGAGCCACGGAGAACCGCAGCCATCCTTTTCTATGGGGATTTTCGAGCAGGTTGACGCCGTTATGGCGCCACGCTGCCCGCCCCGAACTTTACACGACCGACAGGGTTAGGGTACGGGCAGGCGAACGAATGTTCAATGAAAATCAAATAAGAACCGATTGCATCGGACCGAAAAGCCGTTGAAATTCGGCTACTTCCAGCACCCAGTGCGGGCAACGAACGGCTTGGCGACGGCGAACAGGTCGGCCTCGGCCATGGGCTCGCCGGCCGTCTCCTTGCGGTACGGGATGTTGTGCTTGTCGAGGAACCGGAAGACATACGCGTTGTCGATGGCGAAGCCGACGCCGCGTTTCAGATCGCCGGTCTTCTCGAACACTTTTACGGTGTTGATCTGGGCAACGACGACCCCGAAGACGCCGCCCGAGGCGTCGAGCACCGGCCCCCCCGAGTTGCCGGGGTAGACAAACGCATTCATTCGCACGAACCACGGCGGAAGTTTGAGCTCCCGCATGGTTTTGTCATCGGACCCCATGGTCTTGCCGGCGGTCAGTTGCGGCTTGATCACCGGGATCGTCTTGACCGGGTAGCCGACAACGAACAGATCCTTGCCGGCGTCGTTAGTCGTCGGCGAGCGGAACACGGCAATGGCCGGAGCGGCGATCTTCGCCTTGAGTACGGCCAGATCGTGGCGCTTGTCCGTGGCGATGACGGCGGCAGGCACTTCCTTGCCGGTCGTCGTTTCGATGGCAACGGCCTTGCAGCCGTCGATGACGTGATAGTTGGTGACGACGTGACCCGCTTTTGAAATGAAGAAGCCCGAACCGATGCCGGCGCGGCGCTTCTCGGCAAAGGCCTTCGGCACCTTCTTGCCCGACATCGCGGCGCGGATACGGGCGGCGCGCTCGGCCTTGATCTCAGCCGCGCGCTCGGCCGAGACGACCTCACCTTTGCATTTCGTCGCGGTGCTGACGGTGACGACGTTGCGCTTGGCGTCGTAGCAGTGGACGACCGCTCCGTTGCTGCCCGGTTCGCTGGCGACGGCGACGCCCAACGATGCGGCCGACAAGAGAACCGCCAGCGACAACGCCGCACTTGAACCGGAAAGCCTGGTCGTTGCTGTCATCATGCTCGCATCCCGCCTGGTCGATTGTCGCCGAAATCACCGTTACAGAATAGGGGTCGGCAGCCAGAGCACAGTGACGCTCGTCACCGCGAAACCGGATTGTGCAAGAACGAAAGCAGATGCGCCGCTACGAAACTGGAGTACCATCGGCCGATGACCAAGGAAACGGTCCCCTGCGCCCCTGGCGGTTTTTCGCAGATGCGGGAGAGTCCGCTATTTCCCCGTTTCGACGAAGGCGCCGTCGGACGGCTCATTTCGGCGGCAGCGATTCAGCATCATGAAGCCGGCGAGCTTTTGTTCCGGCGGGGCGAGGCGGCTGACCGATTCTTCGTCGTTATCGAGGGCCACGTCATCCTCTATCTGGACACCGAGGACGGCCGGTCCAGCGTTGCCGACATCGTCGGCCCCGGCAGCGCCATCGGCGAGGCCGTTGTTTTCGGCGAGGGCGCGTACCCCATCACCGCGGAAACGCTGGATCGCACACGCGTCGCGGCGATCCCCGGAGACATGTTCCAGCAGATGCTCGAGGACCGCTTCGATCTCGTCCTCGCCCTGCTCGGCGAGATGTCGCTGAAGCTGCGAATCCTCGTGCGGCGGATCACCGACTTGAAGATGCGCACGACAGCGCAGCGGTTCGCTGCCTACTTGCTGACACTGACCGACGCCGAGGACGGCGAAGTCGACGTGCGCCTGCCGTTCGAAAAACGCATCGTCGCCGACACCCTGGGAATGAAGCCGGAGACCCTCTCGCGCGCGATCGCCAAGGTTCAGAACGTTGGGGTGCGGTATCACCGTGCAGCCGACGTGTTTCGCGTCCGCGATGTCCGCGCGCTCCGCACTTTCTGCGAGAGTACCTGGCTGTGTGAAAACGCGAATACGTTTAGGATTCCCGTGCAGTCTTTGCGGGGGATCGGATGAAGCGTTTTGTAGAAGGGGTGGCACGGGACCAAGCGACGCTGTTTCCGGAGTGCCTTGA
>Ga0056108_1000587_pt1 | contig 10715 bp, 7 predicted proteins | sample WorMetG1BERMUDA1_FD_83875 | JGI IMG/M metagenome (GOLD analysis project Ga0056108, IMG submission 83875) | Marine gutless worms symbiont microbial communities from Max Planck institute for Marine Microbiology, Germany - Inanidrilus... ... | reverse complement strand
ATGTTACTCAGCACTGGTAACCACGGAAGAGGAGTTGGCCGAAGAGTACCTGTAATCAGCCTCATGGCTTCGTGTAGCTCAGAGTCTACAAGACTTGTGTAGGCTGAGCGAAGTGAGAGCAAGTGATGTTGTTTGTGGCGCTGAGCAGCAGGTTGTGCCGAAGAAGAAGCAGTTTGAGAGCGCGCCCGAGCCGCATCATGTGGAGATATTTCTCTCAACACGTACTGTTGACTTGTACTTGTCGGCCGTGGTTGACTTCTGTCGGTGTGAACTGACAGAGCGCAGTGTCCACTTCCGCGACACCCTCATGTTTCAAACCCGCATTCACAAGTACCACGATGCTCTTTTTTCCTGACATAAAATGTATCATAGTCATCTTTGTTACCTGTACTTGTTTAAAGCTATGGCATGGCAGTAAATAAAGGTTTTTACCAGGTGACGCTGTGCTGGGGTGGTATGTGCTGTAGCCATGTGTGTCTGTTCGTCTGTGTATCTGTCACATGTTGCAGGTCTACCAAAACGGCTAAACGTAGGATCACGGAAGCAACGCTGTATTATAGCCTAGGGACATTAGTTTTCTGATGCCAGTCATCTCAGCATTGTCAAACATAGCAAAAATATGTCCTGCTATGATTCCATACTACTCAACAGACTCCCAATTGGTCATTCTCATCTCACTCACTCATACTTATTGTATAGCAATGATCCCCCAACCTGTCAATCTTGTGGAATTCCACTTACAGTAGAACACATATTAGTGGAATGTACCAACTTGCGGGACATTCATGAAAAATACTTCACGGTGTCTTCTGTCACAGACTTGTTTAAAAGCATTGACAATCATACTATAATCAAAGAAACCAAGTTTTATCACCAACTGTAATGTTTGTTACTTTGATTTTATATTAGGTCTATAGCCTTGATTTTACACTCAAGTTTTTAGAATTTGTTAGTCATTATCTGATTTTATTATTACGTACTTATTCTCTTACTAGCCACCATTTGTGGCACTGAATATCCTGAAATGTGCTGATGTGCCATTAAGACGCTACTGACTCATTCCCTCAGTGAAATTCGAATGGATCACCCCAACGGGGCGCCAAATACAGGTGGGGTGGGTTAGTCGTCAGCGTGCCAGTTCACTGACTAAACGTACCAGGTACTCAAGTCAACAGTCGAAGGTTCTGAGTATACCGACTTCACCAGGATCATCTGATTCACCAGCATTGAGTTAGAATGTGCGATTTTCTGCTTTGTCATCACAGCACGTCAGCTGTTGCAAGTGTTGTCAACTTAGTTCCATCGTAAGTTTATCACACTGAGCGTCCACCTTTGTTTGCAGCACGTTAGCCATGATGCAGCACATCTGTGATAGTTGAGACTTGTTGCTGCTTAATGCTATGCTGTGACGATATTCTGTTCACATAATATCTGTTATGCTGACATATTGTCAAAATGTCACTCCAAACTTGATTACTGTAATTCTCTTTACTACAATCTCCCTGTGTCTAAGTCTCAAGTAACCAGCCTCCAACAGATTCAGAACTGTCTTGCACACTTTGTTGTTAAAGCATCTAAATCCTGTCATACCACTCCTGTCTTATGCTCTCTTTATTGGCTCAAAATAACTGAATGCATCAAAATTCAAATACAGGCTCCCGTCACTTACTTACAAAGTCACCTAACCTCTATATCTGCATAACCTCATCTCTGTTCAGCACTCACTCTTCATCTCTTGTCACTTTTGCTCAGTGATCAACGTCATCTTTGTTACGGATAACTGATCGTTCCTTTCAGTATGCTTAACTTTGTCTCTGGCAGTTTAATGCATTAAGAATTTTTTATACAGTAACAGGCTGTGGATAACTTATTGCATTGTAATTAGTTTGAGTGCAGCTTGGCACTGCTGGTTGGGCAACAGGAAGCCACCCAGCCTGGTAAAACCTGCTCCACTAATCCCATGGGAGAGAGAGCAGGCATAACCTGGAGTAGCTCTGGAAGTAGTATTGGTGCTACGACTAAGTACGAGTAAGTTGGCAGCATCTCTCAGGCCGAGCACGTGGAGTCTGATCAGAAGCTGGTTGCTGGCTAAAGACAGTGAGGTCAGAGGAAAGCCTCTGCAGGTAGGGAGGACCTACCGTAGGAGAAGGACACTCAGGAAGACGAAAACTGCAAGGAAGGCAATGGGAAACCACCCTGGCAAATACCTGATACGTGAGACTATGAGTATGCAGCTGCACCATTTTGTAGACATGCCATCACGGCCCCTCCCCTGGAGTATCACCCCTAGACATGACATGTTGAAAAATATCATAAACCTGCTGGTAACAGCAGAAGACTAGAGAGAGTATTGGTATTGTGTGTACTTTTACAGTAACTGTTCCTCTAATAGTGGACAGAAAGTTTCAGTAGTTTTCTGATGGTTATACAGCAAGAATGGTTGAAGAAAGAGTTAGTGGTGATGGCCAGAGTGCGTGCACGTTTGAGCGTGTTCCAGTAACTTGTGTGTTTGTGATTGTGTGTGTGAAGATTGTCACTTCAGAACACCGGCGTTGTTAGCCTCGAGTATGATTGGCACATTGACATGATAGACCGCCAGACTGCCATGGACTTCATCAGTGCAGGCCCGACTGCGATCAGTCTACCCACCGCTGTCAGTCCTCCAACAGGAGTCAGTCCTCCCACAGGTGCCAGTCCACCGACAGGCGTCAGTCCACCGACAACTGGCAGTCCACCGACAACTGGCAGTCCACCGACAGGTCTTAGTCCACCGACAGGCGCCAGTCCACCGTCAGTTGTGCCTCCGACTCCGTTGAGTGGCAGTGTTCCTGTGGTTGGTAAGGCAGGTGTCAGGACGGCTGCCGGTGCCGGCTCGTCGGTGATGGCGGTTGGTTCGACTTTGCGACATGCTGACTCGCTGTATCGTGGAAGCAGTAGCACACCGACAGCTGCCTCCGCCACACCAGCAGTCATTGACTCATTGCCTTCATCATTCCAGCACGCTGAAGTCGCAGCAGCTTCAACCAGTTTACTTCCTGTTCGTCACGTGACGTCACATGGTGGTACAGACCAAGACGCTGGTGCATATATACCTTTCAGTGTCAGTCCGCCAGCAGGCGAGATCGCTGTTCGTGCCGCTGCAGAAATCCAAGTGAAGTTCTCGCCCCTCGACGTCACTGAGTGCTTTGCCTGTTTGTATGCAAGGTAGGTACAGTATTGAAGACCTGTGCATGATATTTGCGTGATGTACTAGTTGAAAACTTTTAGCAAAGTTGCAAAATTTCAAATATGCAGTCATTGTTAACTGTGCATCACACAGTATCCAACAAATATTGAATCCTTAGTTTTATGGCACTGATTTACGTTTTGCCCCCATTACATGTGTGCACCTTCCTAGTTCCATTTTAGTAGCAATTTTCTAAGTGTACCTGGGTTAGCCGGATCCCCTTCGGTTTCTTCTTCCACTTGTTCCAGAAGAAGACCTTTAGGCAGTTGCCACCAAAATATGTGTCTGTGTGCACGAATTAAGTAATTCCTTCAGTGCTTTGACACTGTTGGTTGGGCGTCAGCAAGAGCATCCGGCCTGTAAAAAAATTAAGTGATGAGGTGCTGGCATGGTGGTTTGTCTGCTGCAACATGCATATGATATTCATATGGTCCAGCTTATGCCACTACCATTCCATCATCTCTTGCTTCAGTAAAATCCAGATTGGCTTAATCTTTCTAGTGCCAGCTTACCCAGATTGTCCTGGAAAACATGCTATTAAATGGGTGTCTGTCTGTCTGTCTGTCTGTCTGTCTGTCTGTCTGTCTGTCTGTCTGTCTGTCTGTGTTCTGTCTGTGCACAAATTAAGTACTTAGGCAAACACCCGTTTTCCAGGACAACCTGTGTAAGCCGGCACCAGAAAGATTAAACCAATCTGGATTTTACTGAAGCAAGAGATAACGGGGTGGCAGAGGCATCAGCTGGACCATATGTAAATCATTTGCATTTCACTCCAGACAAATAACCATGCCACCACCTCATCACTCATTTTTAGGTCGCATCGCAGTACTGCACACATAGATGCAACCTGTTGTTACAGACCGAGTAGCGTGGTCTGTCTGTTGGTCAGTCTGTTTGTCTGTCTGTTACAGATGTGAGCCCTGCAAAGACAGCTGAACCAACTGAGATACCGTTTGGGTTATGGACTCGGGTGGACTCAAGGAAGCATGTATTAGATGTGGGTGCAGATCCCATGGTAAGGGGCAATGTTGAGCACGAAAGGAGCGGCCCATTATAAACTATAGGAACACTCTGCCGTGAGCTGTGCAAAAACGGCTGAACCGATTGAGGTGCTGTTTGAGATGTGGACTCGGGTGAGCCCAAGGAAGCATGTAGTAGATGGGTCCAGATCGCCGCATGTGAAGGCGCAATTTTTATGGGAAAGGACACACCGGAGCATGCCCGACGACATTCTGCCATGAGCTGTGCAAAAATGACTGAACTGATTGAGATGCTGCTTGGGATGTGGACTCAGCTGGGCCCAAGGAAGCATGTGTTACACGCGGGTGCACAGTAGCACAACCTGGGGAATACGACTGAACCGTCCATGTTCGGCGGCCTTACAGGAATGGCTGAATCGATTGAGATGCCCTTTGGCATGTGGACTGGGACCAAGGAACCATGTGTTAGATGGGGGTCCAGCTCGCCGCATGTCAAGGGGCAATTTTTAGGTCATGCCCATGCTAGGGCATGCCTGATGACACTGCCATGAGCTGTGCAAAAATAGCTGAACCAATCGAGATACCGTTTGGGTTGTGTACTCAGGTGGATCAAACGAAGCATGTATTAGGTGGGGTGCATGCTGGCGCAACCTAGCGAATACCACTGAACCGTCCATGTACGGCGGCAATGCAGTTTTTTTGTCAAATTACTTTTACTATTTGTTTACAGGTCAGACACTTCCTGATGCCCAACCATCTGTGTCAAAGCGCTGAAGGCAGTACAAGTTAAAGAAAGCACAAACCAAAACTAAGTGGGCGAAATTGACACATTGTTTACATGTAACAGTCAGTGCAGTTTATTACACAGGAATATCACTTTTAACGTAGGCAGATTCTTTGAGAGTTCCTCAAAAGCGATGTTGGTTAAAGGCATCTGCAAGCCTGCAAGAGCATATTCTCCTTGTCCTGTTTCTCAGTTATAATTGCACATAGTTATAAAAAAATCATTGCATATATATATTTACTCTGATGAATGTAGAGTATGTTTGGAAAAAACACCTCCTTATGTTTTCTTCTATAACTTCTAGTCATGAGGTACAGAGATGGTGCAGGTAACACTGTTGACGAGAACTCTAGCGTTCCTAATCCGAATGCGCTATCCTTAATCTGAATTCGCTAGTTGCCTTCAGTGCTTTGACACTGTTGGCTGGGCGGCTGGAAGGGCATCCGGCCTGTAAAAAATGGGGGGATGGTGGAGGTGGGCACAGCACTGGTTAGTCTGGATGGAGTGGCACCCAGCCGGATGGTCGTTGTGTCTGCCTCTGTTAATTTTCCCTTGCACCATGAAGTCCAGAAGTTCTCTTCTGGCACTGGCTCACCTGGGTGGTCCCGGAAAAGGGCCATAAAAAGGTTGTGTGTGTGGTGGTTCTAGTCATGTTAACCAATTTGCACAAAAGATTTTAGTGCTTACAGCTGAAAGAATGTTTATTATGATACGTGAAAACAGGTTACTTGTTTGTTAAATATTCTTTGCTATTAATGATGTAATTGTGACGTCAGTAAATACGTTGTTCCCATAATGGGACTTATCATGGAAGAAAGTATTGGGTCTATTTGATCAAATACTTGCGAGAAAGTAAAAAATGGAACAAAATGCTTGCTTAAAATGTTTCACTGACAAAATATTGGGAGTGTTGCAAGAAAGTGTACGTGAAAAGAAGATTCGAGATGTTGATGTTTTGCGAGAATGCATATAGTTGAAGAATGGGAGTGGCTGAATCAGTCTGTCATCAGCTCTGCCGTCAGACAGTGGCGCTGTCGACTAACGGCATGCATGAAATAAGAGGAGGACATTTTGAGTGCCAACTGTGAAAGCACAAACTGAATAACTGTGGCTTTGCTGGACTGTATGTTTGAATTAAGCATTTGCAGTCCAGAGACATGAATGCCTGCAAGGCTGCAATTTGCACGTCTGTGCATCTTTGTCACGTGCTAATACATTACCTCCACTGTTGCACTGGGATAAAGTTCACAATTCAGCAGTTATCATTAAACTCTTTATGTGCCTTTAATCTACAACTTCACGGCTGCACTTGTGATAAATTTCATTCCAATAGGTTTAGGAGTGTTTGAGATATACTGTGAAACAAAACAGATGTTTTTTTTTCTGAACACATTGTATAAACTAAAAGCTTTGGGACAGTACATACCTCTGCTAAGGCACGTCTTACCAGTGTCACAATACGAATCCGGATCCCTGATCCAGATCGTCACCAAAATTTAATCATTTGTTCATTTGCCCATTGCCAACCTTCCCTGAATTTCATTCAAATCCGTTCGGAAGTTTTTGGGCAAAGTTACTAACAAACGGACAGACAGACAGACAGACAGACAAACAACCACAAAAACATATCCTCCTTGGCGGAGGTAATGATAGTGATGATAACGATGTTGATGAAAATAATTATATTTCAGTATCTACCATAACTGTTGTATTTATTTTCTATTTGATGACAACAAGTTGACTGAGAAGTTAATTTCAAATCCAAGGCACTGGTGTGTAATTCACGACTGTCAACAATTGCATGAAGTACGCGTGTTACTACAGCAAGATGATTGCTGAAGGTCAATGATGCTAGTGAGTTGGTGTTTACTGGTAGAATTGTGAACCTGGAGCCCGGAGCCAAAGTGCCAGTTGTGATTCTGCAAGGTCGCAGTCTGCTGCCATTTTGCCACGTAGACCTGGAGGAAAGTGACTACCTCACCTCAGGCCGGCGCAATCCAAACCTTGGTGTTCCTCAGACAGGCATTGATCCATCCACTCACGTCCTGGAATTCCGTGCGACTGGCGTCGGAATAGTCGTCGAGCGACATTTTCCAGTTGTCAATCCAACGGACGTGGACTATAGTTTCAAGTGGATCAATCGTGATGACATTGCGGATCAGTCCAAAAAGCCGCCATTCCGCTGCTGTGTGCGAAGTGGATCAATTATCAGAGGACAGCAGTGCATGGTAGGTGACAGGACTCAGTAGTACCTTGCTGTCAGCTTCAGCTTCTGTCATGTGTTGCAGTCAGTTCACACAGTTGAGGAGTAGCAGTCATGGACACCAGGACAACAACTTTGCCAAATTTTCAGCCCTTTGGTGTTTGGACCAACTAGCGATAGAGAGTTTATTACTATAAAATAAAAAATATTGCTTTATATTGGTTAAATATTGGTTCAACTCGGCGACCTCGTTGGTGAACAACTTTTCGTCTAATCACTTTAATAATAATCGAATGTCCAAAATGGTGTTTAGTCATAAAATGATCTAAGTTGCAGTATTGAACTTCATGGTGGACTGTGCAGTTCATTGTTGAAGTCCTGTTGGTTGAGTATCTGTATACACTGACAAAATACTGTCGGAACTGGTAATTTTGTGAACTACCGTATTTCCTCGAATAGAAGCCGGGCCTTAAATACAAGCCGGGCCTCGAATACAGGCCGGGGGTCTGACGTAATTGTGTTAATAGAGGCCGGGCCTTGAATACAAGCCGGGCCTTGAATATAAGCCGGGAGTCGTGGTTTACATACTGATCGAGTCTGACAGGTCTGCACTGTCTGCGCGTCGTTAGTGTGCGTCATGGCACGATATGAAGCTATAGGTTTATCAGTATTTTGGCTTCCTTATTCAGATCCCCAGTCTAAACCTATCACTAACCTTTTGACAAACGTGCTTATTGTTTCTGTGAAATACACAGTGTTACCATCAATTCGTCGCAATGTGAATGTGCTAATAGAGGCCGGGCCTTGAATACAGGCCGGGCCTCGAATACAGGCGGGGGTCTGACATAATTGTGCTAATAGAGGCCGGGGGCGTCTATTCGAGGAAATACGGTATGTTGGATAGTTGTTAACGAGATAGACTGAAACTAATGCAACTTGCACAGATATGTGCAGCAGCAGCAGCAGTTTGTGATATGCACAAGGTGGAGTGTGGCTCAGTTGGGAAGTCACTTTAATTCAGTGGCACTGATAGCCAGGGCGGGCCACCGGGCAGCACAGTTCATGGGAATTCTGGGAGCCCTATTCTTGCTATAAAGAATTTGTGCAGGCTTATTGCCGTGACAAGCAGAGAGTGAGTTAGTGATGTTGTCGGTCGTCAGATGGCCTTCATTTTCACGTCGTCTGGTGATGCTCTGGTGGAGTCCTTCTGGGACCTGGTCATACCTGGCAACGACATCACCGTTCCGTTCATGCTGGTGGCTCATGTCAGCGAGCCGGATGTCGTACTTGATCAGTCACACATCAACTTCGGCACTGTGCTTCTTGGTCAGACTTGCTTCTGTCAAATGTAACCTGTTTACTTGCTCTTCGTCTCTCGTCACTGTCTCACGTCCGTCTACGTCATCCTCGTTACAAATAACTTATCGCTGCTTTTCATGTGCTTCACTTTGTCTCTTTGTCTCTGGAGCCAGCTCACTTTGACTGAGTCGACCTCTTGCAAATCTCTCTGTCTTTGACTCAGCTCTTCCTGTGCCTGTAACGTCCTCTTCCTCTCACCACTCTCGTCATATTAAACATCCTCACTGCTTCACTCCTGGCTTAAAATCTGGCTCTTTCACAAATCCTTCCCACCATAGACTCTATTTCTTCCTCAGGACCAACTCCATGGACTATAACCCGGACTGTATCTTTTGTCTTTAATTCTTTTATTTTTTTCTGTTTTTGTTCCACATGGTAGATTAGGCTGGATAGCTGTCAGCTTCTGGAGACATGTAAATATATTTGTCATATTGTATCGTACTGTAACTAGGTAAAATCAGCTCTACTCTGTTAAACACTGAAAACCTAATCAAAGATAACATTCATACATTTTGTTACTTCGATGTCAAATCACTTGCTGTGAGACTAACAGACTAGCAAGAAAGCAGTCTACTGCAGGCTGCAGCTCTTGTTTGCTTGTATTAGATATGATACTGGTTTTTCATTGAATTTGAGTCAAAACCTGCCTTTGGTAGTCTTGTATTATTGTATAATGATTCATTGTATATTGTTTCTTTTTTTTCTAAGAAACGTCTGCTGTAAATCTATCAGTGTGTGCATCATTCGTTGATGAGTGCTGAAAATTACGAACTTTACGGCTGCAGGAAGTGACAGACGTTATTCGTGATACGGACTAGGTTACGCAGTATTTCACTCACTCATAGTCTCACTCATTCAGCGTCCAGCAGTTTGCCAGCGTCCGTTCATACTGCACTTTCACTGATCACCGTACGACGAGAACTGAAGACATGTCATTCTGACTGAGCATTGTCAACCACTGAGCCATCTCAGCTGTTTGTATTGATTATCTTGACCTTCACTCTGAGACTGTGTAATTTGCCGCTGCAGCATTCTGCAATAGCATCATACATTTTTATAGTACTGGTATTAATGTAGTAGTAGCAGCAGCAACAATAACAGCAACGTAATCGTCATAATTATCTTAATAATCATCAGAATAATTTGCTGCTCGTCACCGTTTGGAGTCGTGTTATTGTTGTTTGTCAGTGCTGAGTGTGTGGCATGTTGGTGATGATGTGGCAGGCATGAGCGCCAGCAAGTCTCTGTACGTCATCAACAACGACACTGAGCCCTTCATGTACAGCGTCATCGAGTCGTCGCTGTACTCAGCTGGTTGTGCCGACCACGTCGTCGTGACGCCAATGAACGCCACCGTTCCGCCGCATTCTCGGTCAGTGTCAGACATGAAGCCTGCCTGCCTTTAGCAGTCAGTCAGTGCATCAAGATAGGATTAGGTCCGCTGACTGAGTTCTCCTTGCTTTGACACTGTTCGTTGGGTCTTTGGCTCGTGACCACACCCCAAGCTTGTGCAGCTGCTTAACAGAACTGAAAGCAGTAGTCGCAGTCCATCCTGGAGACAGTACATGATGCTCACTCATAGACTGCTGATCTTTTGTTTGTTTCCATGATTGATGTGCATGTCTGCTATAACTACTCTCCTACTATTGCTTGTCATATGATGTGATCGTGATCGTCTTCAGTGCACTATAGTGGTGTTACGTTAATTGCAGTTGTGTATGCATATCAGAAATTCACGATAAGAAGTTCCAGCCTACTGTAGCAAAATTACACAAAAATGTCAGAGAATCGTGGTACTGATTCGGCCAAGTACAGACTTGCCTAGTTCCCCTACACTGTCACAGAAACCGTTCTTATCTCATACTGAAACAGCAAGCATGCCATTGTTAGTGGCGTGCATCGCAGGTTACATTATGGTCCTTTTGATGCTGATTCTTGTGCACGCCCCATGTGGGTTCTACGGCTGTGAGTAAGTGGGTAAGTGTCTAAGTAAGTAAGTAAGTAAGTGACAAACTTATGAAGCGCCTAAATCACAATAGGCCCTCTTCATTTCCAGACCGGATGTCGTAGGAGGCAACTAAACCTGGCTTTAGTTTTTATGGCCGCCCTATGTAATGGGGGCATTATATTTTTGCCCTGTAGTTTCTTTCTATCTTTTATCTT
>Ga0056108_1000585_pt1 | contig 10727 bp, 8 predicted proteins | sample WorMetG1BERMUDA1_FD_83875 | JGI IMG/M metagenome (GOLD analysis project Ga0056108, IMG submission 83875) | Marine gutless worms symbiont microbial communities from Max Planck institute for Marine Microbiology, Germany - Inanidrilus... ... | reverse complement strand
TTGACGATCTGCGTTAAAATGCGTTCCATTGGCAAGTCGTGAACTCGTGATTACCAGGATCACGTGATCTCGTGAACACGAGTTCACGACTTGAATGGAACGCAGCATAAGGCACATATCGACAATCGGAAAAAAAACTCGTTAAGCAGCAATAACTCCTCCACATGTCCTTACAATATGGTGAACTTCGGCGTACTAGCGGCTGACATCATTTCGTTAGTTTGGGGCAGCCCTGCAAATTTCAACGGGTTTCGCGTCTTGGCAGCGTTACTGCATGGCACTCCAGTATTGGGTGTCAGCCAAACTTTGCAGCCTTGAACAGAGGGCGCCACCTACATTCGGCAGGGCGGCCATCACGGTGGGCATTGGCCCACATTTCTAGTGATTATTTAATATGCCATGTGACCGGGTGTATTTTTGTGCATCTTGTGTAATTACTGGTGATGGGAAGCATTTGTATTTGTGCAGTATCTGTCTGTGCAGACATGCCATACGTCTCTACACTGTAGGCCTAGTAATTTTTCCGAGTGTGAACTGTGTGCAAGTTTGCAATTCACTGCAAAGCAAGAGGTTTCCAGACTTGCATCTACCATTATACATCCACCAAGGTACATCCTACCAGTGTCGCAATATCAGTTCCGCCATTTGGAGATCGCCTCCAAATTTAACCATCTGTTCACTGGCCCACTGTCAACCTTCCCTGAAAATTTCATGCAAATCTGTTTGCAAGTTTTTGTGCAAAGTTGCTAACAAAGAACAACGAAAACATAACCTCCTTGGCAGAGGTAACAAATAAAATGGTTCTGTACATGAACACGCTCAAATACCTGATGACATCAAAAGAAATTACAGAAATATAGTCCAAACTCACTACACAACAAAACATATTGTATACATTGTTGAAACGAACAGTTCTTGTGATTGCAAAGATAGGTACACTGTGTCCCCAAAAAATATGTCACTACTTTCTCTCGCTATAACTGACACACATGAATCGATTTTGATAATTTTTGGCATAAATGTTACTAAGAAAGTAGGCACTCAAAAGGTACTTTATTTGCTCACCGCATCTAAATAGTGCTTCTGCACTACCTGGCAAAATGAAGAAAGACAAAAATAGCATCCTTTCACTCAAATGCTGTACTGTTGCAGTGCCAGACTTCAACCAGTCTGTTGCTGAATTTATTCAGTCTTAACTTGCAACTCGTGCTTATGCAGCTATATGACTCTCTAAATCTCATAGTCAATTGAACTTCAGCTCTGGACTGTTACTGAACCATAGCTCATGAGACAGGAAGTTGAGAGTTTTGCACGGCAGCAGTTGGATTGTGCTGAATTCAAGATGAGCTGATGCACTGTCTTGCTGAAAGACAAAATTGTTATAAATGATCTCATAACATTTGTTGAGATAGTAAGATATCCCAGCAATACTGTCCATTGACTTTCATTCCTATGCTTGATAAGAACAAGTCCCGTTTTTGACACAGCGACCGACACAATGACAGATTTGATATATATCAAGCGTGAGGGTAACATACTGGAGGATGCTATGCTCCATTACTAGGTCCTGTTTGGTGCACACAGTCAATCATTATGACAGTGATACTTTCAAATGTGTTCGTGTTTTTGGTAAAAAGCATGCAGCATTTAAGTGAAAAAGATGCAATTCCTGAGTTTCGTGTTTCCCCAGGTAGTGCAGAAGAACTAGTTAGGTGAGGTGGGAAAATAAAGTACCTTATGACTGCCTACTTTCTCAATAACATTTGTGCCAAAAATTATCAAAATTGATTCATATATGTCAAGTGAGATAAAGTAGTGACATTTTTTGGGACACAGTGTAGTGACACAAAACTGAAATCCTAAACACACGTGAACTTGAAAATTCTAGAGACCTACAAATACATCAGTATTAACAATGATTTTTACTTAACTACATTCTGCTCATCGATTTTTGCAAAATAAGCATATCTCACAGTGCTAAAACCTATGCTGGAAAAAGTTATACTAGCATGCCGTCGAGAGATGCAATTCGCTTCTTCCAAGCAAAGTGGTCTGTTGATGGATCAGTTTTCTGCAGAAAACAAAACAACAGACATGCAGATAGTATGCACAGGTCCAAGAACAAAGTAAAATCAACTCGCTTGTTTTAAAATTTATCATGCATCAACTACTAAGCAGTGAAGTTATCAATAACAGTAACTGGTGTATCTCAATGGCTCACTGACAGACAACTGTTTAACAGCCTCAAACAACCTGGTTAGCTGGCACCAGAAAAGTAAAACAATTCTGGATTTTTTAATGAAGCAAGAGATGACAGGGTGGCAGTGGCATCAGCTGGACCATATGCAAATCATCTACACCTCACTTCAGACAGATAACCATGCCAGCACCTCATTACTCATTTTTTACAGGCCGGATGCTCTTCCTGATGCCCAACCAACATTATCAAAGCACTGAAGGCAATATCAGTGGCTCACTGAACTAATGGAAATACATAACCATCTGAATACAGTGAACTGAGGCTGCTATGTGACAGGAAGGATGGCCAGCTTCAAAGCAATCAAGAAACACTGAATTTGATCAACAACGGCATGCCACAAAAACATGGCAAATACGAAGTCACTACTCACTCAGTCAAGTGGCAGTCATACACCAAACTTGCACAATCTGGCACCCAATGAACCTCAAAAGTGCTGAGAAATAACCATACTTGACACATTTCACTGGTGAACCAATATGACTGCAGCATGATGTTAACACAGTGCAGTGTAACCATGCCACACACACACCATTTTGGCGTTCTGTGACTCCTGATATGTGGCGCCTTAGAAGAACACTTACTCACACACAGTCACACACACAAGTATTTTATGGCCCTTTTCTGCGACTACCCGAATGAGCCGGTGCCAGAAGAAATCTTCTTCTGGACTTTATGGTGCAAGGGAAGACATCAGAGGCAGACACACACGGACAATCCGGATGGACCCATCTCCATCATTCCCCATTTTTATGCCAGATGCCCTTCCTGCCCCAACCCTCCCAATTTATCCTGGCTTGGGACAGGCACCAAATGTGCTGGCTTGCATACCCAGTGGCTTGGTTCCCAGTGTAACCATTCAAATATGAGGCAAAAATAAAACTGATACTTACCATCTCATAAAAATGCTGCCTGTGAACACTGCCTTGTATTGCCTGCTGTCCGTGATCACGAGTCTGTTGCCACTCACTCTGCCTGTGCTGATACTGACTGTATACTGTCTGAGGATGTTTCCCGATTCCGACCTGGTTGCTCTGATCGTTCGACGGACGAGCAGCTACGGAATGCAGGTACTGAAGACCAGTTTTCATCAGTTTATCACGCTTCTGGTGACGCGAGTAATGACTGTCAGTCGACGGATTAGAGCTGGGACCATGCGAACCGTCTAAGTGTACCACGGTTTTTGAATCACGATGCGGCGACCGAGTATTCTCAGGCTGTCCCCCGACTTCGACATGTTCCCACGAGTCTTTCACAGGATCACACACGTGATACTGCAGTTCGCTGGCTCCCAACAGCTGTTTTGGGCTCACCTACACATATTCACAGTCACGTCACTTACAAACACCTTTACACATTGTGCATTCTCTTTCAAGTGCTCCAATGTGACCTACTACACGTGGGACCTTTTCTGAAACACTGCAGCGAGGTTGGCCAAATGACTACCCACTACCATTTTAACGGCTCTTTTCCAGGCAAACCTGGATCACTGGTCCCCTCAGTTTCTTCCTTCACTTGTTCCAGAAGAGAACTTTTGAGGATATGGTATTATTTACAGCCGGATGTTCTTCCTGTCACCTAACCAACAGTGTTAAAGCACTGAAGGAAATGTTGATGTCGCTGTTGTTGTCGAGTGCATTTACGAGCCGTATGTCGTCAGCCATTTGATATCAACGTCATCAGCTAAGTGCAGTCGCTGCAGCCCCCTCCAGCTTGGAATGTGGGCAGCTGTTGACAATATGTAACATTGTTTGGCTTTTGCCACATGTCGGTTGCTACAAGGCCACACTTTGACAGGATGCACAGCGGCCTTGGTTGGTCCAGAAGCGATTCAGGAGTGCCCAGTAGCGTCTGGATAGGTCTATTGCCGAATCCTGGTTGCCAGATAGTGAGGTCATCCACTAGAGAGGAATTGACCACCGGAGCCGACTTTCATTCATCTCGCCACGGGGATATGATGTCTGCTGGACAAATGTCTGTCCAGAGGGGTCTGCGTGAAAGCAGGCAATTTTGCAGCCATTATGCAGGCAATTTCATAAAAAGCACTGCTCCCAACCAGTGGCCTGGCATCATCCTTTCTACATCCACCACTGGACTGCTGATGGAAAGGGCGTTGTTTCCTTTTTGCTGGTTCTCTAATGTTTGGGGAAATCATCAAATCCAAGTTGCACAGACAGAGTTCATCATATCAACCACATATTGCATTTATAATTCACATAACTGCAGAGGTACTTTCTACGTAATCTGTGTTCAGAAAAATATGCCTTCTTCAAACGCAGTTTGCAGAAAAATTAACCATAATAATGAAAAAATGCACACAATATAGCTGACAGAGTGTTGATTCTAAATGTCTAAAATCACTTGTCTAATAGTAACATGCTGTTTGTGAATATCAACCTAATAAAGATGGCAGCAATGACAGTGTTGCAGGTATGAGATTTACCACCAAAGACAGACGTTTCATGAATGGTCATGAATGAGTAAGATTATGAAACAAAACACTTTCCCAGGATTTACTGGCAAGAAGATGAAGTCTTAATGGACTAAAGGCATTCTACATCAGTAAAACTGCCAGGCAACAACAAGAAAGAAACCTGTTGATGATAAAGTCCATCAAAGTTGACATCTCGGAAGTAAGGAAGTCGCTGCAATGATTCAACACTGTGAAGTCGTTTCTGTGGAGACTTGTCTAACAACTGGACAACACGACCACACACAGCACTGGCATGCTGACAGATCATACTGGCACAAATGTCAGGCTGAAGTTTTAATCTTCATTTAACAAAATTCAACCAGCTGTTTTAAAATGTTTATTCCGAATGAACTATGGAGTATTAGTTTACGTGCAATTGCTCTCTAGCCGTGGAAGGTACGGAGACGGTGCACGTAACACCGTTGAGGAGAACTCTAGCGTCTGCTCCCTAATCCGAATGCGCTAGTTGCATTCAGTGCTTTGACACTGTTGGATGGGTGGCAGGAAGGGCATCCGACCTGTAAAAAATGGGGGATGATGGAGGGGACACTGGTTAGTCTGGATGGAGTGGCGCCGAGCCGGATGGTCCATAAGTCCAGAAGTTTTGTTCTGGCATTAGCTCACCTGGGTGGTCCCAGAAAAAGGGCCGTAAAACGGTTCTGGTGTGCTGTCTAGCTGTGGTCTAAAAACATACACGCACATTAAGTATCACATGGACATGATGCGATGCCACTACATTAACACGAGCTGTAACTTAGTTAATGAGCTAATCAGCTTCATCAGTGACAAAGAAAAAAAACACGAATAAGGGTGCCTGTCAATGCAGTCAGAATCATAATAAACATCCATAAATGAAGCTTAATAATAATAATTTTTACGTTGTTATATTTACACTGATAAAGGTCAATGTGAGTGCTGAATGACCACCTAGCACAAGTTTATTACTGTGTCCAGTTAAGCAGCTGTTGAAGTTTGAACAACTGGATAATTCACACGTCACAGCCAACCCCCTGACTTTTTGGCCCATGTCTATTGTGGCCAAAAGGCTGGATGGGTCAGGATATCACCTGGTATGGAGGTAGGTGACATTGTGCTAGATGGAGACCCAGCTCTTCCCCCCATGGAAAAGTGCACAGCAGCTCCCCACTTTTCGGCCCATGTCTATTGTGGCCAAATGGTCGCCCATCTCAGCAACTGCTGAGCTCTTGTTAAAACTTTGGCTTATTATTATGAAACATTATTTACTTTACAATAAGTACAAGAGTCATATTTTCAACAAACTGACCTTCCTACAAGGCACAAATACACAAAGACAAGTAACTACAGCTTAGCATTAAATTACTTTAGCAAGGCAATGCCGTGCTGGCGTAGAGACAATGACAGATGATGGAAGATCATAGCAGGCACTGGACATCTTCACTGACATTTCAACATGATCTGAAGCTCGTGACACCGGAAACTGTTCATGCACAAAAACGAGTTGTAAGTCAACAAAGTTAAGATGACCAATCCAAATGTACAACATTGGAACAAGTTGAAACGATTAATAACTGCTTTATTGGACCTTACCATACAGTATGCCTCACAATTTTTTTGCCTTACTACAAGGCACTGCAAGCAAGCATGCTCTATGCCATGGCACACTCAGGTCTTGTATCAAAATGGCACAATCCATCATCAAGCTATCAACATTAAACTGCAGTCCAGAGACACTTTTTTTGCACTAGGGATTCCCTCACCAAAGACAGCAAATGGAAGGGGTGTCTTCAAAGTGGCATAGTGGCATTTTCACACAAAGTTGTGGTTATATTGTGTAAATGGTACACGACGCAGACTAAGTTTGTACAGACACTAATAGCACCTCATATCCACCTTACTATAGGTACTGACGTCAGAAAGCTGGCATAAGGAAAGCAATGCCCCTTCCGCCAGGAGTCCAGTTGTAGATGAACAAAGGACGACACTTTCTGTTCCCATCAGTGCTTTGATACGGACGGTTGGGTGACAGGAAGGATATCTGGCCTGTAAAAAAAACCCTGATCCACTAACCTCCAGAGGTTCTCTTCTGGAACAGGTGGAGAAGGACCTGAAGTGGAACCAGCTGATCTATGTTCATGTGGTAAAACGGCCATTAAATGTAAGTGGCAGTAGTAGTATTCACGCTAGTGAACGGCATCATTTCCAATGATCTTGAGTGACATCTAGCACCAATTTCATGCCGCACTCACTGCTGTGAATGCCACGCAGTTTGTCTGCAATAGCCGATCTGTTTGATCATTAAGCTTCATGATATATATTGTAAACTCTTTGTTTTTCAAATACACCTCAATACACTTGTGCTTTGTTAAACTTTTAATAACATGTAGACAACGTGCCACCAACATCCTGGAATTAAATATGCCACTGAGCAACAGAAGTCACAACCTTTCATCTGTTGATATTACAGAAATACAATGAAGCAGATAGTTAATACTACGCTATGGTCACGGGTATCACCACCACCAGACCACCATTACTACTACCACCGTATGCCACTGGTGTAATAGTGTTATCACTATCACTATTATTATGAAAAAACAATGCATCAAAGTATTGGTGAAGAAACGGCTGACGTAGACCTGTCCAACGAGAAGAGCAAACATTAGGATGCCTAGAGACCACCAATCAGATGCATGTCCATATGGACGCATACTTGCAACTTCTGGAGCTGACAGACACACATACACACACACAGAACAATATGCATGATAAACAAAAACCATGTCTGAAGATAACACAGGCGATATGATCGTCTTAACTCTTGACTCAAGTATCTACATACACAACCATAAAGATTACATTTGACTGCCACACTTTAATAGTGGTCATTATCATCATCATTAATAATGCACAACAATACATAAATACTACAATTTATGGTGGTTTCTACTCAACTGGCCTACTTTTACAAAGTTACTGTATATTAGGACTGGTCACCCAAATGTTCTTCTAAATGAAACGTTTGGTTGACTGTCTGTGCAGAAATGTGTTACTCATAAACAAAATTACAGCAATAAATATCATCTGACAAAGAGACTGGTATGCATAAATGCCAAAACATACCAATATACTGCAGAGTTCCGCAAATAGTTTTTGTCCGCTGACCAATCTTAAGCCGCTTCGCCAGACCAAAATCAGTGACATGCAGATGACCTGCACATAGCACTGTTCATGTGCAAATGTGAAATGTCAATCACAGCGAGTACTCCTGGAGCATCACAGCATTAATCTATCATACCTTGGATAAAAACAATCTCAACTGCTATCACCTGTTAGCACAGAACATCAAACGAAGAACAGGTTTCAATCTACCACCATTATAGCTAGCGGCGCCAGCACAAGGGGTTCAAGAGGTTGTTTTGGTTTCTTTAAGACTATCAATCGGGTTAGTTATCGCCAATGCTGTATTTATCGTACTGTTGACGTCAAAGCAGCTGAGGAACTTACTGCACTTAACTCTTTAAGAAAAGACGATTTTCGTGCATTGTGTGAATAGACAGTTCATGTGGACGATGCAATGCACTGTTTAATGTGCCGTTCTGATTTCAACTTATTTGATTTTCATAAAAAGTTAAAACTGCTACGATATCTTAGCATTGCAACGTCTTAGCTACAACAGTATAACTTAGTGTTATCCGACCTTACATGCATATAGGTTTTAACTTAATGCGACATCGTATTTGCACAAACAGGCCTAAACTTAACTCAGATGGCAACATACCTGACACTTTTAAAAAGACTGCCTGACCCCCTAAAATTCAAGATGTGTCGTCGCCACTGGTTTCAGTCTTACAGGGTCACACTCTCTTCATTACACTGACAACTTCAAGATGCAAACAGATTGTGCATCAGCAGTAGCAGCAAGACCAATGAGTCGCTATGAAAAACTGCATTTACAAAAATTTGTATCACAAAAATTTGCAACAGGTGAAATTACCTTGAAGGTCACTCACTGGAAATGGCACTGTTCAGCAACCCATAACCTATTAGCGATCAAACCATAATAACTACCACACACCACACCCACAACCGTTCTACGGCCCTTTTTCCGGGACCACCCGGGTGAGCTGGTGTCAGAAGAGCATTTCTGGACTTTTATGGTGCAAGGGAAGATTAACACAGGCAGACACACAGACAGACTGGCTGAGCGCCACTCCATCCCAACTAACCATTGCCCACCTCCACCATCCCCCCAAACCATAATAACCAATCCTCTATTTTACATCGTTTCTGAGATATCAAGAGTTGTTAGCAGTATACAACTGCCAGCGATCTTGAATAGTCCTTGTGTGTCCTTGAAATGAGTTACAACAATTAAAATGGCAGCATACCAGGTACATTGTTTTATTTACTATCATCTTGATTTACCCACCGCGCTCGTCTAGAAGAATGTTTTCCATCTACAAACATAACAACATGAAATGACATCATCCACAAGCTCAGTAAAAAATTACATTTTACAAATACGAGAAATATAGCGATGTTCATGGAGAAATGCACAAATATTTACTATCAGTATCCAATACATTCAACATCATACCTTCAAATCTCTGTAGATAATTCCAGATTTGTGTAGAAAATCTAAAATTGCGAACAATGACATCAAACAGATTAAAAACAGCATAAAAAGAACAAAATGAATTATTAATTAAATCAAGAGTTTATATTGTCATTATGGTTGAATGAGGACTGCTTAAACCAAGAAGTTTCCAACCAGTTGCTTATCACAGATCCAACAATCTGTAAACCTAACTTTGAATTACAGTGCTAAAATTTAAAAAGGTATGGGTGCCATACTCCTAAAGAAGCATAGGCAGAGAGCTCCTCTACCTTTCTGAGACCACTAAGCCAATAGGCGGACATATCACGGAGTCTGTATGCATGACCGGTGCCTTCTCAGCTGTAGAGCTCTGCCACTGCCTGCTGGCTAGTGCTAATTTCCTATCCCACCGAGGGTAGGAGGCTGAGTTGGCCTGGAGTGCTATAATTAAACTGTGCAAAATTATTATCACACTGGTCACGGCTGGTGTGCAGCACGTTTACAAGACTGGGATGTCTCAGATGATGCAAACTGTGAACGTATGGTCACCAGACAATGTTCCACATTGTCAACGAGTGTCAGATTACAAGATTTACTGGCAGTCTCTGGGGTCTTCACACTGCTGAACTGGATGCAATCAACTGGAGTCAGCATACAAGCGTAAGTTTATGCAAGTGGTAGAAGCCAATCAACTACTAAAAAACACTACTTACATACAAAATTTATTTACGTCATTAAAACATTCCTACAATCTAACTGATCAACAATACCATTCACTATTATAGATCAGTATCTGTTTATATATAAAAAAGCATAAAAATATCAGATAAAAAAAACAAGCAGAGATAAAATCACAAAAAGTGTTTACACACCAAGAACCAATCCGAGCTCAGCAACGTAAAGTCGAACTAATGCGTCGGAGAAATTATGCAACTTCTTCCACAATGCAAACAGTTCTCCACATGGAATGTACTCCATCACTGCATCACAAGCCACGATTTCCAGCCAAATTTCATTTTCAGTCATGACAAGCAGAACAAGAAGCTCAATTGTCCCAGAAGAACCATGCAGTGTCTCTGATCATTTGAAAATTCTCCTAAGATAATTTTGGGCTACATGGCAGTTAATAACGATAGCCTGTGAAGTTGGTCTCCATCTGTGAATGAGAGTCAAGTGTTATAAATCAACTAACAAAGTTAAGCATTATATGCACTTACAATGTGTAGTAGTAGTAGTAGTAGTAGAAATGAATATTATTTAGGTGGCACTATCGCACTGCTGCTGCAAGACCACCATACAATGTCAACAACAGGCAGTTTGTAACAGCCAGTACATGGTGACAGATCAGCACTGAGCGACGGGCGAACAGATAGAGCACAGTACATTGTCAGATCGCATCAGGGAACGACGACCGGAAC
>Ga0056108_1000584_pt1 | contig 10754 bp, 4 predicted proteins | sample WorMetG1BERMUDA1_FD_83875 | JGI IMG/M metagenome (GOLD analysis project Ga0056108, IMG submission 83875) | Marine gutless worms symbiont microbial communities from Max Planck institute for Marine Microbiology, Germany - Inanidrilus... ... | reverse complement strand
TGTGAGTGATTGGACCACCCACAAAGGGCGTTTGGTGGTCTTTATCACTGTGCAAAATTTGGTTGGAATCGATGTGGTAATTTCAATAATATGCAAGTTTTAGTATTTTGTGACTTTGGCTTGAAAACGCCTATTCACGCCCCTCTTTGGTGGGTTTTTGGGGCATATTCCCCCAAGAAATGTCACTCATTGTCCTAACCCAAAAAGGACCGTCCTTGGGCGGAACCACGTCATTTGAGCCATAAAGCGTGAATATTGGCCTCGCGGTTTGAGCTTGGCGTTGGAACGAGAAAAAAGGACAGGACAGGACAGGAAAAAAGTCACAAAAGGGTTATATTTTACCTATTTGGGGAGAAGCCCCCACTCAAGCGATCTACATCAAAAATTGTGTAGTAGGTAACCTCAACATAATCACGTGTGCCAAGTTTCAAAATGAAATTTTCAGGGGTTACCATTTTACAGGGGTCGAATTTTCCATTTTCCTATTGATATTTGAATGGGCCTTACAACAGTGCGCTGCCTGTGATTCGCTGACAAGAAGATATTTACCCAGCAACCCACATAATAACTGACTGTACGCAGCTGCCACAACGAACAAAAAAGGACTTCACAGCAAAATCCTTTCGCACATCATCAGTGTTCAGTCAAAGTCTCTGATGATGTCAGTTTACAAGACAAAATTGGTCTACACCAGTTTGATTATTATCTAAGCCAAGTCAAAATCAATGTAACAACAGTTAACAACAGCTGTTTCTTGCCATACTCAAGATATCTGGCGAGTTTTTCATCTTTCAGCAGGCAGTGCCCAGACACACTGAGCACGTGAGGCAATCAGCTTTCTTGCCTGTAACTTAGCCAAATGTTGACTGATCTTAAAATTCTTTTACAAGCAGACACAGCAGTGAATTTGCAGTAAATTTTCATTGAAAATGTCACAATATCTCAAATACCTAGCTGCAGTGCTTTATGATTTATAGTTCATCAGAGTACCTGTTTCAAATTGCCGTTTGTTTTTCTGACGTTAATATTTCACAAGTACTGTAGCGATGCACTTAAGGTGTGGTGGGATTTATAGCTGTCAGTTTACTGCAAATTTATTGCAGAGTCTAACAATAAAAGAATTTTGAAAATCGGTTAAGATTTGATAAAGTTATTGACATAAGTTCACTGCGACGTTTTTGTGTTCCACAGTGTAGATGTGGACTCGTGTGGGTCCAAGGTCCAACGAAGCATGTGTTAGGTGGGTGCACATTGGCACAACCTGGCAAATACGATTGAACCGTCCGTGTGCGGCGGCGATGCGGCCTTTTTGTCAAATTACTTTGACCACTTATTATTATTAGGACGCACTGCAGTACTACGTACGTAGATGCGGCCTATTGTTAACGACAGAGTAGCGTGGCCTGTCAGTCGGTCGGTCTGTCTGTCGGTCTGTCTGTCTGTTTCTTACAGTAGTGAGCCCTGTAAAAACGGCTGTACCGATCGACATGCCGTTTGGGTTGTGGACTCGGGTGGACCCAAAGAAGCATTATTAGGTGGGGTGCACACTGGCGCCCTCCGGCGACTACCACTGAACCGTCCATGTGCGGCGGCGATGCGGCCTTTTTGTCAAATTACTTTTACCACTTGCTGTGTTTTAAAGTAATTACAGTTGTTTATACTGACCTGGAAACTAGATGCTGTTGCGTGTTGCTGTAGTGATGTGACTAGTATAATTACTATAAACCAGTTACATTGTCAGCCCATCACTTTCCGTCGTTATGATGTCAGCCGGCGAGAGAATAATAACAGCTGGTTTGTTGTGAAAACATTGGGCGCTGACGTGACATCATTGCAGCTATACGTCCAGGGAAATTATTTATTTCTATGTTTGTGTCACCCCTTGAGGACTGATGATTACAGTAATGACTGATCGTGCTGTCGCACGGGAGTAATGGGCAGATCACTAGATGCGTGCGTCGTCAACATTTGTTAGTGACGGGCAAAGTTAAACTGCTTATTTTTGTCTCTTCTGCAAGTGTAACTGACATTGAAAGTATAGTTTAGTTACCATACTGTTTTAGCTGATCATTTTAATTTTTAACTGGTCGCCGGTGATTAACTGAACAGTTTAACTGGACAGATTTTAATAGCGTGCACTGGTGATGATGGCTGTCTGTCCACACTAAAATTTAAGAGAGGTCGTAAAACTTTATCACCAGATAGAATAGTGTAGTCTGCTAATAACGGGTATTGTAGCTAATGTTACTGCTGAAGCTAGTGTTAATGAAAATTTCTTAATTTCTTAATTTCTTATTTTTTACTAAAAATACGAAAAGGCGTAATACAAATGTCAGAATTCACGCATTCAAGCTGTACTGAAGGCAGGAGTGAACAGAAATTATTTTAAAGTATCCGTCACACTCAGCCAAATGGAGGGACTCTGTTGATGAATTCCAAGCACAAAATGTTTCTGAGATGAGTGTTATTGATTGTTAGTGTTGTGAACATTTTGTACGTCGTGTGTTCATGTGTGTCCAGGGTGGTGTGATAGTAATCAACATAGAGTGGCACTGTAACCTCGACTACAGCATAGAGTCGTGTCTGCCACACTACAGTTTCAGTCGACTTGATCATCAGGACGCCAAGATCGCCAAGGGATCAAATTTCAGGTTGCTTGCTCGTTGTGCCTGCATAAATCATCACGTCCGGATGTGTCCAAGGGTCGGCCTGATGAAAATTTTGAAGCAGTTAAGGGCACTGGCTATTGTGTGGGTTTATTTTGGAAATTTGTGGAATTTAGGTGCAAATCAACACCATAAAAAGTGGACCACTTTGAAAAGTTTTGGGGACCTCGTGGCTGGTTAGGATCCTGGCCGTTAGGTTCTGCGTCTGTAAATGTCATGCGGAAATCTTGATAAAGTTCAACCAAACTAAACAAACCTTTGTAGTTCATATTATTCAGAATGATCTGGAAGGACTTATCCAAATTTCGGTGGATGTTCCTTCGTGGTAGCCTGCTGTTTATTTCTGTTTACTAATAGTTGAAATGTCAAGATGAAATAATAGCACTTTTGTTTTATTATGTGCTTATTGTTGCATATGGTTAAATAAACACTATTTTTACTGGAAGCTCTCAAGGAGTGCTGATGAATTTCTAACATCATAGATAGAGTTGATCTGCTTAAGGGCGGTTCACTTCAATGTCATTCTGAGTTTCATCTAAAGTCTCATCTCTAGCTATACAGTTCAGTCAGTGTGTACAAGTAGGTCATGTTTAGTGATGTTCGTGTGTCAGATATTCGTCAATGTATGAACGAGACGGCAAGTTATACCGTGATCTGTTCAAAGCTTATGGAATTCGGTTCATTATCAAAGTGTCGGGCGAGGCGGGCAAATTTGCCATTGTACCTCTGCTACTGAATATAGGCAGCGGCATTGGTCTGCTAGCTATTGTGAGTCTGTTATGATTATGGTTTTTGTTGTTCTTGTTTTGTGTACAATCATCATCTCTAGTTTTCTGCTTTTACCAGCAGGTTTATGACATATTTTAACATGTCATGTCTATAGGGGTGTTACTGAAGGTGAGGGGCCGTGATGGCATGTCATGGCGCTCTGTGACTTTGATATGTGGCGCCTTAGAAGAACACTTACTTACTTAGTTACTTACTTACACCGCAGAACGGTGCGGCTTCATACTCATAGTCTCACGTATTTGCCAGGGTTGTTTCCCGTTGCCTTCCCGGCAGTTTTTGTCTTCCAGAGTGTTCTTCTCGTATGGTAGGTCCTCCCTAACTGCAGAGTCTTTCCTCTAACCTCACTGTCTTTAGCCATTTGTCCGTCTATTTGTTCAGATGTCTATGCAGTGTGGGATCCTTATGTGGCTGGTCTTATGATACCAAAAGCTCACAGAATCTGGATACCAGTTGGTCGTAAGTGCCGCCACCATGCGACTGCTTGACTTTGCGTAGAACGGGGCCACTGTGCACGTCTGCGGCTGTACTGGTACAACCGTCAGTATCATATTAACCTACTTCACTCACATACACGCACCTGCTGCTCGCCGGTAACGACACTGTGTCAATTTCAATGTGGCATGGCGGATGCGTGTCCTCTGCCGAGTGACCTCGCGATTCCTTGTGACTTCCGTGTATCCTATTAAGTAATAAAGTGAATAAGTAAACATGACATTTGTACAGCGCTCTATAATGTGTGCAGTACTCATCTCTAAAGCGCTAAGGTTTGCCTTTACTGCCGAGCTACGGAGTGTCACCGGACTGGCCGGTACGCATTTTTCGTTCCGCTGAGGCTAAATTGTCCTGGGCGGCTCCGTGAAATATCGAGGTGTCTTGCCTGCCCGAAGACGGTACCCGTTCAACAAAGCCACGGCGGTCGGGAATCGAACTCGCGACCGTCGAGTCGCAAGTCCAACGCCATAACCACTAGACATCCGAGCCACCCGATGAATGGTGATGCACTTTCGGTCTTTCGCGGAGACTTAGCTGACAGATTCTTCGTTGATTATGTCTGTAGGCGTCGATCATCTGCGACATTGTCATCCTGTATGTGCTGAAGAAACGACACATTTACAAGAGGAAAAAATATCTGTACGTCGAGGGCGACGACCCATACATGTCTGCAGAGGCACAGGTCAGACGCGTGTTCTCGCCACTCTGTATCTTTCTGCGGCTTGTATGGGTTGTCAATTATGTTTTCAGTCTGTTCATGCCAGTGCTCATAACGATTGAAACTTTTGGTAATGATATTTCGAGAATCGGCACTTAATTAGCAGTTAATTTCGGCTAAGTGTATTTCATATTTGTAAACAGATGCGTCAAAAATCGCCGTTTTCTTACTTAATGGACGTTTCCAGAAGTGATGTGTTGCAGTGGAAATCAACAAAAGATAGCGACAGCAACCGATGTGAAATGTAAGCGAATCTCAGGCCAATTAAGTGAAAATATTTAGCTTATAGTTATTGCTGATGATGTCAGAACTGATTTTGAACTCAGCGCATTTACTTATAGGGCCTCATATGCAACTGCTTAAATGGTTATATTTGAGTAATTGCTTTAAAAAAATTTCACGATTTGTCAGTGACGTTAATTAGTCGTTAATTGCCACAGCTGTACTTTGAGCAGATGGTCCTCTTCAGTGCACTGACATTATTGTTTGGATATTCCGCCTGTGAAAGCACGCCTGTCAAATGCTTATTTTTTAATCGCGTTAATCACATATTGTAGAGTACAGGGACTCTCTGCCGTGAGTTGTGCAAAAAACTGCTGAACCTATCGAGATGCAGTTTGGGATGCTGAGTGGGGTGGGTCCAGAGAACATGTGTTACATGGAGATAGATGCTCCTACGGGAAGGGCGTTTTTGGGATGTCTGGCCAATTGAAATGTAGGATTTTGGGGGTTGGTAAAGGGTGAGTTGTGCAAAAAGCTAGTGGACAAATCTTAACGATCTATACGTCTTGTGACGTGTTTTTGCGCAGAGAGTTGCTTTTTGGGGTCGCGATGATTGAACCTGGGTTAACGTTTTTAGTGGCGTTAATTTTTAGGTCGACTCCTCCCAGTCGACCTAATAACATTAGAAGGGGGGAAATGTCCGTCCTTCAGTAGGTACGTCCGTACGTCCGTCCACAAAAAGTTTGTCCGATTTCAATGAAATTTGGTGTGCGCATAGAGGTCGATGAGTAATGCATGACGGTATGCCATGTGACCCGATTCAAGGTCAAGGTCAAGGTCACGGGCCTCTGGAGTTCCGAAAATTGCACTTTTCAAAGTCTATCTCCTCCGCCATTTACAATGGGAGCTGGCAAACGACCACTAATTCTTAAACTAGAGCACGATATCTAAATTTGGTCGGGCCGGATTTTTGAAATTTGTCCTAGTTTTGTGTCACGTGACCTTGAACTTGGAGGGGTCCCTGCGGTTAGTCCGTCCAGAAAAAAAGTTTTTCCGATTTCAATGAAATTTGGTATGTAGATGCAGGTCGATGCATGACGCGCGACCGTATGCCGTATGACCCGATCCAACTCAAGGTCAAGGTCACGAATAATTGACAGCCACTCAAGAGGAGTCGACCGTCAGTCCCGGACGGGCTATTTTTTTTTAATTACGATTAATTTGTTAATCCGTTAACGCATTAACTACCGCGTTAATTTGACAGCCATAGTTTAAATGGAACCAAAAATAATAGTTGGTTTCCATTTAGACTACGGCTGTGAAATTAGCGCGTTGACTACGCGGTAGTTATACGTACCTGCCTCTTGAGTGTAGTTTCATGACGAAATATTGCCGGCACAATATAACAAAACTCCAGTGCAGTAAAACAGTAATATATAATTTGATACGACAACAACAAACAAACAAACAAACAATCGTTTTACGGCCCTTTGTCCGGGACTACCCGGGTGAGCCGGTACCAGAAGAAACACTCACCCACCCACCATCCTGATCATTATTCAGTCTTTATCAGCTTCTTCCATCTACTACGATCCATAGATGGAAGAAGCTGATAATAAACTGAAGTGCACGCAAGAAAACAACAGAGCAATAAAGAAGTCGTTTTGAACCTGCCCGGCTGTTCGTTGTAGTGTAGAAATTGTGACCAGACATTGCAGGATTTCAGCGACGCAAGATGATTTTTGGCAGGGGTAATCGTTTCTTGACAGAATGTGTATCGGGCCGGCAGATGTCATGCTGTGGTGGCAGGAGAGATGCATGATGGCTGGTGTGTGAGTGGCAGATGTAATGTTGCTTTGACAGATCGTTGACCAACAAACGCGACCAAATATCTCACGTGAAAAACGTGCGATGTTGTCGTTAGTACTTTGCATGACCTTGTGACCTTGCTGTTTACTGTGACCTCTGTTTGACCTTGATTTGACATTGACATGGATTGTTTGTTTTCTGGTTGGCTGTGTTGAGTCATGAGACATACATGTCGTTGGAGTATCCTTAGAAGTTAGACCTCTGAAATAACCTTCACATGTGACATTTTAACCTTCAAAGCGAACTGCATGCATGATCTTTGTAATCTTGCTGATTACTTTGATGTCTGACCTTGAAACGACATTGGCAATGACGTTGACTCTGTTGAGTCCCTGAAGGTGCATGTTATTGTCACAAGTCACAGCAGGTGTCCACGGCTTGCTGTTGACCTTTGACCTTTATGTGCAGAATTGTTTCCGTAAATTTCAAGCAATTTTACCGACCACTTTAGTGGTCCAGGTAAAGCAGTCGGTAGGATGTATAATCATGTCTGTTTGTCTGGACAGTAACTTTTGCTTGAACTAGATGACTAGATGATTGGCGTGTTGATTCACTTTGACACTGTCCAGGTCAGGTTTATAAAGGTCAAGGTAATAGGTCAAACGTCAAGGTCACAGGAGGAAAAATATCACCAAAGTGGTCGGTTCGACCTCGAGTGAGGGCTTTCTAGTTGCTTGACGTCTGGGTCTCTGTTGTTGCTGAGATGAAACACGCTCAGTATAGGCCAAATTCCATTAGACTATCCAGGTTGCAGACCTGGTCGCAGACCTGGTTGCCGACCTGTCGCAGACAGGTTCGAGCTATGTCGACATATAGCTCGAACATGGTCGCAGACCGGTTTGCAGCAGGCTTTCGACCAGCTTTCGACCGGCCTGCGACACGCACATGCAGGTCTGGATCCAGGTCGGCGACCTGGTTTGCGACTGGATAGCGTAATGGAATTTGGCCTTATGCCGGTGTGTTTAGCATGCGTTGTGATTTAAGGCATAGCTGCATGTCGAGTTAACGACGCATGTCGATGTGAAAGTACCTAAATTCTTAGCCCGGTTGATTGTCTGTTTTTTTCTGTCGATGTCAAGCCTACTGCTTTGTAGACGTCAGCGTAGCTTATAGTTTTGCACGAATGTTAGTAAAATTTTTGTCGCCAGATGACAGAGTTTATGGCTAATATACACCCAAGTTCATCACAATGGCGATGATGATGCAGTAGCAGTTCTGGGTTTATTTCGTATCACAGCGCATACAGTCGGAGACAGCATCTGTTTTATACAGCCGTAAAAATAGAGGCTGCTTCTCACCATGCTTGTGTGGCGTTGCGAAATAAACCAGTATTGTCGTTGGATGTGGTCAAGTGATACATTTGTTTTTCTTCATCTTTAATTTAGTTATAAATTGTGTGATTATTTTCAATAAAATTTACTACCGGTACTGCTCTTTTGTTTTTTATAACGTTTGTTGTTGTTTGCTGTTATTTGTAATTTCTTTTCATTTGTAGTTAATACTTTTCTTGTTAAGTTTATTTTTTGTCGTTATTAGTCAAGATCTTCAAAGTCATTTAGGTGACACCATGTATATGCAATTTCAGTTGGACGAGAAAGCGCTCAGAGAGCCTAGACCTTCGCCGAGCACTGTGTTATTATTTTGCTGACAGTACGGTGCTGACACCTATCGAATAATCGCAAACTAGCGCCATTTCACGCACTAAAAGTTGACGAGAGAAAAGTTCCTGGATTCATATCATCCCGAGCTCGATCGTTTCTCGTTCTTTGGCCGTAGATTTGCGAGTGATGGCTGACAGACAGACAAAAAAACAACAAATTGAGGTGAACTAATTACCGCCTCGGCGGAGGTGAAACTTCTCTTTATGTCTCTAATGGCAGTTGCAATTAATAAACGATGTTTTATTTTGTTTCCTTGTTGTAGAATGACGTGAACTACGACGATGATGATGATGATGATGACGCTGAAGATGACGACACCAGATTGGCCGGGGACACAGCGACGTCATCATCGTTTCGACCAATCAGCGCCTCACAAGTTCAACATAGACCTGCCGCAGCTTCGACTCGCAAAAACGATGACGATGACATCTTACTCACATAACGACTGCTCTGTGTTTTATCTACACGACTCTATGTTGTTGATAAGACTACTGTTTGTTGGTAAAAATTACCACTGGCGTACCCGGGATTTCATTTTGGGGTATAAATTTAGCTAAATTTTAGCGTATCATAGCCTATGATACCAGTAAGAAAAATATCGTTATGCAATGTAGGTACAGCATACCCATGTAATAAACACTGCAGTGTTGCATGTTTACAACCACATTTACGAAATTAGCAACATATTCTGCATCAGTTGTTAAGTCAAATTTTGAAAGTTTTGGGGTATAAGTCCCTTTATACCCCTTTGGTACGCCCCTGAAAATGACATCTTACTCTGATAACAGCTGCCGTATATTCATTTGGTGCCATTCCACGCTGCCTGACGTTAGGCGACTTGTTGTTATTGTTGTTTGTTTCTGAGTTATAATTAGTAACACAGACACTGTAATTGTCGTTAGTCGGTGATTTCTTTTTTGTCCTTCACTTTATATGTCCTGGCTCCGGCTGTACTATTGACATATGTAGGGCGTCATGTTTGTCGTTGTGGTAAGACGGCAGAGAACGCGTAAGCTAAATGGTGTAAATGCATGAGCCACATGTGAAATACAGTCTTGTATCTTAGAAAGTTGCTGATTTATTGGACAGAGCTTAGTAGAAACGAAATCCAGTCTTCTGATATAGACCTCCCTGCCAGTGCCACGCCGTGTGGCTACCAGTTTACAGTAGTTACTGCCGAATGATCGGAGCGAAATTGATTAGTAACAGAATGAAGACTGAGCCGTTGATCTTTGCAATGCTGCAGTGTGTGAGTGAAATGAACAACGAGATTCAGTGAACAACCATAATTGTTGCTTTCGTTGTTGTTGTAATATTTGGGTGAAAATCGTGAAAGATCTGGGCTCATTTGAGCCTGAAGTGTAACACTTGACACTTTTTTTCACATTTCTGGGGATAACCTCCCCTAACGTCAACATATGGGACTGGACTTTTTTTGTTCCCTAGGTCAGCATGTCTGCAACGTATAGCCTACGCCGGTTCATTGTAATACATGTACGTGCATTGCCGCGTGTACCGTTGCATGCTAATGTAGCGAGCGACTCTAGCAAGCGACTGTTAATGTCATGCTTGGATGATCGTCAGTGACTACGGGCTAAAGACCTGCTCACAACTCGTAAGCCTATACGACAACTTCACCAGTCCGATTCCGTTCAGTTGCTCGAAATACGTCAAAATATCCAAGGCTGCAAGATAAATAAAATCTGGTTGATGAAAAGATAAGTTAAAGTAAGTAAGTAAGTACGTAAAAACGTAGATTTATATAGAGCACCGTCGTAAAACCTCTAATGCGCTGACGGCAGAGAACGTCTAAATGCATGAGCCACATATGAAATACAGTCCTGGAACTTGAAAGTTGCTGATTTATTTGACAGAGCTTAGTAGCAACGAAGTTATCCTCTCTCCTGATATTTGTGCTGAAAAGGGACGTTAAACTCCAACTAACTGCCCTAACTCTGTCCTGATATCCGGTCTTTTTATGGCCGCACTATGGAATAGGACAGGCCATTATATTTTTGCCATGTGATTTCTTCTTCTATCTTCTTTCTTCTTTATTTTCAGCCGTCGCAAATTGGATGTTTACCATACTTCCACACATGGTGTGGCCCTAGCGCGAATTTAGGATGCAAGTCTGAAACGTGCTGCACGCGGCTCACTGAAATACAGGACGCAAAAAGTCGCCATCTCGGCACCATCGCACAACTTTGTCGGGCTATATATTCGCAACTTCGACAATCGGAAAAAGTTGTTAAACAAACAGCAATACCTCCTCCACATGTCCTGATAATATGGTGAACTTCGGCCCACTAACGGCTGAGATCGGTTCGGGAGTTTGGG
>Ga0056108_1000583_pt1 | contig 10759 bp, 7 predicted proteins | sample WorMetG1BERMUDA1_FD_83875 | JGI IMG/M metagenome (GOLD analysis project Ga0056108, IMG submission 83875) | Marine gutless worms symbiont microbial communities from Max Planck institute for Marine Microbiology, Germany - Inanidrilus... ... | reverse complement strand
TACAAGGCCAGTGCCATTATCAGCTTCAAAGCTGTAACTTCATGTCGTCTAATTCACAACATTACATGCTAATGATTCCAGAACTTAACGCCAATAACTTATTAACTTCATCGTCAGTTACAGCTGAATAACTGTGCTAGATGATTCCCATTACTACAGACTGAAAAAAGTGGCGCATACCCTGACTGGTGTGGCCTTGGCCTTGTCCTTGATACTTTGGCCTTGGCCTTGCGGTTTCAGGCCTTGGCCTTGTGGTTTCAGGCCTTGGCCTTGTGGTATAAGGCCTTGGCCTTCTGACACGTGGCCTTGTTAACATCCCTGATTTCCAGTCCTATGGAATACATCCCTCCTTTGCGATACCACTGCATAGATCTGTTAGCCACTGAACTCCAATATCTTCCGTGACTTGTATCATTTTTACCACTAGCCCTGATAAGCTTGGGGCTATATGCTCTTTCATCTTTTAAAATAACCTCAGGTATCATAACACAATCTCCACGTATCTCTTTTACACTAGAAGAAACCTCATGATCCTATTCAGTTTCTTCATCAGATTTTCCATATATTTCTTCCACGTGTGTTTAGTCCCATTTTCGTCTACAACCACCTTACTTCTTGCATTTTTCAGGCAACGGAAACCTGTTATATCCTGCCTTTCCTTTACCATCTTGCTGGCTATTTGAAAAATCGAATTTTCATTCTCAGAATTGTCCAGATCACTTGCAATTTCTCTCCACTTATTTTCCTTTGCTAACAATATAGCTTTCTTTGCACTTTTACTACTCTCCTTATATTTCTCCCACGAGTCTTCTGACCTTTCTTTCCATCAGTTTCTATGCCACTGCTTCTTAACCTTTATGGCTTCAGCAACCTCATCATTCCACCAAGAGGCAGGCCAAAGAAAACTTGGAGTAAGGTTATAGAAAAAAATAATTTGTCAGACCCGACAAATATGCAAGGAAGATGCCGTGGACCATATGAAATGGAGAAAATTAACAACGTTGCATTAATAGTCACAAAGACAGGGTGCGAATGAGTGAATGTTTTTCTGGTATTGGCTCACCCCAGTTATCGAGGATAAAGAGCCATTAAACCGGTTGTTGTTGTTGTTGTTGTTGTTTAGAGATGTAACAGTGGCGGAGTTCGAATCCGATTGTTGTCGGATTCCGACAGCTTTTTGCAAATGTAAAATCTGACGGATTTTCAGATTCATTTACGTCGAATTTGGATTCAGCTTTCATTTTGGAAAGCCTTCTTTCATCATTTGTCAGTCTACCATTACCACACAAAAGTAAACAACTAGGCACTGAACAGCTATTTACTTATGTACCTACAAATGAAACACCGAATCTGACCAGATCTTTTCTTCCAATTTGGTGTTTAGTGTATAAAGACATGAGTAAATAGTTATTCAGTGTGTACTTTGCAGTCAAATATGCACTTTAGCTGCGATCGTGTGACAAATCCGCACCCGAATCCGAATCTGACTGATATGAAATAAAAATCCGAATCGGAAGCATTCGGATTTTAGCTGGCTCCATCACATCCTTATTGCTGTTGTAATTTTCATGACGGTGGGGCCATAAAACCACATACTGATCCAATCAAGGTCAACGGGCTTTGGTAACCAAAATATATGCAAATGCTTATTTCCCATTAACTTCAACGTTACGTTGCTTATTCTAGTTGCAAAAACAGTATATAGTTGTATGTCAAGCAACCAACCTTTGTCCTTTGGACAGGTGAGACTTGACAGACTAAAGCCGAAATCATCGGCTCTGATATAGACGTCAACGGTCGTAGGCTCGGGTGTTTGACAGTCAATGACCTCAGTGAAGACTGCATGCATAAAGCCAGATGTGATCATCTGAGTCAACTTGTAGAGGGCATCGACAGTCAAACACAGGAAACACACAATGATGCTGTTTCCGCGAAAGGCCACCTCGAAATGAATGTCAACGACTATGCTGCGAGCCAACATTGTAGCAAGCGGAGACACCAAGCCTGGTGGGACGTTATGCATCAGCGCCATTTTGAACTCATGTCTCAGCTGACTTTCGATGGCAGTCTGTATGGACGCACTGACGGGCGTCTTCAGTTGGCGCATCAGATGTCTCCGGTCAAGTTGATTGATGACTTCACCTGCTCTTGTTACCATTGCCACAATGTGCTGCTCCGTTGCCTTGTCAAGCGGTGGATTTGTGACCACGTTGACACGTAGCGCTGTCACAAAAGACAAGACAGAATCATGCGACAAACCGGTCACAGTAATAGAGTTCCATCAGTGGTTCCAAGGAATAGTAAGGGGCACTAATCTAGCTTTGTTTGCCAGTAGTGTCTGTGGCCAACAACTAAACCGTCCCTTTTCAGGGGCCAAATGTCAATTTCTGACCAACAGTGTCCTCTGTGTTGGGTCTTTTTAGATCACTATTGGCTGGGATTTGTAGACTGATGAAAAATGTTTTTTGGACAACAAAAGCTGTACTGGCAAACTAATTTTGCCGGTAATTAACATTTTGTCACCTAAGTATTTTTTGTAATCAACATTATATTAAATTTAGCTAAAACTGCTGTGCAACTGAAACCTTCAACCTCACACTGAAAGAAGCAATCAACCTGGCCCAGAACCGTCCTCTGTGGAGGCTGACATCTACGTATGGCGCTACGCACTCCCAGTGGAGCATGCCAGAAAAGAAGAAGAAGCTATGCAATTCTGTTAATCCCCTAAAAACATAAATACATAGGTCGCCTTCTGTAACTCCTGTTGCTGCCAATTATCTTGTGAAACTGCTGCTGATGAGTTGATCATGAATGATGACATGTTATTCAGCACAAGAAAGAAAGATAATGCAAGCAAACGATGGTCATAAAAACGTGTGTTCACCGTGTCGTTGCTTGTGTTTGACGTTTTCTCTGAGAATATCGGCAATGTATTTCTGGTCTGTTTTCTCTAGCACGTCATAAAACACTGGCAGCAGCCGGTCATCTCGACGTTCAAGTATGTTGAGCAGTCTTTCCACCCTCTCATGTTCAGTCTTCTCTGCCTGTTCACAACAATCAGGTATACTCCTGTGAAATTTACTACAGACATTTGTAATTTGACTTTTTGTCAACACCTGCTGAATGATAGCATACAAATATGCACAGGATTGATTGAGTTAAGGTTTTATGCCCCACTGGAAACAAAATAGGTCATTTCGGAGACGTTGTTCCAGGCCAATCTCTTGGCACATTACTGAAGAAACAATCTAACACAACAACAGCACACATACACAAATAAACTATAACACAAAATAATCCCAAAAAGATAAATCTAACACAGATAAACTGTAACACACAATATAACCACAGAAAAGAAAAATCTAACCAACAAACAACTGTTATGTCTGCTCATATGTGTGTGCACTGCACTGTGCACAACTGTAGCACACAATACTGCACAGAACAGACCTGATAATTCTCCTTCTTACCCTCCAGACAATCATCATTGCTCCAATGACGTCTATTTGAGGGACGGGGAGGGGGCTACAAATGTGCACAAACTCGTGTGTATTGCATTGGCTACAGCTTATTGATAAATTAATAACTGAATGAATAAACGAGCAATTGAGTGAAAAGCAGTTACTAACCAAGACATTGGCTTGGAGAACGTCTCCAAAACGACCGATTTTGTGTCGAGTGGGATGTAAAAACTTAACTCAAAGTCAAAGAGTTCATAGCACTTACAAAGACAAAATGATGCAAGAAATTTGTGATTAAAGTACAACGTAAAACAGCACACAAACACAGCAATGGTCGCATAAAAAATGTGCAAAAACCTTGACAAATTCAGAGTGTCTTCTGCTGATAAGTCGTTTGTCTAAGAGTTTCGACACAAGTCCACTCGAAGACAAATCAAGCTTATCAGCCAGCTTACTTCTTTTGCCAGCAAATGCCATCTTGAATGTTGCAGGCAATATCTACAGACAGAACATTCACTGTTGATGGCATAAATGTTACCTGTGAGGCAAAAGCTACCAAATTAACCAGATGCAGTGAGTATATCACTTACCATAGACCTTGAAAATTTCCTAAAACATGAGCAATGGCTACTGCCACATATAATGGGCAATTATATTTGCAAAAGTCAAAACTGCCAAAATCAACAGTTTCATAGGGCTGAAATCACACGTCCACGAACATGGTGAAATTTGGTGTGAAAGATATGACCTGCAGTCGGTTCTTTCATGCACATTGGCAAGTTGCATACAGCAGGCAATGGGTCATTTGCAGCTACACATGACCCACCAACCCTCTGAAATAGTCACCCATAACTAACACGTTTAGCCGAACAATAACACACACGCAACAACCATCATAATACAAAAAAGTATTTCACAGTCCACATGTGAACTCACAAATGCACTGAATATTTAACAGACAGACACACTCGTTAAATGGCCTCTTTTCCAGGACAACCTGGGTAAGCCGGCACCAGAAAGGTTAAACCATTCTGGATTTTAATGAAGCAAGAGATGATGGGATGGCAGTGGCATCAACTAGACGATACATAAATCATTGGCACCTCGTTCCAGAAATGCCTCACAGTCGTTAAGATGTCACATTTACGTACACTGTCATCTTGGAAACTGTCAATACGGCATACGCTAAACATTGTTTTAATAGCTCAATTCATCTTACCAGCAAACGATCGGAAATTTCCTGCACAACTTTCCTGCTGCGAGCACCCATAGACGTCATGAATATTCATGCTGTCTACGTGAGCGCCTGCCAGCCTGTGATATAATATTACTGCACGCTTTAGCTACGCCTGGAGCGAGGCCATCAACCCACCGCAATGATCGAGCACCAGAGGTTCTTTCAGAAAACATGAAGGAAGAGGATACAATGGGGAACCAACTGACCCAGGTTCACCTGGAAAAACTGCTGTTGAATGGTAGTAGTTCTCTTCTGGCACCGGCTCACCTGGGTGGTCCTGGAAAAAGGGTCGTAAAACGGCTGTGGTGTGGTTATGTACCTATAAACTAAACACCAAATTTATCTTTGGAATTGGCCACAGATGCTGCCTATGCTGAGGTTCTTTATACTCATTATTTTATGGTTCGCTGGCACTGAGCAGCAGCAAATCATCAAAACAGCACTGATCAATGGCAGTCAAATCACATGCATCATCAGTAACAACGAGACAAGGATGATGTGACAGTGACCTTGACCAGTGGCTTATCCTTTTTGGTGATGGCACCCTCAGTGCTGACAAAAGCCTTCCATTTCAGCGTCAGTGAACGAGGTTTGCCACGACTTCGACTACGTGACCGCCTGAAAACAACGTAACTTACATGCCACAGCAGTTGACGCTCGCGATACTATGTCAACATGTTACGATGACTCCATAGCTAAGTCAGTGCATAGCAACGGCCATCAATAAATAGAAATATAGCACAGGAAAATGACAACTAACTTTACTGTCAAAAATATGACTAAATATTTAACAGAGAATTTTAACGAATAATTTTGAGTCCAATATACATCAATTTATGAAAATGATTGTCCTAAACCACTAGGCCTATCAATCAACACAACTAGTTCAGTGGCTATGTTCATGACCTAGAAATCTATGAATCTTCAGTGGTCGATCGATACACAGACACACCATTTTATCAGTCATTTTTCAGATGAACCTGGGTTAGTAAGATGACACAAATGCAACATGCAACAGACCAGTCAAAATAGCAAATGCAGCATGCTAATTTCATGTTCCAAAATGTCAATGTGAGGGTGAAGTCCACGTGATGACATTTTAACTGACAGACATCAATCAAATTAGCAAGTTGCATGAACTACCATGTCGTCATCTGGTTAGTAATAAGACCAACTACTGAAATTTAAAAAAAAATTTTCCCAACGTGTTGTGTACATGCAGCAATTTCTTTGAGTGTCTATGGCGTTATTGGTTTATGAGTTATGCGGCGCCTCCTAGCACACGAGGTGACATTGACGTTAAAATTGCATTTTTATACATTTTACGTCAGTCCTGTCTTAAACGCTACCTGCATCACAAATCCTTACAACCGTAGACTGTTCCTCCTTCAGGACTGACTCCACCGACAATCACCCACACCATTTCTGATGAGCCACATCATTTTTTCATTTAGTTCCTTTTCCTTATGTTTTTTCCATTTTTTGTTCAGTGCTGTATGTTAAGCTGACCATCCAGCAGCTTTTTATCACACTGCGAAGTTTTTGCATGATATCGTGCTGTAGCTGTGCATTATAGTGATTTTGTAAATCTTTTCATGACAATGGTTACACTGTGCTCAATGGTTAAGCTGTACAAGAAGAAATGCCAGTAGTATCATGGCAAATGCGGCAGTAACAGCCTATAATTGGGGTTTAGGACCATGACTGCAGTGTGGTCCAGGGCACAGCTCCAGGTCAAAGTGTAAGCGGCAATGCCACCTAAAACCAGAGTATATTTAACAAACAATTTTTTCCAGAAAATTAAATGTATATCTGTGCAACTAAATCCAAAATGCTGATACACATTTTGCAATTTTTCAGATGTGACAGCATGCCACAGTGAACCATACTGGCAGACTTCAAGCAATGACCACGGTGACAGAATCAGAGCAGTGTCAATCACTCACATCCTGGAGTGGACTGTGTCCTTAGAAGAAGACTGCTTCCTGTCTGGACGTCGAGTGTCCAGGGACCGGCTGTGCCTACTGTCATGTGATCGCTGGCGAAGTTCATGGCGACTGTAGTCACGTGACCTGTCTCTATGACGAGGGGCGGGGCATTGAAAGTAAGACTGAGATGACGACTGACGTCGATATGACCTAGCAAACATTACATTAATCACTCTTAGTAGCTATTCTGCTTTAACGTAACTTCAACAGGGCACTTGAGAAACAAACAGGATAGATGCATATTAGGTGGCTAAGTAGACAGCTTTGTTATACATAACCAACTGTAATGTTGATAGAGATCCAGCTGTTTTTAGCTAATGTTATACCACCACTAACATTTATATTTTCTACTAATGTTTCTTTGTAACTATATGCGTATTGCTCTGTGACAATGTTGGTTGGGCGGCAGGAAGGGCATCCGGCCTGTAAAAAATATGGGGCATGGTGGAGGTGGGCACAGCTTAGTCCAGATGGAGTGGCGCCCAGCCGGATGGTCAGTGTGTCTGCCTCTGTTAATCTTCCCTTGCACCATAAAGTCCAGAAGTTTCTCTTCTGGCACTGGCTCAACCGGGTGGTGCCGGAAAAAGGGCCGTAAAATGGTTGCAGTGGTACATGTGAATAGTTAAATACTATTTCAAACATGCTGACTTTACTCTTTATAATTAGCACAAGAATAAGAAAAACATATTAACTCAGTGTAAGTGACACGTCTGTTGATCATCGTTCAATATACTCAGCCAACTGTGTGTAGCAGCTTGCCGACAGCTGTCAAGCTGTCATGCCCACTCAACTCAATGAAATACTGTTCAAAGTAACCAGATCCAGGATTGGATGAAACTTTTGTTACACAGTATGGCTCATTTCCAGTATGCACTGTGTATGTGTAGAATCAGTTCAGTATAATTTTTCTCTTTCCCGGCCATTTATCTGAGTGTCTACGGCACTGTTTTGAGATAAGTGGCGTCACCTAACAGACGAGGTTACACTGACACAAAATTGCATTTTTTTTATTAAACATCATATAATTCCTGGCTTAAAACCTACCTCAGGACTGACTCCATCAATTATAACCCGGACCCCTTCTGATGAGCCATATCGGTTTTTGGTTAAGTTCTTTTTCCTTTATTTTTCAGTTTTTTAGGTTCACTGCTGAGGAGACTAATCTAAGTGTCCATCAAGATGACTATCCGTCAGCTTTTTATCACATGGTAAAGTTTTTGTATGACATCGTACTGTAGCTGTGCATTATAGTGCTTCTGTAAATCTCTTTATGACACAGCGATAACACTGTGGTCGGTGGTTAAGCTGTAGAAGAACTGTGAGTGGCAAAGGCAGGAGCATGAGTCTATCATGGAAGTTTGCAGGCCATGCCCTCACAGAGGTCCAGGGGCACAGCCCCTGGTGAGACGGTGAGGGGAAAACCCCCTAAAGCTGCAATATATTTAGCAAACACAAAGTTTTTGCATGAAAATTGAATATATCCTTGTGCAACTAAATTCAAAGTGCCAGTACACCTTTTGCAATTATTCAGATGTGCCAGCATGCCACAATGAACCGTACTGGCAGACTTCAAGCCACGACTACAGTGACAAATCAGAGCAGAGCCAATGACTCACCTCCTGGAGTGGACTGTGTCCTTAGAAGAAGACTGCTTCCTGTCTGGACGTCGTGTGTCCAGGGACCGGCTGTGCCTACTGTCACGTGATCGCTCGTGAGGTTCACGTGACCTGTCTCTACGATGAGAGGCGGGGCTTTGAGAGCGAGACCGAGATGATGACCGACGCCGATATGACCTGACAAACATCATGTTAATCACTGTCAGCAGCTACTCTGCTTTAAGGTAACTTCAACTGGGTACAGGCAGCACAGAAACAAACATTGATCACTGTTAGTAGCTATTCTGCTTTAAAGATGATATGCAACAATTTGTTGGTTGTTAAAGTAAATTGCTGGTCGTATGTCTGTAATATAATCCAATCTATTTGAATAGTGAGGAACATCAAAGATAAGAAAATTGCAGAATAAAAGCATCTAAAAGTGCGCACCGATGACTTGTTTACTTTTCGCAAGTGATGACGTCATACCAGGAAAACACAACCAAACAGCCTATTGAGTGTTGAGTGTTGTCAACCAATCGCACAAAAACAAATAGTCATAACGATAGACGTAGAAACAGGTTATTAAAACATAAATGGGTAAAATAACTTCTTGTCGAATCTTAATAAAATGCAAACGAAACAAGAGCATCCTGATATGACGTCACGCATGACGATGATTTCTGAAGAATAGTTATACTAAAAATACCACAAAACTCGTTTTTTAAGCATTCTGTGGCATAATTTGTCAAAATTTATTATACAGGCGGGTTTATACTGCAGTAAGCACTAAGCAGCCAGAAACTAATTTTCATCAAGTTTGTGAAAACCCGTTGCATATCACCTTTAAGGTAACTTCAACTGGGTACAAACACCAGAGAAACACACAGGACAGATGCATATTAGGTGGCTAAGAAGACAGTTTTGTCATGCAGAACAAACTGTAATGTTCACAGAAATCCAATTTTTTTGGCTAATGTTGCATCACCACTAACATTTCTATTTTCTACTACTGTTTCTTTGTAACTATAACTGTATAGTTAAATACGATTTCAAACATGTTAAATGTACTCTTTATGATTAGCTTCAGAATAAAACAAACATATTAACTCAGTCTATGTGACACACGTGCGAAGACAATTAATTAACATTCAGTCACTGATGGCATCAGTCAGCAAGTCAAAAGTGGTTGACATTACGCCAGTTTGATACTTGTGAATTACGAGGATAAGATTAATGAAGTGTATTAATCGGATTGTGACGCTGTTGCTTAGTTGGTTGGAGTTTCACGTCCCTTTTCAGCACAACTACGGCTATATCAGAGACGATGTGAAGCTGTTACAACAGTTCTTGTGTGCCATATGTCGGACCTCAAGCGAGTTCATCTTGCAACAGGACAGTACCCTGGCGCACAGGGCACTTGTGGCAATCAACTTTCTTTACCCGTAACTTCGTTAGGTGTTGATCGATCTTAAAAAATTCTTTCGAATCAAACTCATCAGTAAATTTGTAATAAAGTAATAGTCAAAGGTTCCACCACATCTAAATCACATTGCTATACTACCTTGTGACGTATCGTTAACCACAAATTATATTTCAGGTTAATGCTGTTTTTCTGACATTAGTATTTCACAAGGTAGTGTAGCGACACGCTTGAAGTGTCTTGGTAAATTTTATTACCAGTTTGGTAGAAATTTTCTGCTAAGTCGGTCAGTGAAACAATTTTGAATATTGGTCTGCCTTTGGCAAAGGTACAGGCAAAAATATAGTGGTATCTTTTTTCCAGACACGGTTTATTTAGCAACCATAAATTTTTTCCAGCAAATTAAATATATTTTTGTGCAACTAAATCCAAGGTGCCAGTAGACCTTTTGCAATTTTTTTCAGATGTGCCAGTACATTGTAGCGAACTATACTGGCAGACGTTAAGCCATGGCGACAGTGACAGAATCAGAGCAGTGCCAATCACTCACCTCCTGGAGTGGACTGTGTACTTGGAAGAAGACTGCCTCCTGTCTTGACGTCGTGTGTCCAGGGACCGGTTGTCACTTGATTGCTGGTGAGGTTTCTGACGACTGAAGTCACGTGGCCAGTCTCTAAGACGAGGGGCGGGGCTTTGAAAGCCAGACCGAGATGACGACCGATGCTGATATGACCTGACAAACATCATGTTAATCACTGTCAGTAGCTACTCTGCTTTAAGGTTACTTCAACTGGGTACAGGCACCACAGAAACAAACAGGATAGATGCATATTAGGTGTCTAAGCAGACAGTTTTATCATAAGGAACCACTGTAATGTTGTATGTATGTATGTATCCGTTGGGCAGGATCCAGCCTAATCTGGACCCATACACTGAGGCCTTTTTATAGCAGGCCCATTGCGTTAACCCAGGAGGGGAGGAGTCTGGTTAATGATGTGTGCGAATGTGTGCGTGACTGAAGGGTGAGGAGGGGTGAGTAGGCATGAGCAGCTTGT
>Ga0056108_1000582_pt1 | contig 10766 bp, 6 predicted proteins | sample WorMetG1BERMUDA1_FD_83875 | JGI IMG/M metagenome (GOLD analysis project Ga0056108, IMG submission 83875) | Marine gutless worms symbiont microbial communities from Max Planck institute for Marine Microbiology, Germany - Inanidrilus... ... | reverse complement strand
TTTAACTACACACAGTACGACGTGTTGACCTACAAAATGGCGATCGCATTGCGACCACATGTGTGACATCACTTCACCCTATGTATAAATATCAGACCATTTATGAAAAAGTGCTCAGCAGTAGCTGACATGAGCGACCGTTTGGCCACGACAGACATGGGCCGAAAATTGGGGGGGCGCCAGTGCCCCTTTTGGATCGGGGAGGTGGGTCCCCATCTAACACAATGTTGCCTGGGCCGAGGCATACCTCTGTACTAAGTGGCATCTTTATCTAACCAGCCGTTTGGCCACAATAGACATGGTCAAAAAGTGGGGGCTGTGCTCTTTTTTGGGGGAACTGGGTCCCCATCTAACACAATGTGGCCTGGGTTCAGGCGTATCTCCACGCCAAGTTTCATCTTGATCCATCCAGCCGTTTTGCTACAGTACACCAACGTCACAAACAGACAGACAGGACAGGACAGACAGACATACAGACAGACAGGACAATGGTCTGACAGCATAGGGCGAACCGTTTAAGAAACAGTCGCCCAAAAATGTCCACCAGCACGACAGTGTCGGCCAAAAAAGCAAACGATTATCAGTAACAAAGTCGAACTAGTGTGTTCAGAATAAGGATCAGTTACCAAAATATTCATTTCTACTACTAACCATTTTCCACAGTACACTCAACACTATACTAATTAGAGATCACTTGCAGAGTGAGCTCTGCCATGGGAAATTTGCAGTTTATGACTGGTTTCATGGTTAGTAATAGAATATATGAATATCTATGACACTCTTTGTAGTTGCAGTTAATTAAATTAAAGTATATGAATTACAACAGCAGCTTTGTGCACGTATTATCTTAGCAAAGGAGGTTAAGACTGGTTGATTTCATATAAATAGTCAATGCAAAGTTTCTGCATTTTCAGGCATAGAGTGCTTTCCACAAAACCTAATGACGTCAGACAACTCACTTATCCCAATCATGATCAGCTTGCAGCTGCACGCTGTCAGCACAACCCAGTAGAGAATGTTACGCACAGGAAGTAATGTAGCTTTTCTCCGACTGTGGCTTCCAAATCATCATAATGCCTTTGGGGCAAGTGGAAATCCATCCAGCGCTGAGGCCAAGTTATGGTTCAGTGAAATACATCATCATCCCCATTGTCACTGATTTTTTTACTGTCTTACAGTCTTACCCCTATTGACAATTTTTTAAAATAATCCTTCTCCCACTGATAAACCAACAAAAAAACAAATTGGGGCAAAGTATTAACCTCATTTTCTAAGATAATAATTGCACAATGTGCAACAAAGCTGCTGTAATGATTCAAATACTTCAATTTAATTAACTGCAACTACAAAGAGTGTCATAAGTAGCCAAATCAAAAACCATTAAACACATAGGGTGACAGTGACGTAATTTCTTCACATCAGCTGTTTTCCGCCATTTTGTAGGGCAAGCTCTGCGAAATGTTTGTTATTTTGATGTCAGTAGACGTCAGTTTCTCAATAAGATAGCGATAGTGTGGACATTTTCTTAAACCAACTGATTCAATTTTATTCGAATAATGCAACAAATCTTCACCATTTAACTACACACGGTACGACGTGTTGACCTACAAAATGGCAATCGCACTGCGACCACAGATATGTGACATCACTTCACCCTATGTACACAAGTAAACTGCAACTCCATACACTTCAAATCAACATGACAACTGTAATGAGATCCATAACAACAACTGTGCTCTGCAGCTGTCACTGCTAAACATTAACATGAAAGTCAATGGTGTGACATAATAATGGCGGATTTTTGTGCAAATGAGAAAAATTAAGGTTTAGAGTTAGGCTGTCCGCAAACCTGCCTATGAACCATAATAGGATATATCTTTGAAAACAAAAACCACAGTGATGTATTGGCGACTATCAGCCATTACTGACAGGCCAATGCATTGAGTAGTCACGCCCAAAGTCAATGCATGTAACAAAATACTTCCTCTTGCATATCCTCATGATCCTCAAAATTCTGTCTGGAAGAATGCAATTTAAGCTCCCCAGTGGGTGCAGATCCAGGCGGAGTCTGGACCCTCTGGGGAGCCTTAACTGCACTCTGACATGCTGTTGACAGTAAACCTAACACAGTAGTTATGACACAAATTCCTCACGCGCATCCACCACCCGTTTAAGCCACATCGCAGTATTATGTACGTAGACGTGGCCTATTTATACCGACCGAGTAGCGTGGATTGTCAGTCAGTCTGTCTGTCTGTCACACTAGTGACCACCACCACACCACAACCGTTTTATGGCCCTTTTTCCGGAACCACCCAGGTGAGCCGGTGCCAGAAGAGAACTTCTGGACTTTATGGTGCAGGGAAGATTAACAGAGGTAGACACCAACCATCCGGCTGGGCGCCACTCCACAGACCAACAAGTGCCCACCTCCATCAACCGCCCATTTTTTTACAGGCCGGATGCCCTTCCTGCCGCCCAACCAACAGTGTCAAAGCACTGATGGACTAGCACATTCAGATTAGGGAGAAGACGCTAGAGTTCTCCTCAACGGTGTTACCTGCACCATCACCGTACCTTCATGTCACACTAGTGAGCCCTGCAAAAATGGCTGAACCGATCGAGATGCAGTTTGGGTTGAGGAATAGGGAACCATGTCAATGTCACGTTGATAGGGTTTCAGATCCCCCATGGGAAGCGGCAATTCTGATGGGGAAAAGGCGTAACATTGTAAAGTATAGGGACACTCTGCAGTCATCTGCGCATAAATGGCTGAACTGATCGATTTGCCATTTGGGTTGTAGACTCGGATAGGTGGCGCCAATGTGCCCTCATGGGCGCCACCTGGTAAATACAACTGAACCGTCCATCTGCGGCAGCGATGTGGCCTTATGTCAAATTACTTTGACCACTTGTTAACAGCTGTTTTCCAGGTGAATGTGAATCTGGGTTGGCCAGTTGCTGCCGTGATTCCCTTCTTCTACCTATTCTAGAAGAGAACCTTTGGCTACAATGAGCACAGACACATTGCAGGCCAGATGCCCTTCCCGTCATAACATGATCCCATTAGCAAAAACTTCAATATTAACGTCATTGTGCTATATGACCTTGATCAAAAAACACACTGATGTTTCTGCTTTCTCTTGTCAAGCAAGTTACTCTCACTGCTAGTATCCAAAACACATATCCGTTTAACTGCTTCTTTTTCTAGGACAACCTGGGTAAGCCGGCACCAGAAAATTTAAACCAATCTGGAATTTAATGAAGCACTGAAGGCAACAGTGTCAAAACGTAGCAAATAAATCCTATGCTTTCTAGATTAGCAACAGTATGACATCAATTACAAAATAATAGTCTGTTGGGTGGCACTTAATGGCAGACGCAGTTTCAACATAATGCTGATATACGTAATTAATGGCTAAAACTACATGTAAAAGCAAAGACACGATCAAAACAATCCGTCATCATAAAGCGTGGACTGTTTTCAGCAACAGTGAACTCCTGCAGAACATCAGTTCTTTCACGAGACGATCTTCCCAGCCAACGACTTAGCCAAAGTATGTTTCATTCAACATGCAATCATTATGTGCAAATACAACTATGCATTTTAATTTTTAATGTAAGTATCCATGCATATAATTTTATTGAAAATGTTGTCAAATTGTTTGTCTTTGAATATCTGCAACAAACTGTGCCACAACGGTGACACTAAAAATGAATGTACCGTACTCGTATTCGACTGGTACTGCTGTGAAAACACTGAACACAGCACGTGACTGCAGGTCACTAGTAATCCAATGATCTTGGTCTTGGCCTGACACTGGTCACAAGTTAATGTCTCAGTGACAATATGTCATCTTTTGTGCCAGCCACGTGACTGGTACAAAAGAGTACTAAGACAAACACATATTTCTTACAATGCGACCACTAACATTCCAATTAACACACTTCTTGCAACAGTCTTCCAACACCTCAGCAACCAGCAACACTCAAGCTACTAACAAAAACTCTGAACATTTTTATTTTCTAAATTTTATGACTGCTGGACAGCATGCTTTAGCTTTTTTATGGCCGCCCTGCATAGCAGATGCGGACATTATATTTTTGCCCGGTGGTTTCTTTCTTCTTCTTTCTTCTTTTTTTATTCCTCGCCTAATCTCAGCTGTCGCAGACTGGATCTCTACCAAGACAACTCACATACACAGACACTTATTTTTGGCAACAAATAAATCATTCTTGTGTTTTGTGAAAAGTATGAATTACCCATGACTACTGAGTAATCAGATCCTGTGGAATACAACAAAGTCATCATCATGCACACACGCACACGCACATACACACAGTGGTAGACAGACGAACACACAACTTACACAGTTGTAGGCCACAAGAACATCTGCTAACCACAGTACAGTTCTTAGAAACAGCATCTCTACCAGAATACAACCGACAGTCCATGCAGCACAGCGGTATAAGTCACATGTTAACAGACGAAATCCATTCAAGGAAACTGAAGACTGACAATCGTTGTTAAAAGACAGGACATGCAACATTAAGAAAGACACAACTTCAATCAAGTTTCACATTTTACAGCAGAGCACATACATCAATGCTGTAAGAATTTAGTCATAAATAGTTTGATGTCGGTGCGTTAAGTGAGCGTAAACCAAGTTTTGATACAATTCACAAGAACAGTATGAAAATCAAACTGCTACGGCACACCCACAATGGTCACAACAATCTAGAGTTCATATCTCATGTAATGGACATCTTTATATATTAAACGCGGTAAGGTGTCTGTACATACGTTACGCTGGGCATGGCCAGCTCAGTAGTGAATGACGTCATAATGAAAATAGCTGGCTTAGTTGCTGACAGTACCGGCCGGAGAAATGGCGATTGGCGACATGAAGCCACGGGTAGCAACGCTCTAGTAAAATATGAAGTTTACTGAGATGAACATTTACTGGACGTCCAACGTGGCGGTGCACTACCGCTCTTTATGGCGGACTATACACTTGAACTGAACATTCAACTCTAAATGAAAGAATCAATTCAACAGCAAAGAGACAACGAACAATTTAAAATGCAAGCTACTCAGTAACGCATGAATACACAAGCACGTACGTGCACATAAGGTCACACACTCAAACTGAAAGCACTTACATTACACAGAAGCTCATACAGCACTCAATACTACTGTCTGTCTGCACAACGGGAAAAAGCACTTCTGACAACTAATACTACCAGTGGTGGTTTCACTGGTTTGGCTTAGTCGTAGTGCTTTGGTCTCGATGAACAAAGTTACTCTACATCAGTAGTTAGTATTGGGATGGTTAACCATCCTCGGGTGGCAAACCACCTCAATATGTAACCAGCCACCCAGGTCAACGAAGCCTAACCATCCCATCATTGGTAGGCACAATGAGTACTGGTACCAGCAACAGCTGGGGCATAAATGGGCACACCATGTGATGCACTAGTCAGATATCTGTGGTCTCGCATCATAGGCTGGTGTCTGGCCGAGGGTTACAGAAACGGAGACTAGCACCATCCTATGGGCCTGTGTGGACAGGCAAGGACTTTTTAGCATAAAGCCAATCCAGTCCGCCAGAGGAACATCTACTTCTACTACAACAAAACATATCACAAACGTCTGCAGCAACTGCGCTGCCTGACCAACAGACGCAAATATGAAATACTGTGTGTCAAATTCTGCTCCTAACGTAAGGAAGGCAACTGCAGGTTGTGGAAGATGTATCTATTGTCACAACACACGAGCTGTAATTGACTACTGGCTCTTTCACCTTTGAAACACTCCATGCAAGCGTGGCAGGACTTTGCCCATCCTGTGTAGGCTTGTGTTATGTACAGTAAACATCCAGTCCACAACAATGTCAGCATACAAGAGAAGTCACAGCTTGGCACCAAACAGAGCCGGAACTTTCACATCTTGCAGACAGAAACTTATATCAATCCACTCATACACCTTATTATTTAATAATAATAATAATACAAAAATTCATAACGTGCACATGTAGTTAAGCAGTAAGCATGAATCGGAGGCGCACCATTATTGTCACACCGTTATCACTACTAATATTTTTATTATTACCAGCGCTACTACTATTACTTTCATTTGTTTTCTGACTGTGGTAACAGTCTGGCTCATGCTATGGATTGTGCACATGTACGATGGTGTTCTGTGGCTAAAAATCTCAATAGGTCAAGTTAGTTCTTGCTTTGAGGGTTACCACAGATGTTCAGATCTGCCAACGGAAACACAGATCCCCACAGTATATGTCCATAGAATTGGGAAAAAAAGTCTACATCTGTCACATCAATAATCAAAATCCTATGTCCATATAAAATTTTCAGCTCTTGCCGTGTCATGGTTGGTCACCCCAGGAGTTGCTGAGCTCTTGTTCTTTAACCAACCTTCTTCTACTATGTTTCTTCAGGCTGGAGCAGGTCGATTGATTAAGGTTTTACGGCCCACTTGACACAAAATAAGTCATTTTGGAGACGTTCCCCTAGCCAATCTCTTGGCTTGATATGGAAAAACTAAACCTAACACAACAGCACACATTCAGTAATCAAAGGAAATGTACAACGACACAAAATAAACACAAAAAACTAAAGTCAGGTTTAGTTGCCTCCTACAACATCCGGGCTGGAAACAGAGAAGGCCTATTCTGGTTTCGGCACTTCATAAATCTGTCACTTACTTACTTACTTAGATACTTACCCACTTACTTACCGCCCCGGGACACACACGGGGAGGCTGGAGCACGTTTCACGTGCCCTTATATCACCCAACTGTGTCAAAGCACCGAAGGGAAACTGTCATTAATCAGTATTAAAATATCACTACTTTTATATACAACATACACATACATTTCCGTGTCGTTGACACAGTGACTGCCAGCACATCAAATTCACTTGTACTGTTGACTTCGTGTGTCTTACAAGTGTTCGTATCATCATCATTATCATCACCATTACTGACTTGATCTAATTTCTTGGCAATAAAGATAAGTCAAAATGTGCCAGCACTGGCACTTTGGCAGTTTCAATTTCACTATTAAAATCACTCCAAAAGAATTACAGCAAAATTAGCAAATACTACTTGTTGTCAAACCCTGCAAAGTGCAGAAACATCCTAAAATATATGGTAGATCGCACAGCTGAAGTACATGCTTGTGACACTGCACAGTACGTAACCATGCAGGCTCAACCAGTTCCAAGGCAAACAACCTCGAAGACTTATTACCTCAAAACAACTGGAGATGAAGAGTAAACATAATATCCACCACATTCCACAAGGCATGTCAACTCATATCAGTTATATGTCTTCAACCAAGACAATTTCACACATTTTAAGATAAACGTCATAAGCACAAATCTTTTGATATTCTGTTTTCACAACACTGAAGTCGCAGCATAATTATGGCAGGTGAAGCGGAATGACAAACTTATGAGCAAATGGTGACTCGTATGTCTTGAGCCCGGCCTCATGGTAAAGACGAGATGCCAGGCCGAGGTCACACAGATATATCTGGCCACAGCGCTCACTGTACGTCAGCGGCAATGCTATAGCCAGGCTCCACTTAGCCACAATGCTGACATGTCCACTGGGTGGATCCAGGCACAGCACGGGAGCCTTGTTTGCATTGGCCCACTCAACCACGGACCGGTACCATGCCTCGTGTGATGAGTCAACATCACCATCCAATGCAGAAACAATTACATCCACCGGACTGGACGGCAGACCTGTATTCAATCAGACACAAACAACAGTAAAATTATTCACTGTACTAGTAATGGCAGACTCACAGCCCAAGTCGGTTGGCTTGGTCTGAGGGTTGGCGGCCTCCCAGCGCTCAGTCTGCATTCATCAAATGAACCGGGTGAACTATCGCAGTGACCATGGTCATGAGGACAGCACCATAAACATTGTGGTTGATTATTATTAAACACTGCAAGCTTTATGAACAAAAAAACAAAAAATGGTAATTTAACACTGATAAGACTACCAAAGACCAAAACATCATGTCCTGTATTACATCTACTACTACTACTACTACTTTTACGGCCATTATTACAGGACCACATGCAATAGCCGGCATCCCCAGTTAAGGACAGGAGGATTCTGGTGTAGCAACGTTTTACTGCCCGCATGACCTTGTTGATGGCAACTAGTGCATTCGCATTAGGGAGAAGACACTAGCGTTCTCCTAAATGGTGGTTTACTACACCGTCTCCATACCATCCCTGTATTACATCCATAATGAACAATACTTATTATTCAGTGATATATTCATTAACGTTAATTGAAATTGTAAGTAAAATTATTTATTTCAGGTAACTGCTAAGTAAAACAAAAATAAAAATTATTTTAAGAATGATTAATTAAATGAATGTGCAATTATTCTTCAAAAATAAAATAATAACTGAAATTAATGTCAAGCGCGAATGTAATATGAAAGTATTTGTCATTGCCACTCACATTCTCAAAATAATATGCAAGATATTTACAGTCCCAATATGCATAAATGACAAGCCAGTACATCCAGCATTTAGTCTGACCTCAGATTTTTACTTTTTTGAGATGTGGTCTTCATTCATTACTGCGCAGCTAAATTTATGTACCCAACTTTCCAGCGACTTGCTATAACTGGTTGACTAGCCAGTAACCACTAACAGCGTATCAGTAATTCTGTAAAGGTTTGAGATTATAGATCATTACCACTGAGTGCACACATCAGTAATGGCTGCCAGTATTTAAATTTAAGACAAAAATCATGCGGTTAGTCCTGCCACTCACTGAATACCAGTATGCAAATTAGTACCGTGTGTAAGTAAACAGCATGCAAACTCCCCCACCCTTCCTCGTATTTCTTAACTGAAGATAAAATTTACTATGTAGCTGTGTAATAAATGTACATAAATTCGTTCACGGCCAAGTGACCATTATTTTCGTAGTGTCTGTCTGTTTGTTTGTGCAGAGTCTTTCTCAGCCGTCATTGATCTGATTTCGATCAAACTAGGACACATGTTATATGTCTGGGTCTAGTTGTGTCCCCTAGAATATAGGGGCTGTGCGACCCCTGCGGGCTGGGTGACCCCTAAAAATACAAATTTTTAGGGCTTTTGGGGCTATTATTGTATTTTGTATTTTTAGGGCTTTTGGGGCTCAAAAAACTATCTCGTCCTATAGTTTTGATCGGATTGTCCTGATTTTTGGTTATATTGTAGAACGCACCAATACTAAAATTATCACGAGCCATTTTTTGCAATTTCCATCTTGAACCCAAATTATGACGTCATAAGTGACGTCATTTCCGGTTGTGCAAAAGTTGTCGTAGAGCGATGCGGTTTTCACAATTGGATAGCTCAGAGGATTTCATGGGGCGACGTGGTCTCCGTGTTTCTCTATCTGTTATAGTTTCTGAGTTATGACATCATCAATGACGTCATAATGACCAATGCGGATTGCACCCCCGGCCGTGAACCACGTAGCGTAGCCGCTAGTTAGAAGGAAAATTATTTGAAAACTGAAAATCAAATTCAAGTAAAACTAGAATGTCGGCCAATGCCCAACGTGATGGTCACCCTGCCGAACATAGGTGGTGCCCTCTGTTCAACGTCACAAAGTTTGGCTGACGCTCACTACTTGACTGTCGTGCAGTAACGCTGCCAAAACGCGAAAGCCGTTGAAATTAGCTGGGGTGCCCCAAACTACCGGATCGATCTCAGCCGCTAGTAGTCTAAAGTTCACCACATTGTGGGGACATCTGGAGGAGATACTGCTGCTTAACAAGTTTTTTTCCGATTGTCGATATGTGTCTTAGTTGTGAAGATATAGCCTGACAAAGTTGTATGATGGTGCACAGATGGCGACTTTTTGGCGATTTTTTGCGTCCTGCATTTCCAGCGAGCCGCGTGCAGCACGTTTCACAAGTCTTGCCCGTGTAGTCCAGTGGCTAGACCACATGGGCACCATGTGCAGTACAGCGTGATGCGCACAGTGTGCCGATGGTCCGCAGTTCAATCCAAGCCGCGGACAGGTAAGGCGCGTCCGCCTACGTAAAAGTAATCGCAGGCAACAAAGAGTTTGACGGTGTCCTCTATAAAATGTGACCGTTGCTGGCACCTTGATTAGCAGCGTCAAGGTGTGAGTCGCGCTGACGGCTGAAGTGATAGACTTGGCTGGGCCCATTGACTGACGATGAATAACAGGCGTCAGTCAATTGGGCCTAAGGTAGACAGTAGGTCACGCCTAGAAGGGGCGTGCTATAAATACCTGACAAAGTTGCTCATGCCTACTCAGACCTCCCTCACCCTTCAGTCACGCACACACTCGCACACATCATTAACCAGACTCCTCTCCTGGGTTAGCGCAATGGGCCTGTTATAAAAAGGCCTCAGCGTATGGGTCCAGAGTAGGCTGGACCCCTGCCCAAAGGAACAACAACACATGACAAAAGTTTTGATACAAGAACTACAAAACTGTCCCATTGTGTAACACTAAAAAGCAGATCATATGCCATTACACAAAAGACAACGAACATATGCACAACGAAGTGAGTAAATATAAAAAAGAAATAATGACAACTGACTCAGAAGATAACTAGAACGTGCGCCGATGCCCAACATGATGGCCACCCTGCCGAATATAGGTGGTGTCCTCTGCTGAATGCTGAAAAACTTGGCTGATGCCTCCTACTTGAGTGCCGTTCACTGACGTTGCCAATATAGGTGAACGC